>JAABUN010001229.1_pt1 | contig 59044 bp, 44 predicted proteins | sample 5559311 | NCBI WGS metagenome assembly JAABUN01 (sample SAMN10711877, study PRJNA513370) | rock metagenome | isolation source: Antarctica rocks | place: Antarctica: Victoria Land, Siegfried Peak sud
GGTTGCCGAACGGGTATCGTAAATTTGACAGACAAACAAATAAAGTTGAATTAGTTGATTTTCCATAAGTAAGAAAATTCTACCAATCAACAGATTTGTCTGTCTTTTCAACTACTGATTCGCATCTTTAATCTATTCTGACTATGTAAGTAAAAAGCCGGTAATATCGCAAAGGTCAAGATTGCTGTTCCGGTTAAAAGAATTAAGAAAGTTCTTTTGTTTAAGAAGAGATAAATACTATTTAAATTGTTCATTTTAATCTCCGTTTGGTTTTGGCTAAGCTGGAAATTCATAGAGATTTGTTTGTAATGTAACGGCGTTACAATTTAGGGAAGGGCAATTGACGATTTACAAACAATCCGTGATTTCCTATTTATTGTCCTTGAATGGAAGTGTTATCACGAAAAGAAAAAGATAGCAAGGTTTTTGCGGTATTCAGGAAATTCGATACGCGATGCCGTCGTATCGGTCAAGCCGAAACCATTGCCGGAAACCTTTGTAAAACAGTTGTTTAAAGAAACTCATAATAAAAAAGGACGACAGAAACCTGCCGCCCTTTTTTCAATTTCCTTAATTTATTTAACCTATCTAAGCGGCGAAGACGCCTGGACGGTGATTGACGAACCGGCTTTCAGTTCGAGGTCGGTTTTGCCCTGGACGATAACCGAACCCGCGCCCGCGCCGCCGCCGATTATCGCGCCGATTGCCGCGCCCTGTCCGCCGCCCGCGATTGCGCCGATGAGCGCGCCGATTCCCGCGCCGATGCCGCCGCGCTTGATGGTTTCCCTCGTTTGGCTGTTGCCTTTCGCCGCGCCTTCGGCATTGACTTTGACTGTATTGCCGCTCGCGTCGGTTACGCTTTGCAGAAATCCGGCAAAGTCGTATGTCTGACCGTTTGCCAATCGAATCGTCTCGAAATTAAAAGTGATTTGCGAGCTTCCCGAAACTTTGCCCGAACGATTCAAGTCGGAAATTCTGCCTTCGATAACCGCGCCGCGATATTGGTTCGGCGCGCTGACGTTCAGACGAAAACGGTCGTTGTTCTGCGACGCTCCGGTCGAGATTTCGTTCTGCAAAGTTCCGGTCAAAATCGTTCCGTTCGGCACGCCGAACTTGCCGGTTCGTCCATTAACCGGCGCCGGATAATTGTTTCGATTGCCGCCGTTCGTATTGTTCGGGTAACTACTGCCGCCGCTGTCGCTCGAATCGCTGCTCGAATATCCGCTGTTTGAATTGTTTGAATCGTTTGAATTAGCCGAATCGTTTGAATAGTTCGGATTACTGCTCAAATCGAGCCGCGCCACCGAATCGGTTTTCAGATAAATGCTTTCGGCAAAAACCGTCTGATTCAGATAATCGGTCGTGATGCGGCGCGTAACGCGCATCGATTTGCCGTTGTCAATCGACGTAAAAACAACCGTATAATCGTTTTCGCCGCCGAGACTCGAAACGGTCAATTCCTGCCCGCGCAAAGTTGAACGAACGCGAATGGTTTTGCCGTTCGCTGTCGGTTCGGCGCGGTCGCGTCCGTCGGCGGCAAACGTAATTTGCGCGGCGCGGCTCGAAGCCAGACTGACCTGACTGCCGCGCACATCGACGGCGATTTGTTCGGGCGCTTCGAGTTTTTCCCGCAAATCGCGGCGGGCGTCCGCGTTGTCTCGATTGCCGCCATTTTCGATGGCGCGGTCGGCAATCTCGTCCGTATTCTCGCTTCTCGAAGTGTCGAGGCGATAAGTTCCCGTCAAAGTATAATTAAACGCGCCGGTCGGCGGCGGATAATTATTAGGCACGCGATTATCGTTCGGGTAACGACTGCCATTCGGATATTGATTATCGCTTGCGCCGTTCGGATAATTGGAGTTGCTGCTTCCCTTTTCCCAGCGCCAGTTGACGTTATAATTCGCCGCCAGACGGTCGAGCAGACTACGAACGGTCGTCCAATCGTCGCGCGTCCGGTTATTGAGCCGATTAAGATTAACCGCGTCGTCGGCATCTTTCGCCGCGTATAAAACCGTCGAAACATCGGCGGCATTCTCACGCCGGCGGTCGAGCCTCATTTGAAATTCGCCGATTTTTTCCTGAAGCGTTTGCAGTCTTTCTTCCAAATTTTCCGCGTTTTGATTAGCCGACGAATTGCGGCTCGCTTCATTCGCCAGCTTAACCCGAAAATCTTCAATCTTGGCGTTCAAGCTCTGCGTTATGCGCCGTGATTCGCGTTCGCTGCGCGCGCCCTGCGCGTCGGCTTGCGCGGCAAGACCGAAAATCATTAAACCGATTACCGAATAAATCGAAAAAACCTTGCGAAACCTGTTCATTTTTTTATCTCCTTTTGCGGCTGAAAAACCATTGCGGCAAAATGCTGAATTCCTTTTTGTCGCCGGTTTGGAAGCATTTTCGATGCCAAAAGGTTGTTTAATCTAAAATTGAAACTTTTATTTTTTATCGACTGTGGTAATATTCTGCAAAATCTTTCTGTCGTATCAGAGAGTCAGAGGAGAAAATCTAACGATGTCGAACAATATTTATAAAGCGACAATCCAATACGCAGGCGACGAATTTTTTATCGGCACGACGCCGAGCGGACACGCGCAAACCGTTGACACGAAAGGCGATAGAAAATCCGCACCGACGCCGATGGAAATGCTTCTCGTATCGGTCGCCGCTTGCACGGCGGTCGATGTCGTCTCGATTCTGGAAAAGAAGCGACAGAAAATCAGCGGCTATAATTCGGAAATTACCGGCGAGCGGCGCGACGAACACCCGCGCGCGTTCGTCAAATTTCATATTCACCATATCGTGCGCGGGCGCGACGTTTCCGAGCAAGCCGTCCGGCAGGCAATCGAGCTTTCCGACACCAAATATTGCAGCGTCGCCGCGACGGTTCGCCCGACTGCCGAAATCACGACGAGTTTTGAGATTATCGAAGATTAAAAGGATAAAAAATGTGAATTAATAGTAGAGAGTCGTATCGGCGAGCGCCGTTGGAGCGCGGGCAGGATGCCCGCGCTCCCGGTAAAAGACGCTTTTTTATGACTTTGATTTTCCTTTGCAGCTTTGCTTCTAAAGCGGGAAATGTTTGTTTCTCCCGCTTTAGAAGCAAAGCTGCAAAGTTTTAGGAAAGTATTATTGAGACAGATTCTAATAAAAATTAGAAAGCGCCTTTTCGCCTTTTATAAAACTTTACAAAACGTCCGCAAAACCGCACACTGGCATTTATTATGAACACAATTTCCGCAACCGAAGCCAGGTCTAAAATTTTTCGTCTGATGGACGAAGTTGTCGAAGAACACAAACCCGTAAAAATTACCGGGCGACGTTCAAACGTCGTGCTGATTTCAGAAGATGACTGGAACGCCATTCAGGAAACTTTATATCTGGTTTCGATTCCCGATATGCGCGAATCTATTATCGAAGGAATGGACACGCCGGTCGAAGAATGCGCGACGGAAATCGATTGGTAATGTGGAAAATCGTTTATACCAAACAAGCGCGAAAGGACGGACAGAAAATCTCCCGCGCCGGATTGAAGGAAAAAGCCGAATCTCTGCTGAAAATCTTACGGGAAAATCCATTTCAACATCCGCCTTCGTATGAAAAGTTAGTCGGCGATTTAACCGGAACATATTCGCGCCGAATCTATATTCAACATCGGCTTGTCCATCAAGTTTTGGACGAATCGAAAACCGTCAAAATAATCAGAATGTGGACGCATTACGAATAAAATTTTATGAATATCGCCGCGCCCGAAGATATTGAACTCGCTAAAAAACAACGAACGCTTGAGCGCCTGAAAGAAAAATTGGTAACGCGAGAGGAAGCGATGACCGAACTGCGCGCCGAACTCAAACAGTTTGAAGCGAATTATACGATGGAAGTCGGCAGACTTTACGCCGATTTGGATGAAATCGAAGCGCAGATTGCCGAAGAAGAAGTAAAGCTCGTGCCGGACGACGAGGAAATAAAAAAACGCGCCGAAGAATTGCGCCGACGCGCCGGAGAATCGGCGGCAAACGCCGAAAACGCCGCAGATTGTTCAAATAAATGGCAGCCGACAGCCGAAGCGAAACGCGCGTATCACAATCTCGCAAAAATTATTCATCCCGACTTGGCGCTCGACGCCGTAGAAAAGGAAAGACGCCACGATTTGATGGCAAAACTCAACGACGCTTATTCGGCAGGCGACCAGAACCGTCTGAATAAATTAGTCGAAGATTTCCGCGATTCGCCCGATTTGATTATGGGCGATTCAACCGGCGACCAGTTAGTTCGGGCGATTCGTCAGATTTATCAAGTCAAGAATCGTCTCAAAGAGTTGCGCGAAGAACAATTAAAAGCCGAACTCTCCGAGCTTTATGTTCTGCGGGAAAAATCTCAGGCGGAAATGCTCGAAGGCAGAAATATGATTAAACAGACGGCTGAACGCACGAAAACGCTTGTCAAAAAAGCCGAACGCCGTCTCGAAAATCTGCGCTCCGTCAATCTGGCGCAGGAAGAATATGTTAAAGAACGCTTCGGAATGGACATTTCGGCGTTTCGGTAAATAAAAGGGAAATAAAGGTTTTGCTCGATTGTTTTACTGCTGTTACGCCTTTCAGCCTTTTTTTAGTTTGCTCAATCTTTCCGCCGCCGAGTTTAAAGTTTCGTCTTTTTTGCAGAAACAAAAGCGAACCTGCTGCGCGCCTAAAGATTTGTCGTGATAAAAAGACGACGCTGGAACGACGGCGACGCCGATTTCTCGAATCAGATGTTTTGTAAATTCGATGTCGTCGGCAAAACCGAAATCGGAAACGTCGCACATCACATAATACGCGCCTTCGGGCGCATCGCATTTGAAACCGGCGGCTTTCAAAACCGGAATTAAAAAATCCCGTTTTCGCCGGTATTCTTTTTGCAGTTCTTCGTAATAACTCGGCGGCAAACTCAAAGCATACGCGCCCGCCGCCTGCAATGGATGAGCCGCGCCGACTGTCAAAAAGTCGTGAACTTTGCGAATCGCGCCGGTAATATCGGGCGGCGCTAAACAGTAACCGACGCGCCAGCCTGTGACCGAATAAGTTTTCGACAGAGAATTCACGACAACGGTGCGCTCGCGCATTCCGTCAATCTGCGCCATTGAGATGTGCGGATTTTCGCCGTAAATAATGTGTTCGTAAATCTCGTCGGTAAAGCAAAGCGCGTCGAACTCTTTACATAATTCGGCGATAAATTCCATTTCCGCGCGCGTGAAAACTTTGCCCGTCGGATTATTCGGATTGCAGATGATAATCGCTTTCGTCCTTTCGTTAAAAGCGTTTCTCAATTCATCCGGTTCAAAATTCCAGCCGTCGCTCGTTTTTCTCAAAGGAACGTGTCGCGGCACGGCGTCCGACAATATCGCGTCCGGCGCGTAGTTTTCATAAAACGGTTCAAAAACGACGACTTCTTCGCCCGCATCGACCGTCGCCATCATCGCGGCAATCATTCCTTCGGTCGAGCCGCACGTAACCGTAATTTCCCTTTCCGCATCAACTTCCAAATCTAAAAACCATTTAGTTTTTCTAACAATCGCGTCGCGGAAATCCTTCGTTCCCCACGTTATCGCGTATTGGTTGCGGTCTCCTGCAATCGCACTTTGCGCCGCTCGCTTTATATCTTCGGGCGCGGCAAAATCGGGAAAACCCTGTCCCAAATTAACCGCGCCGTATTTCATCGCCTCGCGCGTCATCTCGCGGATAACCGATTCGGTAAAGCTCGCGGCTTTTTTGGAAATTCGATTTTTCATCAATTTTTAATCTGCTTCGGTTTTATTAAGCGCCGATGCTTTTAAGTTATTTTAATCGGCGATTACACGCAATGCCAACCGCCGAACGGCTTTCTTAAACAAAAAAGCGCGAAAGCATTCGAGCCTTTCGCGCTGTCAAGTCTCTACAAGGAGAAGCAGAAAAATTTAATCTTTTGCAAATAATCTGAACGTAACGCCGACATTAAAAGTCGTGCCGAAGCCGGGCGTGATGTGAAAGCGCGACGGGTAAATGTTTGTTCCCGTTTCCGGGTCAAAGCCGATTGGCTGGTCGGAGCGCAGGCGCGATTCGTGATACTGCTGCGTTTCGTTGTAGGTTTTGTTCAAAACATTATCAATCGAAAAATTTACGTCCATCCATTTCCTCAGACGTTTTGAAACGCTGAAATCGACGACATCATAACCGGGAGCGCGAATCGAATCGTCTTCGCCGTCAACCCGATAACTCGAAATATGCCGCCACGTCAGCCACGAATTAAAGCCGCGCAACTCGGTTAAAACCAGACTGCCGTTGGCGACCGTGTGCGGCGCGTTGTCGATGACGATTCGGCGGCGCAGCGGATTTTCGGTAAATTCTCCCGGATAAAACGCTTTGAAAACCTGTGTTATGCCGCCATTGAAACTTAATTGTTTGGTGAACCGGACGAAAGATTTAAGTTCCATTCCATAAGTGCGCGAGCGTCCGGCAAACTCAATCGAGCCGTCGTCCGGGATGTAAACCTGTTCGTTCGAGCGGTCGATAAAGAAGAAATTCGGCGCGATTGAAAAACGCTTGCCGTTGTAAGTCGCGCCGGTTTGATAAAAATCGGTCGTCGAAACTTTCGGCGAATCGGGATTACGAATCACGCCGCGCGCGTCCTGCGACGAAATGCCGCGCCCGTAATTGCCGTAAAACGAAATCGGGAAAGTCTCGAACGGCGACCAAATCGCGGTCAGTTTCGGCTGAAATTTCGTCGCGCTCTGTTTGCCGACGAGCGGGCGGTTGATGTCGGTTTGTTCAAAGCCGTTCACGTCGAACGTGAAAGTGTCGAACCGCAAACCGATTTCGACGTGAACGTGTCCGTTGGCGAAATCCGTTCCGTTTTGTGCGTAACCGGCGTAATTGTTCACATTGGCGTGCGCTCTGGTCAGCGTAACATCGGGATTGTCAATATTTCCGGGCAAAAACTTGCGATTGATGTTGCCGTTAAAAGTCGGAGTCAAACCGACGTTGATTTGGCTGGCGTGAAAGTTTCCGCCGAAAGTCAAAAGCGATTGTCTGCCGAAAAATTTATACGGCAAAAGATACTGCGAGTTGACGCCTTCTTCGAGCCGCGAATCGTGCTGCAAAATCTGGTCGCCGTAAATCGGGTCGAGCAGAAAGAACGTAAAATCCGAAGTCAAATCAAAGAGCGAACGCCGCAAAAAACCGTCAACTTTGAAAGTCTGCGCCGATTTAAATTCCTTGCGGTAATAGGCGCCGATTATTCCCTGCTGATTTTTTCCGCCATTGAACGGGTCAATCACGCCGAATCGGTCGAGCCTTCCGGCGAAAACTTCGTCGAGCGGAATCTCGCCGGACGACGAAAAATTATTGCGTCCGTAGTTTAATTTAAAGCCGACCGATTGGCTATCGTCGATTTTGCGCGTGATATTTGCCGTTACGTTGTCGCGCCGGTAATTGAGCGGTTTCAAAAAAGGTCCGTTCGTAAACGCGCCTTCGTAAGAGATGAACGATTCGACGTTTTTTATCTGCGGGCTGTAAGCTAAAAACGTGAGGTAACTGTCGAAACTTCCCGCTGAAAACCGCAAAGTTAATTGCTGCGGTAGCGATTCTTTCTGGTGAATCTGAACGACGCCCAAGCCGGAGAAATCGCCGAACTGCGCGGAAAACGGTCCGTTGATAACGGTTACGTCCTGCACTAATTCAGACGATAAACTTTTCAAGCTGCCCAGAAAACCTTGTCCGTGTCCCTGCGTAACTTGATTTTGCTGAAAATTATCGACGAGAACTTTCAGCCCGCCGTTGACGCCGCCGTGGTCGAGATTGAAACCGAAGCGCCGGATTTCAATGCTTTTGCCGCCGCCTTCGTGCTGCCCGACGCTGATGCCGGCGTTAAGCGAATTGATAATCTGGTCGTCGCGGGCGACGAAGTTTTTGTTTCTCGTAAAGGCTTCGTCATTGCGCTGCTCGATTTCCGGCGTCAGCGGATTTGCCCGAATCGTAACGCTTTCATTGACCGGCGCGATGATGTATGAAATCTTGATTTGTAAATCTGACATCGTATCGGCAGCCGAAAACATTCTGGTTACAGCGTTGATGTTTTTGCCGTAAAACTTGACTGACAGCGGCTCGTTCGGCACTTTGAGCGAAAAATTTCCTTCGGCGTCCGAAACGGTTTGCAGTTTCCCGTCCGAAGTTTGAACTTCAATCGACACATTCGGCACAAATTCAAACTGTTGTGTAATAACCGTGCCGGAAAACGCGCGCTCAACGGTTTGCGCTGAAACAGTGAAATCAAACAGAACGCCGATTAAAAAAAGCAACTTGATAAAACCCTGCGCGCTGGTTTTTCGGGAGAGAATAAAATTTCCAATTTTCATAACGATAAACGTAAATCAACCAAAATTTTCTTAAATCGATGTCCGTAAACTGAAAGCAGAGACAACATAACACGTTAGTAGCACGAAAGTAAAATTAGTAACACCGATTTATAAAAAACAATTCGCGCGAAAATTAATTTCGGATTCCCGTTGCCGAAAATTACTTTTAATCCGTAATAATCGAAGACGGCAGAGTTAAAAACAACTTGCCGTTTTTAATGCCTTTGAGACTGAGAAGTCCGTTAGAGAGTTTGACGATTTCGGCGGCGACGCCGCGTAGGGCGATGACTTCCATACAATCGTCGTGGCTGACGTGAAGATGCATAACCGAGAGAACGAGCGAGTGAAATTTATGCTGAATTTCGCCCATTTCCTGCACCAGATTGCTGGCGTGATGGTCATAGACGAGCGTTAAACTTCCCAAAACTTTCGTTTCGGATTCGACATCGATTTTCTGCTGAATCAAGGACTCGCGGATAAGGTCGCGCAGCGCTTCCGAACGCGTCGCGTATCCGCGCTCGCTGATTAAGCGGTCGTAATTTTCCAGCAAATCCTGGTCGATGCTGACGCCGAAACGAATAATATCGCTCAAAAGATTCTCCTTTTATTTATTAGATGGCAGGTAAAACTCAAAACCTGAAACTTGAAATGTGAATTAAAAATAGAGAACCGGAAAACCTTCGCGATACTTTGCGTTGCTAATTCTTTGTATCGCAAAGTGTCGCAAAGGTTAAGACGCAAAGGAGCGCGAAGAAATACTTTGATTTTCAAGTGTTTATTTCTACTCCTGATTCCCATTTGAAACCCGAAACCTATTCATACCCGTTCGGATGTTTTTGATGCCACGCCCACGCCGTTTCGATGATTTTTTCGATTTCGGGAAACTGCGGATTCCAGCCCAAAACTTCCCGCGCTTTTTTGGCATCGGCAATCAGCCGCGACGGGTCGCCCGCGCGGCGCGCCACGACGCGCGACTCAATATTTTTGCCGGTAACTTTGCGCGCCGCTTCGATAACTTCGCTGACCGAAAAGCCGCCGCCGATGCCCAGATTTACAAACTGCGATTCGCCGCCGTTCCGCAAATATTCGAGCGCCAAAATATGCGCCTGACTCAAATCGGAAACGTGTATGTAATCGCGAATCGCCGTGCCGTCGGGCGTCGAATAATCGTCGCCGAAAATCGAGATAAATTCCCGCTTGCCTTGCGCGACCTGCAAAACGAGCGGAATCAGATGCGTTTCCGGTTCGTGATGCTCGCCGTTTTTTATCGTCGCGCCGCTCGCGTTAAAATAGCGCGGCGCGACGAATTTCAGGTTATATGCCGCGTCGTAATCAATCAACGCCCGTTCGACCATAAATTTCGACCAGCCGTACGGACTCGTCGGCGACTGCGGATGTTTTTCGTCAATCGGAACATACTGCGGCTCGCCGTATGTCGCGCAGGTCGATGAAAAAATAATTTTCTTAACGTCCGATTCAATCAGCGCGTCGAGCAAATAAAGCGTTTGGACGAAATTATTTTCGTAATAAATATTCGGTTTTTCGACCGATTCGCCGACGTATGCGAACGCCGAAAAGTGCATACACGCGTCGATTTCGTGTTCGCGTATTATCTGCGACGCCAATTTTTTGTCACCGATATTTCCTTCGTAAAAAGGAACGGACGAATCGACCGCCGCACGGTGTCCGTAGACGAGATTATCTAAAACAACGACTTTTTCGCCCTTTGCCAGTAAATCTTCGACGACGACGCTGCCGATATAGCCCGCGCCGCCGGTAACAAGAATTGCCATAATTATTGATTCTAAGATTTTTGGAGACGATTTTCGAGCGCGGCGCGGCGCGCATTGATTAAATTTTTCGGTTCGGCGGTTTTTACCGACAAAGACGCTTCTTTTTCATCGGAGATTTTTGCTTCCGGCAGAAAATGGTTAAACAAATCACGAATTTTAGTTCTGTCGTTTTCTTCGACCGCCTGCCGGAAATTGCTCAGTATGTTTTCGACATCCTTGCTCTCGTATGTGCCGATTTTTCCGATAAAAATTTTCGGGTGTCTGGTCTTGAGCAAATTTTCGCCTGTAATTTCTAGTTCCTCAAAAAGTTTTTCGCCCTGCCGAACGCCGGTAAAAATAATGTCGATGTCTTCATACGGCTCTAAACCGGAAAGCCGAATCATATCTTCCGCCAAATCGAGAATTTTGACCGGCTCGCCCATATCGAGAATAAAAATTTCGCCGCCGCACCCGATTGCGCCCGCCTGCAAGACCAGCTGCGAGGCTTCGGGAATCGTCATAAAATAACGGGTCATTTTCGGGTCGGTAACGGTAATCGCCTTGCCGTTTTTTATCTGCTCGCGGAAAATCGGGACAACCGAGCCGGTCGAACCCAAAACATTTCCGAAGCGTACCGCCATATAATTTGTCGGGTAAATATTATTCAGATTTTGGAGGACGATTTCCGCAATACGCTTTGACGCGCCCATCACGCTCGTCGGATTGACAGCTTTATCGGTCGAAATAAGAACGAAATTTTTCGTTCCCGTTTCGCCCGCCAGCTCGCCGATTAGTCTGGTTGCGAAAATATTGTTTTTTATCGCTTCGGTCGGATTTATTTCCATTAACGGAACGTGTTTGTGCGCCGCCGCGTGGAAGACGACTTCGGGTTGATACTCGCCGAAAATTTCGCGCATTCGTCTGGCGTCGCCGATGTCGGCAAGAAGCGGAACGAATTTGGTTTCAGGGAAATTTTTAACCAGCTCGCGCTCGATTTGAAAGAGCGCGAATTCGGTGCGCTCGACAAGCACGAGCAAAACCGGATTAAAATCGGTAATCTGCTTGACCAGCTCCGAACCGATTGAGCCGCCCGCGCCGGTTACCATTACGATTTTTCCGCTCAGGAAAGCGTGCAGGTTTTCGTCGTCCAGCTCGACCGGCTCGCGCCCCAGAAGGTCTTCGATTTGCACGTCGCGGATGTGATTGATGGAAACGCGCCCGTGCGCGATTTCGTTAAGACTCGGCACAATTTGCGCTTTAACCGGAATGGCGCGGCAGATGTCCAGCACGCGGCGGATTTCCTTGCTTTTTCCCCGGTCGATTGCCAGAACAACGCGGTCGATATTCAGCTCGTCCGCCAGGCGCGCCAAATCTTCGGTCGTTCCCAGAACTTTTTTTCCGCCGACGCTGCCGCCTTTTTTGTAGCGGTCGTCGTCGATAAAGCCTTTTACGTCAAGCTCCGTGTCGGCGCGCCCGCCGATTTCCTTCATAGTCGCCGCGCCTAATCTGCCTGCGCCGACGATTAGAGCGGATTTCGGAATTTTGCGCCGCTTGCCGAGTTGAAAAGTTCCTTTTTCGGCAAATTCGTAGAAAAAACGCCGCAAAACGCGAAGCCCGAGCAATCCGGCGAACGCGAAAAACGTGTCCATAAAGATAATCGAAAGCGGAACCTGCCACCGAATAAAACGGTCGGGCGACAGCAGAAGGCGGAACAAAACAAGAACGATTCCCGAAACAATCGCGGCTTTCAGAAACGCTTTTATGTCTTCGAGACTGACGTAGCGCCAGATTATCGAATACGCGCCGACGACGAACAACGAAGCGAATTGAACAAGCACGACAAACGGAATCTGGTCGAGCGCGTTGTCAAAATAATATTTGGGAATATCGAAATCAAAGCGAAAAAGATACGCCAGAAAAAACGCGCCGCTCAAAACCGCGACGTCCGCCAGCAGTTGAAACGGGCGCAGCAGAAACCAAAAACGTTCGTCTTTTCGACTCTTTTCGGGCTGATTTGTCATTTGTCATTGTTCGGTAAAAGAAAAGGATTTAACTTGAAATTACTCGGCAAAATTCACGCTGTCAACTTCGAGATAAACAACAATTATTAAAAATAAATTAATAAATTCGACTTGCGCCCGGTTTCAGATTTAAACCCGGCTTCAAACTTATAACAGGCAACCGATTCGGCAAAAGGTTGAATCAAAAGCCCGGTTAAGCTATCCTTCAATGTTGAATAAGAAATTATAATTTTATAGAAAAGGTTTTATTGTATGAATAACAAAATTTTAGCGGCTCTTTGTCTAACGTTCGGTTTGCTTCAAAGCGCTTTCGGACAAGTTAACGGCGGCGTGCTGCCAACCGGAACGCTCGGCAACCCGAACGCTCCGCGTCTTGAGAAAAGCGGTTATCTGGTCGGTCCGGGCGACGTTATCGCCGGAAAAGTTCTAAACGAACCGCAGTTCGATTTTACGGCGACCATTGACGAAGACGGCAAATTTCAAGTCCCGTTTTTCGACAGACCCATAATGGCAAAATGCAAAACGGAGACCGAACTGCGGGCTGAGGTATTGAAACTTTTGTCGAAATATCTGAAAAGTCCGCTCGTCAGCGTCAGCATTACCGAACGCAAAAGCCGTCCGCCCGCAAGCATTTTCGGTGAAGTCCGAAGCCCGCAAAACATCGATTTGCGCCGCAAAGCGACTTTGCTCGAAGTGATTTCTTTCGCCGGCGGCACAAACGAAGATGCCGGCGGAATGGTTCAGGTTCTTCGGACGCAGCCGCCGATGTGTTCCGAAACGAATGAGACCGCGGATTTTGCCGCAACCGGCAATTATAATTCGGACGTTCCTTCGCGGATGTATAGTTTGACCAGCGTTAAGAAAGGTCTCGAAGGAGCAAATCCGGTGATTATTCCGGGCGATATAATTGTCGTCCAAAAAGCCGCGCCGATTTATATTACCGGACAAGTTGTTCAGCCGACGGGAATTCGCATCCCGGAACGCGGCTTATCTCTATCGCAGGCGATTGCAATGGTCGGCGGCGTCAACCGTGAAGCCAAAACTAAAGATATAAAAATCTACCGGCTTAAACCCAATACTACGAATTTGGAAAGCAGAGATATAATTGCCGCCAACTACGACAGCATCAAAAAAGGCACACAGAAAGACGTAATGCTTCAGCCTTACGATATTGTCGAAGTCGATAAATCCAAGAAAAGCATCGGACAAATTATTCTGGAAGTTGCGACCGGTGCAGCCCGCACAGGTATTAGCTCGGTTACCAGCGGGCTTGGAACGAGAGTTATGTATTAGGAAATTTCAGCGGTTAAAAGAAAAAGCGTGAATAGATTAACTCTGTTCACGCTTTTTCTTTTTCCGCGTCGATATAAATTTTCTTGATAACCTCGCGGTATTTTTCATCTATAACGCGGCGTTTTATTTTCAAAGTCGGCGTCAGCTCGCCGTTCTCGACTGTCAGTTCGTTTTCGAGCAAAGCGATTTTTTTTACTCGTTCATACTGTGAAAGATTCCGCGTCAGTTCAGAAATTTGTCGTTCAAAAAGATTGACGATTTTCGGATGCGCGCAGAATTCGGCGGGCGTTTTTATATCGAGTTTTTTGTGTTTGGCGTAATTGGCGAGCTGCTCGAAATTCGGCACGACGAGCGCGGCGGGAAATTTTCTCTCCGCGCCGATAAGGACGACTTGAGCCACAAAGCGCGAGCCTTTTATCAATTGCTCAACCGGCGAAGGCGCGATGTACTTGCCGCCGGAAGTTTTGAAAAGCTCTTTTTTGCGGTCGGTGATAATCAGAAAACCGTCTTTATCGATATTGCCGATGTCGCCCGTCCGAAACCAGCCGTCTTCGGTAAAAACTTCGCGCGTCGCTTCCTTTTTGTTGTAATAGCCGAGCATCACGTTGGCGCCCGACACTTCGATTTCGCCGTCTTCGGCAACACGAACCGCAACATTATCAATCGGTCTGCCGACGCTTCCCAAACGCGACGACATCGGCGTATTGGTCGAAACGACCGGCGCGGTTTCGGTTAAACCGTAGCCCTGCATAATGGAGACGCCTGCGCCGGTAAAAATCAGCACAATATCGTCGGAAATCGCCGCGCCGCCCGTGATGCAGAAACGCAGTCTGCCGCCGAAAAATTCGCGGAATTTTGAAAAAACGAGATAATCGGCGATGCTGTGTTTTGCCGCTAAAAGGCGCGGAATCGGTTGTTTATATTCCAGTTTGTAAGCGTAAGTTTTGCCGGTTTCAATCGCCCAATCGAAAATTTTTTCCTTGACACGACTTTTTTGCGCGGCTTTAACTTTGGCTCTGGCGTAGGCTTTCTCGAAAATGCGCGGCACGCCGACGAAAATCGTCGGGCGCACTTCAAGCAGATTATCCGCCGCCCGTTCAATGGATTCGGCATAATGCACCGCCATTCCGTTGTGAATATAAAGATACATTCCCAACCGCTCGAAAACGTGCGAGAGCGGCAAAACCGAAATCGGCACGTCTTTCGCCGAAAAGGAAAAATTCGCGCCCGCGTTTATGACATTGGCGATTAAATTGGCGTGCGAGAGCATTACGCCTTTCGGCTCGCCGGTCGTTCCAGACGTGTAAATCAGCGTCGCTACGTCGTTCGGCTCAATGACTGCCGTTAGTGTTTGCAGCAATTCGGGATTTTCGGCTTTAATTAGAGCGCCGGTTTTTTCCAAATCTTCGAGAGAAATCGCGTTTTCGGGCAAATCGCCGTTCGCCTCGAAAAATACGAGTTTTTCCAGAGTTTTGCATTCGGGCAGAATTTCTTTGACACGCTCGTAAGTGTCCGCGTCCTGAAGAAAGAAAATTTTCGCGCCCGAATCGTTGACGATATAACTGACACTGTTTGCGGCAAGCGTCGTGTAAATCGGAACGTCGATGACGCCGGACATTTGACAGCCGGCGTCGGCGAGCGTCCATTCGGGCGAATTTGCCGCCAGCAGCGCGATGCGGTCGCCTTTGCAGATTCCCAAATCATAAAGTCCGAGCGCGATGTTTTCGGCGCGTGAAATCATTTCCGCCGAAGATATTTTCCGCCACGCGCCGTCTTTTTTATAATTTAAGGCATCGGCGCGGCTGTGTATTTCTGCACTCTTGGAAAAAATCTCGCCGAGCGTTCGCGGCGCGTTCGCATACATCGGAAGGCGCGCGGCAGATTTGATTTTATTATTTGTTTCAATCGGCATTGCTGATTACTCCGCCAAAGAAAACCTTTAAAACCTCGTCCGCTACGGGCGCGAGCGGATACGTGTTTTTCGATAAAATCCAGTTTGTAACCATTTCATCGAGCGCGCCGAAAAGAATTTTCGAGCAGACGGTCGCGTTCAAATCCGTGCGGAACGCGCCCGATTTTTGCCCGTCTTCAATCGTCCGGTGAATAATGCTCAAATATTCGGCGAAACCGGCGGCGGAAAATTCTTCCATAAACTTAGTCGAGCCGCGCAGTTCGACTTGAAAAACAATTGCCAAATCGCGGTCTGCGCCGAGCTTTTCCAGATGAAGCTGCGCGATGCGGCGAAGTCTTTCGGCGGCATCGTCGATTTCGGCGATTTCCCTTTTGCCTTCGCTGATAAATTCTTCCATCGCGCGGTCGAAAATCGAATGCAGAATCTCGTTTTTGCTTTTGAAATAAAGATAAACCGTGCCGTCGGCAATGCCTGCCGCGCCTGCAATGTCGGCAACTTTTGAATTGAAATAACCTTTTTGCGCGAAAACTTTTATGGCGGCGCGCAGTATCGCTTCGCGTTTATCCGAGACAACGGCGCGCGCCTGACCATTTGTGCGATTTAGACGGGACATAGTGATTTTGGATTTTGGATTTTGGATTTGAAATCGTTGACTATCGTAAGCCAGTCAATGGCAACAGCTACGAACAATCGACAACTAACTAATCTAAAATCTAAAATTGCAGTGAATGAATCCTCATTCAGTTTTTTCTAAGGTTATATCGAAAGCGGAAATAAAAGCAACAAAAATTTTGACGGATTACATTTTTTTAAGGCGCGGGAATTTTAACAAGCTAAAGAACGAGAAAAATCAACCGAAAAAAGAAAAAGCGATTTCGGACGAATCCAAAATCGCAAATCTGAAATTAAAATGGCGGAGAGAACAGGACTCGAACCTGCAAGCCCTTACGGGCGGTAGTTTTCAAGACTACTGCATTAGCCAATTATGCTATCTCTCCACAAAACCTGATGTCCGCTTACGCGGAGAATTTCCTGAACGTAGTGCAGCGCGTTACAAATACGACAAAGCACATTATACTCACTCAAATCTGCTTTGTCATTGACAATATCCCGATAAAGCTGACGATTTTGTTTTCCTTTCAAAGCCTTTCGCCCGCCGCCGTTGATGTGATTAATTTCTAAAACCGAAAAGTCATCACAGCCGCAGTTACAGCACTTTTTCCCGCCGAGACGCTCCATTGCTCTTTCTCTTACGCGTTTATGCTGCTCGCGCCACTTTCGCCTTTCTTCTTCCGGGTTATAATCTTCGTTTTCTTTGCGACGCGCGCGCCAGACAATCATATACTCGCGCATATTCTCGCGGTGCTTTTGTTTGCCGTTCGGAGTAGCTCGGTAACGATTTTGTGCTTCGCCCATAAAAACTAACAAACATTGAACAGATTATCTTTCAAATTTTTCCCGAACGACTAATGAATCGAAAATATAACGCAAAATCAGACTTTTAACAATCGAAAAGAATAATTCCGGGCGGATTTACTCGCCCGATTTCAAAAAAAAAAGTCCGCCGTTCAATGATAAACGACGGACTTTTTCAAATTAAACCCAATATAAAACTCTTAGTGTTTCATATTGGCGTTCATATTGCCTCGTCTATCGCCGTCGGTCATACCGCCGCCGCTCATTTGATTGGTCATCGAATCGTTGGCATTAACTTTCAATTCGTTTTTAATGCCTTTCTGACCTTCGATTCCTTTAGCCGCCGCAACCGCCTTGTCGGCTTCCGCTTTGCTGGCAACCGAGCCTTTCAAAGTGATGACGCCGTTGACGACATCGACGTTGATGGTCGAATCTCTCAAATCATTGGTCGTCGTTAAAGCGGCTTTGGTTTTGAACCAGATCCATTTGTCGTCCGCGCCTTGTCCGATGGTGCTTCCCGTCTGGTCTGCTTTATAATCGGCTTCGTTTTTGTTGTATTCTTCACGCGTCATTGTCGAGTTATAGCGGTTGCTCATACTCGCGCCCATATTCGAGTTCATACCCATATTGGCGTTGACGCCCATCGCCGAGTTTGAATTAACGACGACGGCGGTATTTGAATTTAAGTTCGTGGTCTTAACGTTTGCCGTTGTTGTATTGGCAGCCGGCGAGCAGCCGATTAAACCCAAACCGGCGATACCGACTAATGTAGCTAATGTTATTTTTTTCATAGTGATTCCTCTGTTTCTGATAAATTAAAATAAAGTAAAAAACTTTACAGGCTATCCTATTATAAGAAATTAATATTGGCAATTAAAAAAGCCGCCGAAAGTCAATCTAAACGGTAAAAATAATAAAAAAGTCGAAAGGTTTTCGGTTGAATTTCGCCGGACGAAGCAACTTTTCGTATGCAAACGCCGGTTACGCCGAATCAAATATTAAAACTCGCGCCGCGCATTCTGTAGAAAACTCAAACCTGTAAAATTTGCGCGCAACAGTCGGAGCGCGGGCATCCTGCCCGCTAATAGAACGCGTTTTAGCGTCTCCAAAAGTTTAGATAAAATTCAACGTCGGGTTTTATCGAGCGTGTTTAGATTGCTCGCTCAATCTTTGCGGACGGGATGTCCGCGCTCCTAAATTTATTTTTTCTCGTAAATGACTTTCCCGTTGAAAATCGTGTAAATCGGTTCGGTCGTTAAAATTTCCTTCGGCTCTATTGTCAGCAAATCCTTCGACTGCACGACCAAATCGGCGAGCATTCCCGCCTTTATTTCGCCCTTTATATTTTCGGCAAATTCCGCGTAAGCCGATTCAAAAGTATGAGCGCGAATCGCTTCGGCAATCGTTAATTTTTCCTGCGGCTGCCAACCGCCGACGGGCAAACCTTCCGTGTCCTGGCGCGAAACGGCGGCGTAGAGCGTTTGATACGGATTGATTGATTCGACCGGAAAATCCGTGCCGAATGGAACGTGAACCTTGTAAGACCGCATCAAATGCCACGCATACGCGCCCAAAACTCTGTATTCGCCGAGCCTCGACTCTGCCCAGCGTTTATCGGAAATCGCGTGCGTCGGCTGCATCGAAGCGATAATGCCGAGTTCTTCAAAACGCTTGAAATCATTTGGATTGACGACTTGCGCGTGTTCGATGCGATGGCGGTCTTCTCTAATTATCATTCCAACGTCATAAAACTGATTTTCCCTTTTGGCAATTTCAGACTCATTTCTAATTTGCTCATTCGCCAGCAAAGACAAATTCCCGCGACCCATTTTTGTAGTTTGTCCAAAACCATCCAAAGCCATCCGATTCGCCCTGTCGCCAATCGCGTGAAGCGCAATCTGAAAACCCGCCGCGTCGCGTTCGACAATCATTCGGGTCAATTCTTCGGGCGTGTGGCGCGGAATGCCGGAATTTCCAACGTCGTCCGAATAAGGCGCGAGAAGCGACGCCGTGCGCGAACCCAAAGTTCCGTCAACGTAGCCTTTCAGCGCGGTCAATTTCAAACGATTTTTGTCGTCTTTGAACGAATCAAACTCGGCGCGCTCTCGTTTTATCTCGTCAATCGAATTTTCAAAATCCTGCCATTCGGCGACGCGCACGGTTAATTTATCAGCGCGTAGAAAATCGCGGTAAAGTTTCGTCGTCTCGTAACCGGAATTATCGGAAACTGAAGTAATTCCGTATCGCCGCGCCATATCGAGCGCGAGTTCCAAACCTTTCTGCATCTGCGCCTGGTTCGGTTCGGCAATCAAACCGGCAACCAAACCTTGCGAAGTTTCTTTCAAAATTCCCGTCGCTTCGCCCGACGCATCGCGTTCAATCTCGCCGCCTTCGGGATTTTTCGTATTTTTATCAATTTTCGTCAATCGCAAAGCCGCCGAATTCACCCAGCCGACGTGTCCGTCAACGCGCACCAGATAAACCGGATTATTCGGCGCGATTTTGTCCAAATCGTTTCTCGTCGGAAATTTTCCTTCTTTTGTCCAAACCGTGTTGTCCCAGCCGCGCCCGATTATCCATTCGCCCGCTTTTGCAGTTTTAACTTTTTCAGCGATTTTGCCCTGCGCTTCGGCGAGCGTTTTCGCGTCGGTCAAAACCACATTAAGCAAGGACAGCGCGCCGCGCAGAAAATGAACGTGCGCGTCGTTAAATCCGGGCGTAACGAGTTTTCCCTGCAAATCGATTTCCCGCGCCGCCTGATATTTATCTCTTAAATCCTTCGACGTTCCGACGGCGACGATTTTCTCGCCGTCAACCGCGACGGCTTCGGCAGTCGAATAATTTTCATCAGCCGTAAAAATTTTGCCGTTAAATAAAAGCAGAGATATTTTCTGTTTCGTTTGAGCGAAGGCAAAATTCGGCAAACAGAATATTAAAACGAGCGAAATTTTTAATAAATTTTTCATATTGATTTTTTAACGTCCGCGACGAGATAACAATTTTATACCACAGAGAGACGGCGGCAATAAGATAAAAACGTCGAAACAATTTTCAAAAGTATTTATAACTTATTTTTGCAAACACTCAAATTTATTTTTCCTGCCAAATCCCGCTTTTACATCCAGAATCAGTTTGTCCGCATCTATCAATCCGACAATCAAATAAAAATCAGAGGCGCGTCTTTTTATGAAAACACTTTGCACCGTTATCTTTGCCGTTTTACTTCTCGCGTTCGGTGCTTCCGCTCAAGTCAAAAAAGAAGAACCGAACGCGGCGCTCAAAGCGGCGACGATTAAAATTACCTTGCTCGATTTGCCCGGCGTAAACATCGAGAAAAGCAAATGGGAAGCGGCTTACGAATTGCGAATTATTACTCAAAAAGAATTGGATGCGGAGGTCGTCGAAAGATTGGCGGCAAAAGAAATTCGCGGCGGCGGACGCATCGACATCGCAAAAGCGTTTTTTCGACAAAACAAAGATTCGCTCGCAAAGCTGAATTAATAATTTCGTATGTTTTCCAGCGGTTTGACGCGGCTTGCCCGAAACGCCGGGTAAATGGTGGCAATTAAACACAAAACAAAGGCGATTGAAATTATCAGCAGAATGTTCGATAAATTCGGGTGAAACGGAATGTATCGGAGCGAATAAACTTCTTCGGATAAGCTGACGATTCTAAAATAATTTCCCGCAAAACAGGCGAGCAAGCCCAAAATTACGCCCGAAACAATTCCGGTAAAACCAAGAAATAAACCTTCAAATAAAAAAATTAAAATCAAACTTCGAGTTTTCGCGCCGCACGTTCGCAAAATTGCGATGTCGAATCGCCTTTCGCCGACCAGAAGCGCGAGCGTCGTCGTGATGTTCAAAACCGCGATGAAAATTATCAGCGAAATTACGGCGAGCGCGGCTTTTCGCTCCAAACTCAAAGCCGCGAAAAGCGGTTGATTTGCTTCCTGCCAATCGACGACTTTGAAGTTTTCGCCTAAAGACGCACGAATTTTGTTTGCCGTTTCGTTCGCCGCGTAAATATCCAGAACCGAAACGCTCAAAATCGTCGGCGTAAACTCTTTTTTGTCTGAAAGATACGCGAAAGTTTCGGGCGACGTATAAATCCACGTCGAATCGTATTCGTAAAGTCCGGTTTGAAAAACGCCCGCGACGCCAAGAAATGTTCGCTTCGGCGCGTCCTGATTTTCAAGCGTTACAACTTCCGCTTTGTCGCCGATTTTCAAATTCAATTTTTCGGCAAGTCGCGCGCCGAGCAAAATTTCAGCGATGGGTTTTTGGTCTTCGCTTTTCGGTCTCTGGTCTTTGATTTCTTTTGAATCTTGAACTTTAAACCTTGAATCCTGAACTCTTAAAATCGCGTAACTCGTCGCGGCTTCGCCAATTATAATCGCGCTCGCGTAAGTCGTCGGCGAAACTTCGCGCACGTTTTCGATTTTTTCGAGAGCTTCTTTAACTTTCCGCCAATCGGCAATTTCGCCGCCGTCGTTTGAAAAAACGGTAACGTGCGCCGTGTTTGCAAGAATTTTTTCCCGCATCTCGTCGCCGAATCCGCGCGCCAGCGATTGCGCGATTATAAGGCTCGCCACGCCAGCCGCGATGCCGACAATCGCTATGACGGAAGTAAAACGCGCCAGAGTTTTGCGGCGGGCGCGAAAATATTTCCAGGCAAGTTTCAGTTCAAAAGACACGGAGTAATGGTAAATGGTAAATGGTAATATGGTAAATCTTCGGCGGTAATTTGCATTGCGGAAATCTTGTAATTCGTAATTCGTAGTTCGTAATTGAAATTTTTGTTCGCTAAAAATTAGTATTTCCGTTAAAATCAAAGTCTTTGAGAAATTGCATTAAAGCGAAAAAGCAAAAATCCGAAATCCGAAATCTAAAATCCAAAATCGAAATGCCTTTAAGCACGATTGAAGACGCCGCGCGCGATATTGCGAGCGGCAAAATGATAATTATTGTTGACGACGAAGACCGCGAAAACGAGGGCGACCTGGTTTGCGCGGCTGAAAAAATCACGCCGGAAATCGTCAATTTTATGATTACGCACGCGCGCGGACTGATTTGTCTGCCGCTGACTGAAGAACGTTGCGACGAGCTGAATCTGCCGCCGCAAACTTCGGAAAACACGTCGAGTATGGGAACGGCGTTTACGATTTCAATTGAAGCGAAAGAAGGAGTTACGACCGGAATTTCCACCGCCGACCGCGCTAAAACGATTTTAACGGCGGTTGACCCGAACTCGAAGCCTTCGGATTTAGCGCGTCCCGGACATATTTTTCCGCTTCGCGCCAAGAAAGGAGGCGTTCTCGTTCGCGTCGGGCAAACCGAGGCGAGCGTCGATATTGCGAGAATCGCCGATTGTTATCCGGCGGGCGTTATCTGCGAAATAATGAACGACGACGGCACGATGGCGCGTATGCCGGAACTTGAAAAATTTGCGGAAAAGCACGATTTAAAGATAATATCGGTGGCGGATTTAGTGCGTTATCGCAGCCGGAAGGAAACGCTTGTTAAATGCGTTGTCGAAACTGTTTTGCCGACCGAATACGGCGATTTTCGCGCTTTCGTTTACGAAAACGTCGTCAACGGCGAAACGCACGTCGCCATCACAATGGGCGAAGATTTTTTGCAGACAACCGAACCTGTTTTGGTGCGCGTCCAAACCGAGAACGTAACTTTCGCAATGTTCGGCTCGAAATTAGGCGAAGCGTCTCAAGCAATTCAAAGCTCGCTGAAAAAAATCTCCCTCGCAAAACGCGGCGCGATTCTCTACTTAAGACAGCGCGAACACAATCTCGATTTGATTCATCAATTGCAGACTTACAAATTGATGCGGGAAAAAAATTTGGATTTCCAGACGGCGCGGCGTGAAACCGGCTATGGAAATTTCCGCGATTACGGCATCGGCGCGCAGATTTTAAACGATTTAGGCGTCCGAAAAATTAGTCTGCTGACGAATCATCCGCCGCGCATTGCCGCCATTGACGCGTTTGATTTGGAGATAGTCGAAACCGTTCCATTATAAAAAATTGAAATTTAATTTTAATGTCAGAAGAAAACACGAATAAAACCGAAGAACCGAACGAAGTTGTCGAACCACACGAAGCGGCAGCGGAATCTTCCGCCTCCGCTTCGTCTCACAGCGGATTTATCACGCGCCGCCGAATCGGTTTTTCGCTCGGCTTTCTCGCCCTGATTTTGCTTCTCGTCGGCGTAACTTCGGTCGTTCTCTACCGCACGGGTTATTTCGACAATTATATCAAAGCGCAGTTTGTCGCAAAAATGAACGACATCGGCGTCGTCTTTGATGCCGACGTTTTTCGCGTCGGCATCGCGCCGCTTCGCGTCGAACTGAAAAACGCCACTTTTAACGACAAAGTTTCCGGCGACAAACTGTTTTTTATCAAAGACGCCGATTTGAATTTAAACGTTACGAATCTTTACGCCTGGCAGCTCAGCCGCGACATAAGTGTTGACACGACAAACATTAACGGCGTCGAAGCGTGGGTGAAATTTGACGAAAACGGCAAATCGAATTTTTCAAATCTCAATCTCGTCCAAGATCAGGCTGGCTCGCGCGTCAATTTCAAATATTCTTCCGCCAAATTTGCAATCAAAGACGGAATCGTTTACTTCGGCGACGCGCAGCATAAAATTTCCGGCGACGCCAAAAACATTTTGTTTTTTCTCGAACCGGAAAACGCCGCCGTGCCGGACGAGCAGAAACGCTACAATCTCGATTTGACTTCGACCGATTCAAATTTCGTTTACGACGAAAGCACAGTCGAGCAAATCGACATCCGCGCAAGAGGAATCGTGGACAATTACGGCGCGGATGTCGCCGAATTTAAATTAATGTCGCCGATTGGAGAATCGACTTTGAGCGGAAAATTAACCGATTGGGAACGCTTGATTTACGATTTTAGTATCTATTCGACCGTCGATTTAACGCAGACTTCGAGCATTTTCCCGCTGGGAACGGCGATTCGCGGCGTCGGAAATTTCAGCGGACACGTAACCGGCGAAGGCGAACGATACAAAATCGAAGGCGACATCAAATCCGACGCGCTCGCCGCCGACAATATCCGCCTCAAAGGTTTGAATATCGCCGGAACGGTCGCTGGCGAAAATTCGATGTATGAAGCAAACGGCAAGGCGATTGCCGAAATGCTGACGTTTGAAGACTTTCAAATCGACGCGCTTCAGCTTATCGGCAACATTCGCGGCACGGGAAGCGATTTCAAATGGTTTGGAGAGTTGCAGGCGGCGGCGGCAAAATCGCCGTTGGGAACAATCGCCGGACTTTACGTAACCGATGCCGTCGGCGAATACAAAGACAAACAGTTAAACGCCAATCTGGGAGCTGTCCGCGCCGGAACTTTCAATTCGCCCGATGCCGCCGTTCAATCTTTGCAGGCGCGAAACGTCAAAATATTTTCCAATGAATATCGAACCGACGTGTCCGCGCCGAATCTTCGCGCCGGTGTCGTAAAAGTTGCGGGCGCAACGATTACGAGCGCTGACGCGGGCGATCTGAAACTTTCAAAACGCGGCGACCAGACCGATATAAACGCCGGAAACTTTCGTGCAAATTCCGTCGCAACCGCCGATGCTAAACTCAAAGGCGTCAACGCGGGCGATATAACGATTAAAAATCGCGGCAGCCGCACCGATGTCAATGCCGGAAATTTACGCGCTCAAACGGTTGAAACAAAAGACGCGCGATTGAGAAATCTGAACGCGAGAAACCTCGCCGTTCAAAGCCAAAACGGTTCGACAAATATTCAAGCCGGAAGCGTCCAAGCCGACGGTTTAAGCGCGGGCGGCGCAAATGTCGGCGCACTAACCGCTTCTGGCGTTCGCGTAACCGGCAGCGGAAACACGACCGAAGTTTATTCCGACAATTTAAAGGTTGCAAAAGTCGAAACCGACGCGGCGATTTTGGGCAGCGTCAGCGTCGCGGGCGTTCGCCTGACAATCAGACAGGGCAGAATCGAAGCCAGTTCGGGCGACATCAACGCCGGAAACGTCGCGCTGACAAAATCGGCTTTGCCCGAAGGCGGAAATCTCCAGAACGTCAAAATTTACAAGCCGGTTTTCATTCTCGAACCATCGGGTGCGTATCGAGCCAGCGCCGATATGAGCTTGGGCGGCGGCGTTTTGGGGAGCGTTAAATTAGGCGCGGCGCGCGCGTCGATTGTCGCTCAAAATAATCAAGTCGCGCTTAATAATTTAACTGCCGATGTGATGGACGGCAGAATAAACGGCAACGCCGTAATCGCTCTGAACAACCGCAATCAATCGCGCGTCAACGCCGCATTTTCCGAATTGGATTTATCGAAACTGCTTGCTTTGCAAGGCGGGCGAGTTGTGCCGATTGAAGGAAAAACGACCGGCAATGTGAATTTAACTTTCGCCGGAACAAACTTTAAAACCGCCAGCGGAACTTTAACCGCTGATTTTGCCGCCAACGCCGGAACAAGCGAACGCGGGCTTGTGCCATTAAACGGAAAACTCGGACTGACCGCGAAGAATGGACTTTTTAACGTCGATTTCGCCAACTTGAACACGGAAAAAAGCGCGGTCAATGCTACCGGACGATTCGATTTGAGCGGAAATAATTCAAACTTAAATATCGCGCTGAACTCCGCTGACGCCAGCGAAATCGAACGCATTATCAGGGTTTTGAACATTTCGCCCGAACTCGAATCGCAGCTCGATTCGTATCAGGTGCAGTTTGCCGGAAACTTGAAATTCGACGCCAATGTTACGGGAAATTTATCCGACCCGACAATCAACGGACGCGCCGCGATTGATTCGCTTCTGGTGCGCGGGCGCAATCTCGGCTCGCTGGCGACCAACTTGCTGGTTTCGCCCGACGGCATCGCCCTGCGCGACGGCGTTTTGCAGGAGCGCGACGGCGGAAATCTCGCTTTTAACGTCAATGTTCCGAACGTCGGAACGAATAATATTTCCATCGACGCCAAATTAAATAATATAAATACGGGCAATCTGCTCGCCGCTCTGCCCGGCGGAATTCTGCCCGCGCAGTTGAATGATTTTCAGGCGCAGACTTCCGGCACGATAAATGTTTCGGGAATTCCCGGTAATTTACAGGGCGCGGCGAATATTTCATCAGGACGCGGAACGATAAACGGCGAGCCGTTCGACGGCTTCGACGCGCGCGCGACTTTTGCCGGAACGCTTGTCAATCTCGAAAATTTTGAAGCCAGATTCGGCGAAGGCTATCTAAGAGCAAACGGAAATTACCGAACCGATTCGACCGTTTTCGATGTCAATGTCGAAGGCAGAAATATTCAACTTGCCCGTGTTCGACCGTTTATTCCGAATGGCGCGAATCTTTCCAATATCAATGGAACAATCGATTTAACGGCGAAGGCGACCGGCGAAGCGTCGAATTTTTCAACGTATAACATCAATTTTAACGGCGTCGGGCGCGGCGTCGTTGTCAATGAAAACGGTTTGGGCGATATTACGTTTGCTGGAAATACGGTCAATCAGGTTTTGAACGCGAATGTAACGGCGAACTTTAACGGCAAGCCGCAGGCGATTGTGGCGAGCGTCAATTTCGGCGACGAAAATCTGCCCGCGCGAATCGAGACGACGTTTAATCAAACCGAATTAGCGCCGTTTATCGCTCTGGCTGGCGCGCCCGAAGGCGTCGAGGTTACAGGACAGGCGACGGGCAGAGTTTTTCTCGAAGGCAATCTTTACGGCGTCGGCGCGGATGGAAAGCGCGGATTTACGACCGACAATTTGCGCGGCGCGGCTGAGTTCAGCCAGTTTGCATTGCAAATCGGCGAGACGCCGCTGATTGCGACCGAACCGGTTGCCGTGCGTTTTACTTCAAAGGAAGTAATTGTCGAAAACGCGAAGTTTGCCGGCGGCGGCACGAATATCGTCGTTACCGGCTCGAAAGCGCTCACCGCCGACGGCATCAATAATTTGACTGTTGACGGGCGCGTAAATTTAAGCGTGCTGAACGTGCTTTCAAAAAATACGTTCGTCAACGGTTTCGCAGTCGTCGCCGTCCGGCTGACCGGCGTCAACGCTTCGGCGCGACTTAACGGCACGGCGGATTTGCAGAACATCGGCGTGTCGACCTTTATCGGTTCGGAAAGATTGTCGCTCGACCGCATCAAAGGGCGCATTTTATTCACGACGAATCAGGCGCAGATTGACAATCTGACCGGATTTTTGGGCGGCGGCAGAATCACAGCCGACGGCGGTGCGACGCTTAAAGGTCTGGAGCTGCAAGGCTTTCGGCTGAATATTACGGGAAATAATTTTACCGCGCCGCTGCCGCCCGATTTTATTACGACGGGCGACGCGGAAATCGCGTTCAGCGGCAGGCGCGTCGACGGCGTGATGAATTCTTTAATCGCCGGAAGAATTACCGCCAAGCGCACCATTTACACCAAAGATATTGATTTGGGCGATATTGTCAGCGGGCGGCGCGAAGGTTCTCTGTCGGCAAGTTCATCGTCCGATTCGTCCGCCTCCTCATCTTCGTTTCTCGGCGTTCCGAATCTCGATATAAGCATCGAAGGACGCGACGCTCTGGTTGTGCGCAATAATCTGGCGGATTTGACCGCTTCGGCGATGCTGCGCGTTACGGGCGATGTCGAATATCCGATTATTTCCGGCAGAGTTACCGCCGACCGCGGGACGATTTTGTTTCGCAAAGACCGTTACGAAATTCAGCGCGCCGTTGTCGAGTTTCCGCCGAACACGGCAAACGAACCGTTTATTAATTTGCAGGCTGAAACCGAGATAAAAGGCTACACGATTATCGTCAATTTAATCGGCGAATTGAACAACACCGAAACGCTCAACGCTACCGTGCGTTCGAGTCCGGCGCTGCCGCAGGGCGACGTTATATCTTTAATTACGACGGGAAATCTGGCGAACACCGACACCGGAATTCCGACGCTCGCGCAATCGGGAATCAACACGGCGGCGGAAATTTTGACCGACGAGCTTATCAATAATCCTTTGAGCAAGGCGACCGACAAACTTTTCGGGCTTAACCGTTTTGAAATCGACCCGATTGTTTCCGGTCAGCGGCTCAATCCGTCGGCGCGTCTGACCGTCGGCAGACAGGTTAATAAAAATCTTCTGATAACGTATTCGACCAATCTTTCAGGCGACCAGAATCAAATTTTAGCGCTCGAATACCGCGTCTCGAATCGCCTGTCGCTCGTCGCGCAATATGAACAGCGTTCGCTGAGCAACGTTACCAGAAACAACAATAATTTTAGTTTTGAAGTCCGCTTCAGAAAGAGATTTTAAGATAAATGAACCGCAGAGACGTAGAGAAAATTCAGAGAAAAATAATAGAAAACGACACAGGCAAAATAAAAAGTTTGAAATCCCGCATTTGTGATTTTCTATTTTTCGTTTTTCAATCCGGTTCGACGTCTCTCCTGCGTCTATGCGGTTTGATTTTGCTTTTCGGCTTGCCCGCTTTTTCCCAGAATAAGTATGAAAATCGTCCGATTACGAATGTCGAAATCGATTTTGAACGCTCCGGCGCGGACGATTCGGCTAAAGACCAATTTCGGCTGCTTGCCCGAAACGCGCTCGGTGAAACGTATTCGCTCGTCAAGGTGCGCGACGCGATAGAGGCGCTTTACCGAACGGGCAAAATCGTTTCGACGACCGTGCAGGCGTCCGGCGGCGGCGAATCGGGCGTTAATCTCCGTTTCATTGTTCGGCGTAAAACCAGAGCCGAAAAAGTCAATGTTCAAGTCGGCACTACGACGGGCGAAAAAGTAACCGAACAGCAGCTTCTTTTGAAACTGAATCTGCTCAATCCGGGAACGGCGATTTCCGAGCAGACGCTCAACAACAATAAAGATTTAATTCAGAATTACCTGCGCGAGCGCGGATATTTTAATGCCGAAGTTACGGTTTCCCAACAGCCGCTAAAGGACGAAACTCAAGTCGCCGTAACGTTTAACGTCGCGCCGAACGCTCAGGCGACGGTCGAAAATTTTAATATAAACATCGTCGGATTCGATAAAGCGGTCGAAGCGAAAACCAGAGAGAAGCTCGAACTTCAAACGGGCGAGCCGTTTTCGCGCGAAATGCTCGAATCGGACGTTGCCAAAATTCGCAAAGCTCTCCGCGGCGAAAAATATCTCGCGCCCGATTTAACCGAACCGCGCGTGGTTTATAACCGCGAAAAAAATTCGGTCGGCATCGAATTAACCGGCAAAGTCGGCGCGATAGTCAACGTCGCGGTCGATACCGGAACAGAGAAAAAAATCGGCGACAAAACCTTAACCAAACTTTTATCAATCAAACGTGAAGGGACGCTCGACTACGCGGCGATTATCGAAGGCTCGCGCCGCCTGCGAAATTATTACCAGGAAAAAGGTTATTTCTTTGCCGAAGTTTCGGCGCTCTGCTCGGTCAAACCGGAATTCACAGAAGATGAAGCAAGCTCGACCGCCAACGAAACCGAAGTTTTGTGCGGCTCTCTGAGCGGCGGCGATTTAACCGACCGCGTGGTCGATGTCAATTATAAAGCCAATCTCAGCCGCCGTTTGAAACTCGTCGATATTCGCATCGAAGGCGCGGACGATATTCCAATCGAAGGCGACCAGAAATTCACGATTGAAAACGTCCAGACCGTTTTAAAGTCGAAGGAAGCAAACGCGCTCGGCTTTATACCGTTTTTCGGCTCCGGGCGCGGCTACACCAGCGGCGAAATTCTCGAAGACGACCGCCTGACGCTGCAATCTCTGCTTCGTGAACTCGGTTATCGCCGAAACACGGTTTCGGTTCGGCAGGGCGTTTCGCCGACGGGCGAAGATTTGATTATTACGTTCGTCGTCGATGAAGGAATCCCGACGCGCGTCGCCGGTGTGGAGATTCAAGGCAATACGGCTATTTCCGAAGCGACTCTGCGCTCGAAACTGCCCGATTTAGTCGGAAAAAATTTTTCGCGGGCGCGAGCCAGAAACGGCGTTCGCCGATTGGCGGAATTTTATTCGCGGGAAGGATTTTACGACGCGAAAGTAAATTACTCGCTCGTCGAATTGCCGCGTGATGAAAACGCCGCCGAAGAACAGGTCAAAGTCGTCTACAATCTGCAAAATGAAGGCAGTAAGGTTTTTATCAACCGCATTTTGATAAACGGCAATGAGATGACCGGCAGCGACGCGATTTTAAAGGCGATAAATTTGCGCTCCGGCGACGTTTTGCGTTCGACCGACATTTTCGCCAGCGAGCAGAATTTATACCAGACCGACGCGTTCAGCCTGGTCGAAATCAAGCCCGAACCGGCGGGCGCGACCGCCGACGGCGCGGGACGCCTTAGCGATATTATTATTAACGTCGAAGAACAAAAACCGCGTCTTCTTCAATACGGCGGCGGTTTTTCGACCGACATCGGCGCGAACGGATTTGTCGATATTCGCCATTCCAATTTGTTCGGCAAATTGCAGCAAGGCGGCGCGCGCGTGCGGCTCAGTCGTCTTCAGCAGCTCATCCAGATTGATTATCTGAATCCGCGATTTATGCCCGACGGCAAAAATCGTTTCGCGCCGCTCATCTTCAGCGCGCAGTATCAGCGCGATTCGACCGTTACGCGTTTTTTCCGCACGTCTTTCGATAAAGGAACGGGCGGAATCGTTCAGCGAATCGACACGAAGGGCAATCCGATTGACGAATTCGGTAATAAAACCGGCTCGCCGACCATTAACCGTTTCACGCTGTCGGCGGAAACCAGCCGCACGGTCAGCAAAAAATACAGAAGCATTTTATTTCTCCGCTATAAATATGAAGACGTTCGTATTTTTAATGTCGAAAGTCTTTTAATTCGTGATTTGCTGCTGCCCGACGCCAAAGTTCGCACGTCCGGTCTCGAAGCAAATTTCGCTTTCGACACGCGGGAAAACTGTTCGATTAAATACACGCTGCTCGAAATTATCCAGCGCGGCGACCCGGGCGAGCCGTGCCGTTACAACGCCGGCGACCCGACGCGCGGCAATTACATTACGGCGACGTATAATTTTTCGATTCCCGCTTTAGGCGCGAACATCGGTTTTCACAAATTTCAAGGCTCTTACAACACTTATTACACTGTGTCGCAATTGAAAAACACGACGTTCGCCGGGCGCGCCATTCTCGGTCTGGCAAGCGTCTTTTCACGCGACCGAAATTTTTCAAGCCAGTTTCCCGGTCTCGAAGATATTCTGCCGATTAGCGAAAGATTTTTCGCGGGCGGCTCGACCACGCTTCGGGGTTTTGAATTTGAAGGCGCGGGACCGCGTGTCGTCGTCGCGCCGCAGGGAATTTTCCGCAACCAGCAGCGCGAGATTGTAACCTTGAATCCGTTCACGATTCCGTTCGGCGGCAACGCGCTGGCAATCGTCAATCTCGAAGCGCGTATTCCGCTGACCGAAAGCGTCCGCGTCGTTCCGTTTTACGACGGCGGCAACGTTTTTCGCAGCGTAAAAGATGTTTTCAAAGCGCCCGACGTTGTTGCCAACGACGTTTTCCGCCAGAATCTGCGCGCCGTCTGGTCAAATACCGTCGGTCTCGGGCTTAGAATCAAAACGCCAATCGGCGGCGAGTTTGCCGTCGATTACGGATATTTACTAAACCCGCCGCAGTTCGTCATTCCGCGGACGCCGCCGCCCGACGCCTTTTTACGATTAAAACAAGGACAGATTCACTTTCGCTTCGCCCAGGCGTTTTAATGAACGGCTGAAAAAGTGAAAAAGTGAAAAAGTGAAAAAGTGAAAAGGTGAAAAAGTTTGTCGGCAAAAGATGACCGATGCTTTTTCACTTTTTCACTTTTTCACTTTAATTGATTGCCGAAGAAGAAATTATATGGCTTTCGTCTAGTTCGACAATAAAATTATCGTTAAACGATTCTTCAGACGATTTAACCGGCGATTCCGATTCTAACGGCAGCCGGGTTTTGTGAAGCTGTTTCGCCTTTTGGCGGCGAGCGCTCTTTGCCGCATACATCGCTTTATCGGCGGCGACGATTATCTGGTCGAGCGTTTCGCCTTGATTCGGGTAAGATGCAGAGCCGACGCTGATTCCGACACGCGCGAAATTTTCGGTGTCGTCAATCGGCAAGGTAAAATCATAGACGGCTTGTTCTATTCTGCGGCACAATTCCTGAACATCTTCATTGCCCGTTTCGGGCGCGATAATCACGAATTCATCGCCGGCGTAGCGAGCCAGAAAATCGTAATCGCGCAGCTGCCGGCGCATAACTTTTGAAACTTCTTTCAGCAATTTATCGCCCGCTTTATGTCCGAAAGTGTCGTTGACGGCTTTAAATCCGTCGAGGTCGAGCATCAGCAGATGAAAGCCGCTCTCGTTGCGGCTGGCGCGCGCCGCTTCTTTTTCAAACTGCATTTGCAGACTTCTGGCGTTCGGCAGATTGGTCATCGGGTCGGTCAGCGCTCTCGATTCGGTTTCGGCGTGCTGGAGCGCCGTGCAGATGGCGTCCGAAGCAATGCGCGAAATCGCTTCGAGCAGCCGCAGGTGTTCTTCTTCGTAAGTTTCGATTTCGCACGAATAAAGCGAAACCGCGCCGACCATTTTTTCTTCGGCGAGCAGAGGAAGCGAAGTCATTCCGGCGTATTCCTCGGCAAGCTCAATCTGATTAAAAGTAAAATCCATTCCGGGGTCGATGTCGTTGACGGGCTGGCGTTTTTTCAAAACAAAGCCGGTCGCGCCTTCGCCGGTTTTGACGCGTTTTTCGCTCAAAGCGCGGCTGTTCCTGCCCGAAGCGTGCGCCGCCTTCGCAAATTCGCCGTTTTCTTCCGAAAGATAGACGACACAACTGTCGAACGGCACGAATTCGCCGATTTTCTGGACGAATAATGAAAGCGTGTCTTCGAGATTCAGCGACGAGCTGAAAACCCGCGCCAGCTCATAAAGCGTGAAAACTTCGCGGTTTGCGCGCTTGATTTGCTCGACGTAATTCTGGTCGTCGTCGTCGTCGTAAAAGTTTTGCAGCGTGCTTTTTGTATCGAGATTATACGAAAATCCCTGCGCGTCGATTTCATCTTCGAGGCGGCGCAGATTCCGCAGAAATAAATCCACGATTTTCGGGTCGAACTGTGTTCCCGCGCCATTGACGAGAAATTTTCTGGCGTCTTCGCGCGAAACCGCCGGACGATACGGACGCGCGCCGCGCAGAGTGTCGTAAGCGTCGGCAATCGCTAAAATTCGCGCTGTCAGCGGAATGTCTTCTTTCGCCAGACCTTCTGGATAACCGCTGCCGTCCCACATTTCGTGATGATATTTGACGGTCGGAACAACCGGATACGAAAAATTTACCTTCTCTAAAATAGACGCGCCGACCGAAGCGTGAATTTTGGTTTTTTCCAATTCGGCGGGCGTCAGTCTGCCGGGTTTGTTCAAAATATGGTCTGGAACGGCTAATTTGCCGATGTCGTGAAGCAGCGCGCCCGTGTTGAGCGCCTGTAGTTCATTCTCGGACAAATCTAAAATTTTTCCGATGCCGACGGCGTAAATCTGCGTCCGGCGAACGTGTCCGATGCCAACCTGGTCGCGGGCGTCAATCGCCGTCGCCAGCGCTTCGACCGTCGCCAAATGAACGCGGCTGGCTTCGTAGATTTCCCTTGTTTTCTGTGCCAGACGCGCGGCGTGAATGCGATAAGCTAAATGCGATATAAACGCCAGCGGCAAAACGACCAGACCGAAAGCCAAGCCGAACTGGAGGAAAGCGAAATGCAGTATAAAAACGGCAAGAATGCTGACCGAATAGTTTGCGGCTGTCCAGAAGAAATTTCCCCTGCGAATTTGAAAAAGCGCGGGCGAATCTTCGGATTTAACGAACAATGATTCGAGAATCGTCGATAAAATATAATACGCCGAAGCCATTATTACGGCGGCGGTTGCGAGCCAGACAAGCGACGGTGAACCGGCGGCGGCGTTTTGCGTAAATCCGGCGGTATATTTCAAAGAAAAATAGAAAGCGTTTCCGGCAATAAATGTCGCGGCAATACTGACGGCGGCTTTATAAAATTCGCGTTCTTTATCTTTCGAGGCGAAAAAACAGCCGGCGACCGAAGCGGCGGCGGCAGCCAGAATACCAGCCGAAACGCCGAGCCAGATAACAGTCCAGAATATTACAATTTCCCGAACCTTAATTTTTATTTTGGTTTTCGGAATCAAAAACTGATATTGTCCGATTAATCCCGAAACAATTAAGGTTACAAAAACAACGGCAAACTGCGCGGAGGAAAACGAAAAACAATCATAGACGGTTGCGGCGAACGCGGAAAAGCTCAAAAACAACATCACGAACCAAAAAATTTTGGCTTGCCGATTGTAATCCGAGAGATTGAACTCTTTTACTTTGATATTCTCCAAAAACATACTTTTAAGCCTTTAAGCCGAGCCGATTGTTATTATAAATTTAGTCGAGAGCCGAAGTTTTCCGGTGCGGATTTGCAAAATTCTTGTCGCTTCGTATATCTCAAATTTCGTGCCAGATTTATATGCAGCCGAAAATCAGATGAATGTTAAGGAAAAACTTTAACCGACGTAAAGCGTGATACAATTTCATTCAATTTGACAGGTCAGATTGAATGAATAAAAGCATTTTATACGAGCGTTCGGGCGGCGTCCGAAAGTTTCGAGGCAACAAAAACAGCGGTTAAATGTTTCATAGACAAACAGTAACTTTGACTCTGCCGATTTTCACAATCTAATGCGTGAGAAATTTAGGAAACGTTTTAGCGGCAAAGGTTAAAATCAGCGGTTTTTCTAATAAACAAGTTTTAATTTCTTCAACTAAAGAGTTTGCGTATAAGCTCCGAGTTAAGACTTTAAACTAATCGGCATCGAAAAATCAAGTTTTTATAAACGACGTATTTTTTATATTATCTTTTTGCATCGAATATTAGTCGGAAGCGTGTAAATATTCAATTTAAATTCGGCAAACGGCAGTCGTTTCTAAAGGTTATGGAAAATCGACGAACGCGATTGATAAAACTTACAAAAAAGACACATCTTTTTTCCTGTTTTCGTCTCGGCGGATTGATTTTGCTTTTCTGTATTTCGGTTTTTTCACAGACTGCCGACGACGTTATTCGCGTCGAAACCGGGCTTGTTCCGTTTGAAGTTACGGTTACGGACAAAAACGGAAAGCCGGTGCGCGGGCTTGAAGCAAAGGATTTTAAGGTTTTTGAAAACGGCGTCGAACGCTCCGTCGATTTTTTCGAGCCGGTCAAGCGAGACGACGCGAGTCGCCCGCTGTCGATAGTTTTCGCGCTCGACGTTTCGGGAAGTATGACCCAAAACGAGCTTCTGCGGCTGCGCGACGCGCTGCGGAATTTTGTCAAACGGCTTGCCGATTACAATTCCTATTTCGCCGTGATGACTTTCGGAATGGAAGTAAAAACTTTGCAGTCGTTCACCAATCGCCCCGAAAAGCTGGAAAAAACTTTTGAAAAAATTATGCGCGACGGCGAAGGACTTTCGACGCACGCTTACGACGCGGTTGATGAAGCGGTGCGTTTCCTGCAAAAAAAATCGCCGACCGGCGCTAAAAACAAACTGCCGAAACGCGCCGTCGTTTTAATTACTGACGGATTTCCTGTCGGCGACACGGTTTCGCCGGAAACCGTCATCGAGCGCGCAAACAACGCGGAAACAACTGTTTATTCAGTGATTCTGCCGTCGTTTTCGCGTCTTCAGACAGACAAAAAACCGCTGCCGACATTACTCGATGCGAGCGGTTTGATAGAAAAAACCGGCGGGCGCGCTTTTTACGCGACTGAAAAAGGTTTCGAGCCGCTCTTTAAATCTCTAGCCGAAGAAATCACCGCTTCTTACGTGCTGGCATTTTACCCGCAGACGGACGCGAACCGAAGCGGAAAGTTTCGCCAAATTCGCATCGAAGCGCCGAACGGTTTTCAAATCAAACAAAATCGTTCCGGCTACGAACCGAAACGGTAAAGCGAATGATTTTCGCGCCGTCGTCCGTTAATCGTCGGCGCTAATACTCAAGTTCTTCTTCGTCGGCGGAAATATCGTCTTTGTCGCTTTCTTCATAAATATCAAGCTCAATCGGGTCGAGACCGACGACTTCGAGTTCCGTTCCGCATTCGTCGCAGGCGATAATATCGCCCTGTTCCGAGTCGGCATCCACATAAACGTCTTCGCTGCATTCGGGACAAGCTGTTGTTGGCATTTGTAATTTTCTCCAGATAATAATTATAAAATTTTATTGCGTTTCACTCGAAAATACTTTGTGAAACTTTGTCTATATTTGCCAATCTAACTTTTTTAGAAATCGTTGGCAAGAGTTTGCGCGACAAAAAAGTTAATGTTTATTTGTCGCGCATTACAAGTAAAAGTTATATTACCAACTTACCAAATATCGCCCAATATGCAATTTCCTTTCAAATTAGCCGAAAATAAAAAATTCGATGTCGTCGGATTCGGCACGAACGCCGTTGATTATTTAATCGTCGTGCCTGAATATCCGGCGTTCGATTCAAAGATTCGGCTAACCGAATATGTTCAGTCGGCAGGCGGCGAAGTGGCGACGACAATGGTCGGGTTGCGGCGTCTGGGATTAAAAACCGCTTATGTCGGGCGATTCGGCAAGGATAGGGAAGGCGATTTCGGACTTCAGACTTTGCTGGATGAAAACGTCGATACGCGTTTCGCCGAACAAATTGGAGGCGCGAGAACGCAGGTCGGATTTATTATTATTGACGAGCGCAGCGGCGAGCGAACCGTTATCTGGGAAAGAGACGAACTTCTCGCTTACACCGCCGAAGACGCGCCTGTCGAAGCCGCCGAATTTGGAAAAATTCTGCATTTTACGCCGCACGACGCGCAAGCCTGTTTAAGGTTGGCAAAGGCGGCAAAAGCCGCCGGCGCGGTCGTCTCGATTGACATCGACAATATTTTTGAAGGCGTCGCAGAACTTCTGCCGCACGTCGATATTTTCGTTTCTTCCGCCGAATTTCCCGAAAAACTGGTTGAAATCAAAGACCGCAAAGAATCTCTGCGCGAGATAAGACGGCGTTTCGGCTGTCCGGTTGCCGGAATGACTCTGGGCGAAAAAGGTTCTTTGATTTTGTGTGAAGACGAATTTATCGAAACAGGCGGTTTCGCCGTTCCGAACGGCTGCAAAGACACGACCGGCGCGGGCGACGCTTTCCGCGTCGGACTTCTCTACGGTTTGATAAAAGGCGAAACGGTTGAGGACGCGGCGCGAATGGCAAACGCCGTCGCCGCGCTCAAATGCCGCGCGTTGGGAGCGAGAACGGCGCTGCCGAACGGCGCTGAATTATTGGAAATGATAAATTGATTTTTGCGAGAAGATTTCAGACTTCGCTTAAAACCACGATTTCCGAACGGCGTTTGGCGTCGTCGAGGAACTTTTCGATGTCGGCGGCGACTTTTTGTTCAGTTAAGATTTGATTGATTTGAGTGCGCCTTTCGTCGAGCGACGGCATTAAAAGTCCCGGATTTCGCCGCCGAAAATCGGGCGTGAAAACTTCGCGGTAATATTTGGCTTCGTCTTCGCTGGTGATGACGACAAAGGAACGAAACCGAAAATCCAGATATTTTTCAATCGAGACGCGCTGCGCCATCATTCGCTCGAAATTATCGTCGCCGACCGAATCGAATCCTACTAAATTAAGACGTTTGATAAATTCGGACGTTGACGGAAAAAGCGCCAGAACGCGTTTTATCTCGGCGTCAACTTCCTCTTTGTTCGGCGTCGAGCGCGGCAAACGCTCGGCTTCGAGCGCGAAAAGCCGCTGATTTATCAAAATTTGCAGGGCGCGGTTTAAATCTTCGGAAGTCGGCGGATTAAGCGTAGCGTTCGGCACAAGGGCGAGCTGCCACAATAAATCCGAATAAGTTATAAGCTCGGTATCAAAGCCGTTGCCGACCGTCGCCACCGTTTTATCGACCGTAATCTGCGCTTGAATTTTTCCGAAAAAGACACCGAAAAATACGACGAGCAGAACAATTTTTGCGATTTTCTTTTCCGACAGCGACATTGTTTTTTTCATAGCGGCTTTTTTAGTTTAAGCGAATTTAACCGGCTGTCAAATATTACAGTTAAAACGATTGTTTAAACCGTTGACAAAATGTTTAAAATCTTTTTTAATTAGTAAGGAAGTTAATAAACTTTTCACATCCAGAAATTAACCAACCTCTTGAGATGACAAATTCCGTGAATGAGTTTGTCAAACTGTCATTAAAACCAAAATGTTAGCTCCGAAGCAAATAAAAAGTAACTCGGAAACTCGTTCTTCCGCCGGGAAAAATTCGGAGTCGACGCGCCACCTGAAATTTATTACAGAGTTAGGCAGAAGCCTGCTGTTTACAGTTCACCCGAAAAAAGCGGCTTTGCGAGTCGCCGAAGCGGTTCAAAAAGAAACCGGAGCCGAAATTTGCGCCGTCGCCGTCGAGCTTGAACATATCGGTTTGATTACGTGTGCCTTTACAACGGAAAATATCGAAGCGAAATCGAGCTTTCTGCAAAAAAACCGATTTAAGAAATGGCTGGAAATTCTGCCGCCGCGCGTTTCGACCAGCGAGGAAAACGAGCCGGAATTTCTGCTCAAAGGCGAAACGCACGAACTCGAATACGTTTCGCCGCTGCATATAAACGGTCTTGTCAAAGGCGCTCTTGTCGTCGGTTTTCGCAAAAAGAACGATTGCGTGGAGACGAAACGGCGCTTGATTGACGCGGCGACCCAGATGGCGGCGATGAGCCTGAATCTTTCGGCGCATTACGAAGCCGCCATCAATACGTCGATAAATCGGGCAAAAGAAGAACAGCGCCGGTTTACCGAATCGGTTTTAGACGCGCTGCCCGTTTCGCTTTACGTTATCGACCGCGATTACCGGATTGTTACGTGGAATCGCCACCGCGAAATCGGCAATCAGGGAATGGCGCGCGACACGGTTATCGGGCGCGATGTTTTTCAGGTTTTAGCCAAATATCCGAACGGCAAACTGCGTCAGGAATTCGAGCGCGCCTTCTCGACGGGAAAAATCGAGCGCATCGAACAGCGCACCATTAACGACGACGGTTCAACCAGACACTGGCTTGTCAGCAAAATCCCGATGACGGACGCCGAAACAAAAGAAGTTACGCACGTTATCACAATCGGCGAAGACGTAACGACGCGCGTCGAAGCGATTCACGCCGCCGGACGCGCCGAAAAGCTCGCCGCCGTCGGCAGACTCGCGGCGGGCGTCGTTCACGAAATAAACAATCCGCTGGCGACCATTTCCGCGTGTGCCGAAGCGCTGGAAACACGCGTTTCCGAAGGCGCGTTCGACGATTCGGAAGAAGTCGAAGATTTGCGCGATTATCTGGAGCTTATCCGAAGCGAAGCATTTCGCTGCAAATCGATAACGACCGGACTGCTTGATTTCAGCCGTATGCGAACGGGCAACCGTTTCCCGATTGATGTCGGCGAGATTCTGAAATCTTCGGCGCGACTTTTGTATCACCAGAGGCGCGGCGATAACAAAGTCAAAATTAAAATCGAGACGGACGCGCATCTGCCGCTCGTCGAAGCCGACGAAGGACAAATCCAGCAAGTCGTCATCGCGCTTTCGACCAACGCCATCGACGCGATGAACGGCGACGGAACGCTGACTTTACGCGCATACGGACAGGAAAATCGCATCGTCGTCGAAGTTGCCGACACGGGCGTCGGGATTGCCGCCGAAAATTTATCGAAGATTTTCGAGCCGTTTTTTACGACTAAAGAAGTCGGCAGGGGAACGGGCTTGGGTTTAGCCGTCTGCTATGGCATTATCACCGAACACGGCGGACGCTTGAGTGTTCGTTCAAACATCGGCGTCGGCACGACGTTCACGATGTTCTTACCCAATAAAGTTGCGGGTTCGTAGAGTTTGTAGAGTTCATAGAGCTAAAGGAAATTTCTTTAACTCTATGAACTCTACAAACTCTATAAACTCTATAAACTCAAAAACTTATGTCAAAACTCTTGGTTGTCGACGATGAAAAAAATCTGCGGCTCGTCGTGCAGAAGGAAATGACGCGGCAGGGACACGAAGTCGAAACGGCTTCGGACGGCGAAGCGGCGTGGGCGCTGCTCGAACAGCAGGATTTCGATGTTTTGCTGTGCGATATAAATATGCCGCAACTTGACGGAATCGGGCTTCTGCGCCGACTGCGCGAGCGCGTCCAGAATCCGCCGGAAGTCGTGATGCTGACCGGACAGGCGACGGTCGAATCGGCAATCGAAGCAATGAAGCTCGGCGCTTATGATTATCTGACAAAGCCTTACCGCATCACCGAACTCGGCGCGCTCGTCCTGCAAGCCGCCGAAAAACAGAAACTGAAAATCGACAACCAGCGGCTTCGGGCGCATATCGAGCGCTCGAACAAAAATATGCCGGAAATCATCGCGCATTCGGCGCAGATGAAGGAAATTCTGCGGCTCGTCCAGCGCGTCGCCAATTCCGACACGTCCGTTTTAGTTACGGGCGAGAGCGGCACGGGAAAAGAGCTTGTCGCGCAGGCGATTCATCGCTTAAGTCCGCGCGGCGGCAAAACCTTCGTCGATTTAAACTGCGCCGCTCTACAGGATTCGCTTCTTGAAAGTGAATTATTCGGACACGAAGCCGGAGCGTTTTCCGGCGCGCGGGCGAAAAAATTGGGACTTTTTGAAATTGCCGACGGCGGCACTTTATTTCTCGACGAAGTAATGGAAATGCCCGCGCAGTTGCAGTCGAAACTGCTTCGGGCGCTGGAAACACGCTCGTTTTTCCGCGTCGGCGGCGTCAAAAAAGTTGACGTTGACGTGCGATTAGTCGCGGCGACAAACCGCGTTGCCGCGCAAGCCGTCGCCGAAGGCGCGTTTCGCTCCGATTTGCTTTACCGGATTAACAGTTTCGAGATTCATATTCCGCCGCTTCGAGAACGCCGCGAAGACATCGAGCCGATTGCCCGCCATATCTTACAAAAAATCGCCGGTGCGAACGCGCCCGAAATCGCGCCGCAAGCCATCGACGCGCTTTGTTCATACAGCTGGAGCGGAAACGTCCGCCAGCTTCGCAACTGTCTGGAACGCGCCGCGCTGCTTGCCGACAACGGCAGAATCACCATCAAAGAACTGCCGCCCGAAATCGTCTATCGAACGAACGAGCCGAGCGTTTCGGTCAGCTATAATTTACCGAAAGAAAACGGCGCGGCGAATTCATTTCAAAACAATGCGCCCGCCGCTCTGCACGAAATTGAAAAACAGCAGATTTTGCGCGCGCTGGAACAAACCGGCTGGCATCGCGGAAAAACGGCGGAGCTTTTAGGGATTTCATCTTCGACGCTTTACCGAAGATTGCGCGAATACGATTTGGAAACGAGATAGAATTTCAAGTTAAAACAAAAAAGAAATAGGACGCGAATTAGGCGGATTTGGGCGGATTGGAACGGATATGAAATAATAAATAAAAATACTATTTTTCATAACCGTTTTAATCCGCTTTATCCGCGTTTGTCCGCGTCCTGTTTCTTTTTTTTATTTCCTAAGACGCGCTTCGATATTGTTCGCTTTCAGTGAATTTCCCGTTGCGCGCTGTAAATCGGCAATCGCTTTGTTTAGTTCGGTTTGCGAACGGAGTTCGGTGCTGCGCGCCGTCATCAAAGCGGTTTGACGGTCTAAAACCTGATAAACGGTCGATTGTCCGGCGTCTAGTTTTCGCTGCTCGGAAGCATATTGTTTTTCGCTGTTTTCGCGCGTGATTGCCGATGTTCGCAGTCTGGCTTCGGCGCTTCTGACCGCTTGCAGAGCGTTTCGCACATCGACCTGAATATTCTGCTCGACCTGCTCGCGCTGTGTTTTAATTTGCTCGCTCTGCACCAGGACGCGTCCCAATTGCGCTTTCGCCGTCGTATTTCTCAGCGGCAGATTAAACTGCACGCCGGCGCGAAACGTCGGGTAGCGATTGGCTAAAACGTCGGTAAAAGTCGAACCCGCGCCGCCGATTCCCTGAAGAAAAGTTTGCTGCTGCGCCGCTTGCTGCTGCTGGCGCAACAGACACGCTTGATAATCGGCTGCCGCCGGAACGCAAGCCGTCGCAAACGGGCTTCTGAAATTCGGATTCTGACTGCCGCCGATGCCCGATGTCGTGTAGCTTGCAATCAAATCGAGCTGCGGCTTGGTCTGGTTTCGCAAAAAACGCTGTTCGATTCGGTTAATATCTCCCTGAACGTTGCTGATTTCGATTTCCGGTCGATTCTGCAAAGCTAAACTCAACGCTTCGGGCAAAGTCGTCGGCGGCGCATTCAAATCAATCGATTCGGTCGGAACGATTGACGCGTTCCAGATTAAATCGTCGCGGTTTTCGGCAATCAGATTTTTTAAAGTATTTTCGGCGCGGTTGACATCTTCCAGAGCCGTATAGACATTCTGCTCGAAATTAGCAACCTGCGTATCCGACGCGATAATGTCGGCGGGCGCGAGCGAACCTTCTTCGACCAGACGCCGATTGTGTTCGAGCTGTTCTTTGGCGTCTCTGACCGAATCGCGCTGAACCTGTAAATTACGCAAATTAAAAGTTAAATCCCAGTAAGCGCGCTGAACATTGGTGATAATGTCAATCGAACGCTGGCGAAACTGCGTGTCGGTCAACGAAAGATTGCGTTTGGCAATCTCGATTGTGCGGCGCGGCTGGTCGAAACGACGCCCGCGAAAAATCGGCTGCGTTACGCTGAAGGTCAAACCCGTATTGTATTGCGGACTTAAAATCGAAATCGGATTGTCGCTGCCAAGCCGCGAATTATTGGCGTTGACATTGAAAATCGTGCCGAATTTTTTAACATAACCTTGAAAACCGACGTTGCCGACAAGCGAACTCGAAGTCGTCGTTTTGTTCGTGCTGAAAATCGAGACGTTCGGAACGGTGGCGCGCTCGTAATAAGTCTGCCCTGTAAAACGCGGGTCGTAAAAACCGTTCGCCGACTGCAAATCAAATTCGGCGAGCCGCACATTCTGCCGCGAAACTTCGATGTCTTTATTATTTTGCAGCGCGAACGTGATTGCTTCATTCAAAGAAAGCGGTTTTTGCTGCATTACATCGACGCCGACGCGCCCCAATTCGGGCAAGCTCGTATCGTTCGATTGAAAATTCGGCGCGACGGCGGGAACGCCCCGCAAATTTTCCGGCTGAACCGGCTGCGCGTCATCGACTTTCGGCAGCGGATTTTCCGGCGTCGGACTTGCTTCGACCGTCGGACTCGGCGAAGGCGTCGGCGTCGCGTCCTGCGCTTTCGCCTGTCCGAAACCGAAAATAAAAACGAATATAAATGCTAAATATAAATGCCTGTTCATATAATTGTAAGGGCGACGGCTTGTCCTCGCCCGCATCGTGCGTATGAAATTGCTTATAGGACTTTCTCATTTTTGCAGAAGCCCGCACGATAATCGGGGCGCGACGGCAACGAATACACACTCGACTATCGTGCGTGTTTCCGCATTTTAAGTCCCAGCTTACTAAACAACGAAGCGGTCGCCGCCGTGAATTTTTGTCTGACGCCTCTGAAAATGCCCGACGACAGATTATTGAGACGCCGGAAAATTTTCGCTTCGATTAAATCGTCGAACAGCGAATAGAAAACCGGAACGGCGAGCAAGGTTAAAAGCAGACACAAACTTTGTCCGCCGACGACCAGCACGCCGATTGAGCGGTTCGTTCCCGCGCCCGCGCCCGTCGAGAGGACGAGCGGAATCATACCGGCGACGAGCGCGATAGTCGTCATCAAAATCGGACGAAGACGGTCGCGGTTCGCCTGAATAATCGCGTCGTAGCGATTCATTCCGCGCTCGCGCAAAGTATTTGTATGGTCAATCTGCAAAATCGCGTTCTTTTTGACGACGCCGAACAGCAGCAGCAAACCCAAGCCCGAAAAAATATTTACGGTTTGCCCCGTCGCCAGCAAACTCACAATTCCGAACGGAATCGAGAGCGGCAAGGTTAAAAGAATCGTAATCGGGTGAACGAACGATTCAAACTGCGCCGCCAGCACGATATACATAAAAATAAACGAGAGCGCAATCGCCAGCATAAAGTAGAACAGGGATTTGCCGAGTTCCTTCGACTGACCGACGTAGCCGGTTTTGTAGCCTTCCGGCAGATTGAGTTCTTTAACGAACCCGTCGAGCGCCGAAGTAATGCCGGTTGCCGAGCCGCCCGGCTTTGTATTCGCCAAAAGCGTTACCTGTCGCTGACGATTCAGACGGTCAACCGAACTCGGACCCGTTGCCTCTTTAACTTTAATGAGACGGTCGAGCGAGACGACGCCGATTTTCGACGACGGCACGACCAGCCGTTTCAAGCCTTCGATATTGGTGCGGTAATTGTTAATGGCGCGAACGCGAACTTCGTATTGGTCTGCGCCCTGATTAAACGTTGTCGCTTCCTGTCCGGCAACCAGAGTATTCAACGCCTGCGAAACGTCGCCGATGCGCACGCCCAAATCGGCTGCCGTGTCGCGGTCAACCTCCAACTGCACTTCCGGTTTTCCGGCAATCAAGGTCGAGTCAACGTCAACGGCGTCGGGAATGGTCTTCATTTTTTCGAGCAGTTTGGCGGACGCTTCCTGAAGAACTTTTATGTCGGGACCGGAAATCAAAAACTGGACGTTGGCGTTGCGCTGTCCGCCGCCGGAGAACGCGGCGACCGGCTGAACGCTGGTTCGCAATTCGGACGGAAACGATTTTAGAAGCTCGCGCGTATCGACCATCATCTGTTCCTGAGATTTCGGGCGCTCCTTTATGTCGGTCAATTTAACGTAGAGCGAGCCGCTGTTGACGACCTGCTGCTGACCGCCGCCGATTGTTACGAGCGTGTCGGTTACGCCCGGCATTTTTCTGATTTCGGCGGCGATGCGTTCGAGCAGCTGCGATGTCGCGCCCAAACTGTAGCCTTCGGGCGCGCGCACGGAAATTTCATACTGCGATTGGTCGTCAACCGGCAGAAAGTTTTTGCCGACGAACATAAACAACGGAATGATGCTCAGGAAAACCAGCGCGCACAACGCGACAATCAGCCAGCGGCGCGCCATTGAAAATTTCAAAAGCCACGTGTATGTGCCGTCAATGTAGCGATAAAAGCGCGAATCTTTGCCGCCCGAATGATGCGCGGGTTTGTCCGCGTAAATCGGCTCGTCGCGGTGAACGCCCGTCGTCAGTCCGTCGCCTTTTATTTCCTGAATTTCGGCGTTTCCAGCCGTGTCGCTGCGCTCGAACGCTTCGGCTTTTTCTTCGGCGATGTCGTCGTATTCGTTTGTCGGGTCTTCCCGAATCTGCGGTTTTTTAATCAAACGCGCCGCCAGCATCGGCGTCAAAGTGAACGAAACAATCAGGGAAACGCCGATGGCGAACGAAGCCGTCAGACCGAAACTCGACATAAAGCGCCCGACAATTCCCTGCATAAAACCGATGGGGACGAACACAGCCATCAAGGATAATGTCGTCGCCAGAACCGCCATACCGATTTCGCGCGTGCCTTCAATCGCCGCTTGATACGGGTCCATTCCTTTCTCTTCGACGAACCTGTAAATGTTTTCAAGCACGACAATCGCGTCGTCAATCACGATGCCGACCATCAAAGTCAACGAGAGCATCGTGATTGAATTGAGCGTGTAGCCCATCGCATACATCAGCGCGAACGTCGAGATAATCGAAGTCGGAATTGCCAGAGCCGCGATAATCGTCGAGCGGAAACTCCACAAAAACAGGAACACGACAATCGACGCCAGCAGTCCGCCGACAACCAGATGTTCTTCAATCGCGTGCAGCGAGTTTTCGATAAAAACCGAGTTGTCGCCGATAATCTGCATTCGATAATTCTTCGGCAGAGTCTGCTCGATGTCCTTTAATCTCGATTTCAATTCTTCGGCGACGGCAACCGTATTTTGTCCCGATTGTTTTGAAACGATTAAAGTTACGGCTGGCTGACCATTCAGCAGAGCCTGCGAGCGAATTTCTTCCGCGCCGTCTTCGACATAGCCGATGTCTTTGACTTTGACTTGATAACTGCCGCGCGCGGCAATGACGACGTTGGCGAATTCTTCCGGTTTTTGGATTTTGCCCAATGTGCGGACGCTCGTTTCGGTTTGTCCGCCGTCGAGTCTGCCGCTCGGAAATTCGATATTTTGAATGCGCAGCGCGTTGGTGATTTCCGCCGCCGTAATGTTATACGAACGCATTTTGTCCGGGTCAATCCAGACGTTTATCTGCCGCTCGCGCCCGCCGATAATCGTTACCTGACCGACGCCGTTGACCGATTCGATGCGTTCCTTGACCTGATGTTTCGCAACTTCGGTTACGTCTCTCAGCGAAGTCGGCGCGGAGACGGCGATGCGCAAAACCGGCGCGGCGTCCGTATCGAGCTTCTGCACGGTCGGCTGGTCGGCTGTGTCGGGCAGATTCGGAATAACCGTCTGGACGCGATTTTCGACTTCCTGCGCCGCGACGTTGACATTTTTTTCGAGAACGAACTGGACGAAAACCTGCGAAATTCCTTCAATCGAAGTCGAGCGCAATTCGTCGATTCCGCTGATTGTATTAACGGCTTCTTCGACCTTTTGCGTAACCTCGGTTTCGATTTCCTGCGGCGACGCGCCCGGATTGATAACCGTTATGGTAATGGTCGGAAAATCGATTTTCGGAAACAAATCGACGCCCAGACTAAAAAACGAAAACGCGCCGACGACGACGAGCGATAAAATCAGCATCGTCGCAAACACGGGACGCTTAACACAAACTTCTGCTAACCACTGCATAAAATTTTAGTCCTCAGTCATTAATCCTCAGCCCTTAGTCCGTTCGGTTGAAATTCGAGTTTCTCCGCAGCGAACAAAGGACAAATGACAAATGACGAAAAGCTATTGTCTGACGGCAACTCCGTCGTATAAAACATTCAGATTTGAAGTCGCCACAACGTCGTTTTCGGCAACTCCGTTTTTAATTTCGATAAAATCGTTTTCCAGCAGTCCGACCTGAACGATTCTTTCTTCGGCGCGCCCGTCTCTGACGAGAAAAACCTTGTTCGTTTCGCCTTCGGTGCGGACGGCGCTGACCGGAATCATTACCGCCTGCGCCGGTTTCGGCTGTGTTAAGCGCACCGTCGCAAATTGTCCGGGCTTTAATAATCCGCCGACGTTTTCGACTTCGGCTTCGACCACTAAAACGCGCGAAGTCGCGTTGATGTTCGGCGAAATTCTGGTAACCGTGCCGCTGAAATTGCGGTCTGGATACGCGCTGGTTTGCAGGGAAATTCCCTGACCGGCGGCGACTTGTCCGATTGACTGCTCCGGCACGTCGATTCGCAGGCGCAAAACGCTCGTCCGCACAATCGTGGCGATTTTCGCGTTTGTCGCGGCAAATTCGCCGACATCGGCGACGCGTTCGGCAATGTAGCCGCTTATCGGCGCGTAGATTGTCGTGTCGGAAATCGCTTTCTGCGCCGCCGCCGCCTGTGTCTGCGCCGCATCGACGCCGGCTTGAGCCGAACGAACCGCCGACTGCGCCGATTCGACCGCCGACTGCGCCGTGCGAATCGCCGCGAATCTTTGATTTCCGCCGTTGAGCGCCGCCTGATACTGCGCCGCCGCCTGGTCGTGCTGCGCTTTTCGCTGGTCGTAAGCCGAGCGCGAAACGTCGCCGGTTTCGAGCAGTCTTTCGTTTCGTCTCAATTCCTTTTCGGCTAATTCGAGCGCCGCCCGCGCCGTCTTCACTTCGGCAACCGTATTAACGTCAAAACCCTGAGTTCCGGTTAAACCCAACTGCGCCTGAGTTTGCAGAACATTCGAGCGCGCCTGCCCGACATTCGACTCGGCTTGACGCACACCGGAGCGCGCCTGCTCGATTTGCGCATTTGCCTGTTCGAGCCGAATGCGCGCGTCGCGGTCATCGAGCCGCGCCAGAACGCTTCCCTTCTGCACGTAGCTTCCGATGTCGAAATTTACGGCGACGATTTTTCCGCCGACCGTCGGCGCAACGTCCGTCGAAGCGTCGCTCGCCAAAGTTCCGGTCGCTTCAAAATACGTCGGAATCTGGCGAACGACCGCCGTCGCCGTCGTCGTATCGACAATCGTCGGCGCGGCATTGGCATTTGCCCGGTTAGCGTTCGCCGAGCTTGCCTTTGAACCGCCGCAAGCCGTCATCGCAATCGACAAAACTGCAAAGAAACCGGATAAAAATAATAATCTGAAAAATTTCATATTTGTTTTTCTTTCAAAACGCCGTTTAAAAGAATTTCGGCAAACGAGCGCGCCGCTTCCTCGTTGGAAATATCGAGCAGACGCCGCGATTTGTCCCACAAAACATTGTTCAAAGAATGATGAATTATCATTCCCAAAAAAGCGCGGACAATGATTTTCGGTTCAACGTCGCGCATCGCGCCGTCCTTCTGCCGCTCGCGGATATATGAACTTAAAAAGTCGTAGAGCGGCGTTAAAAACTGGTCGAAAAACATCGCCGACAATTCGTGTTCGTCGAGCGCCGAATGAAAAAGCAGCCGCATAAAATCCACGTCCGCTTCGTGATGTTCGAGCGCGTGCAGAGCGAGATTGTAAAAAACCTGAAAGTCGTTTTTAGCTTCAATCGCCGCCTTCGCGCCTGATTTTTTCTGCCACGGCGGTTGATTCATTCCGCCTTCGCACGCCTTAAAGTTGATAATCGCGTGGTAAAGCTCGCTTTTGGTCGCAAAATGGCGGAAAACCATCGCTTCGGACACGCCGGCGACGCGCGCGATTTCTTTAGTCGTCGTGCCGCTGAATCCTCTCTGCGAGAAAAGTTTTATGGCGATGCGCAGAATCTGCGAGCGTCTCTCGTCGCCCGACATTCTGCCCGTCGCTTCATTTATCTCGTTTTCTTTAATCAAAAGATTTCCCCGTAATATAAAATAAGTAAGTGCTTACTTACTTTCTCAGATTCTTTAATTTCCTGTCAAGTTGCGTGTGAAACATTTAACAAGAACTATTGAAGAAAAAACTTCGTATCAACTTTTGAAAGATTCGAGGCATCAAAGACGGCAATCGATGTTCGGGTTTTAATCGGTTAATTTACAAAATTTTTTGACAAAGGAGAAATATAAAAATGACTGAAACGGAAACAAATAATCAGGGTTTAATTAAACCGGAAGCAATTGACGACACGACAACGGGAAACGAATATATGAGCGATTTTAAAACACAGGCGCAGGATTACGGGCAGAAATTTCAGGACGCGGCGGGTAAGGCGAAGGTTTTCGCCACTGAAAAATTTTCGCAGGTCAGCGATAAACTCAAGGAATTAGACGGCAAAGACCCGCAGCAGCTGGTTCAGGAAGCAAAAGAATACGCGCGGCAGAAACCGGGACAGGCGTTGGCTGTTTCGGCTGTCGTCGGTTTGGTTTTAGGCTTGCTTTTGCGCGGCGGCAGAAAGTAAATCGAAATCGGAATGAATAATAAAAAGGCGGCGCGTGAATATTCACGCGCCGCCTTTTTATTATTCATAGAAAATTGAATTTACGGACAATCAAACAAAAACATCAAAAACTTTATGAATTCTTGACGTTCTGTCCGAAGCGTTTTTAATCGACAATAAATTTCGATTAAAAATTAAACCTGCGCGTGAATCAGTCGGCGCACCTGGTCGCCGAAAAGCACGTCGATTTTGTGCGGCTCGATAATCGCCATAACTTCGCCCTGACCGAAAGTGGTATGCACCATTGATTGACCTTTGCGATACTTCTTCGTGCGGTCATACGGCACGCCGGCTTTGGTTTTGTTCATCGAAACCGACGTTTTAACGTCGCGGCTGAAAGTGCTGACCGTTTCGCAAACGTCGCACGACAATTTCGTTATCATTCCCTGTTTGGTAACGGTTACAATTGTATGATTCTGGTCGGCGTCGCACGCCGAGCATAATCTTTCCACCGTTTCGCCTGCTGCAAATTTTTTGTTTTTCATAACTTAAATTTCCTTTGTTTTATATAAATTACCTGGTGCGAACAGCGCGTCCGCCGCGTCTGCCTGATAAAAACGGCTTGACCGCACTTTTCGCCGCTATCGCGCCGCCGAAATTCGGCAGCAAAATTCTTTCAACCGCTTGTCCGGTTAATTTTTCGATGGCGCGCATCGAAGGTTCGTCGTTCGAGGTAACCAATGTAATTGCGCGTCCCGTGTTTCCGGCGCGTCCGGTTCGCCCGATGCGATGCACGTAATCTTCCGGCGCTTCCGGCACGTCGTAATTGATGACGTGCGAAATTGAATCGACATCAATGCCGCGCGCGGCAATGTCGGTCGCCACTAAAATTCGCGTGTTGCCGTCTTTAAAACCTTTCAAAGCCGCCTCGCGCTGTGATTGCGAGCGGTCGGCGTGAAGCCGTCCGACTTTGTGTTCGCGGGCTTCGAGAATATGCGAAAGTCGGTCGGCTTCGCGCTTTGTGCGCGTAAAAACCAGCACTCTTTCAAACTTTTCGCGTTCGAGCAAGTCGAGCAGCAGAACCGTTTTCGAGTGCTGCGCAACCGGATAAACCGATTGTTCAATCCCCGCGGCGGCTGTTCCGCGCTGGCTGACTTCGACAAATTGCGGATTTTTGAGAATCGTCCGGCTGATTTTTTCGATTTCCTTAGACATCGTTGCCGAAAACATCAGCGTCTGCCGTTCCGCCGGAATCATTTTGATAATCCGGTTAATAGCGGGCAGAAAACCCATATCGAGCATTCTGTCGGCTTCGTCGAGGACGAGCGTTTGCAATTGCGAAAAATTTATCGCGCCCTGTTCGACGAAATCAATCAATCTGCCGGGCGTCGCCACGATAATATCCGCACCGCTTCGCAAGCCGTCGGCTTGTTTTTTATAACCCGTGCCGCCGATAAGCGCAACGCAGCGAATTTTCTTCGGCGCGTAATCGCGGCAGGCGGCTTCGGTTTGCAGCGCCAGTTCGCGTGTCGGCGCTAATACTAAAACCGCCGTTCCTTTCGGTTTTTTCTCGGTTAATCTTTGAATAAGCGGCAGCAAAAACGCCGCCGTTTTGCCCGTTCCGGTTTCGGCGCAGGCGATAATGTCCGCGCCGCTTAAAACTATCGGAATCGCTTCGGTCTGTATCGGTGTCGGCGTTTCATAGCCGAGCGACTCGCATCTGTCGGCTAAACCGGGATGCAAGCCGAGTTCTTTAAAACTCATATAATAATTAAAATCCTTAATCGCTCGACCGTTTCATTCGGGAGCGTGTTTGTGTAAAGTTTGAAATGGCTGGATTTACGTCGTTACAATATGAAGCGCCGTTATTTTTATAATTCGATTCACGCTTTCTCGAAAACGGTTTTGTGTAAATTCTCGCCTTGAATTTAAAGCCTAATAATGCCGGTAATAAAATATGCGCGGGCAAAATAAAGACTCTTCTCCTTTTGACGTTCAAAAGGAATAAAGAAGGTTTCCGGCGAAAGGTGAGCTTCAGTGTAACGGTTGCAGCGAAGAACTTGCGCTTGAATCGCTCCATAAAAGAGCGGCTTCTGATATTTATATTTAACCGACTCTCGAACTATCCAAAACGTCCGCGCAAAAAACTTTTTCAAAAGGACGAAACACCGTCGATAAGAAAGAGAGAAGGAACTATCTTTTCCATAATGCGCTATTTGCGGAAAAATAGCAATGTAATGCGGGTTACTTCCGGCGCAGAGCGTGAATACATCAATCATTAGACAGGTTTCAATCGAGCCGAAACTTAAAAACCCTTCTTCTTAATCCAATCGCCGGCAACATCTTTGGCGGGACGCTTATCGCCGTCAATCTCGTAATTTAAATGACGCATTTCTTCGGTTGTGATTGCGTCGCGCAATTTTTCAAATGTTTCGTCGAGCATTTCCAGACTTTGATTTCGCGCAATAAAAACTGCTTGATACGGCGGAAAATAACGGCGGTCGTCGCCAAGCTGAAACAAATCGAGCTTAGCGATTAAACCGTCCGTCGAATTTCCCGCAATCAAATCAAGCTCGCTCGAAGCCAGCGCGCGATACGTCAGCGATAAATCCATTTCACGCGGCTGTTTTGCAAACTGAAAATTATACGCTTCGGCAAATCCTTTATAGCCGTCGGCGCGCGACATAAAATCCTGACCGAATCCGGCTTGCCAGTTTTTCGCAACCGGCGCGGCATCGGAAATTGTTTTCAAATTCAACTCACGCGCGACATCGCCGCGAACGAGAATCGCAAAATCGTTTGAAAAACCGAGCGGCGGACTAAGTGCAAGATTAAATTTTTCGGCGTATTCGGTTTTTGTTTGATTATAAACTTCGCGCGTATCGGTTATCGGCTGATGTTTCAAAATCGCCGTAAAAGCCGTTCCCGTATATTCGGGATAAACATCGATTTGATTTGAAAGCAGCGCGTCGTGCGCCAGATTGCCGCCGAGTTCAAATTTTCGCTCGATGAGGACGCCGCGTTTTTCGAGCATTTGCGCCAGAATCTCCGCTAGAATCACCGATTCGGTAAAGTCCTTCGAGCCGACGACGATTTTATTCGTTTGATTCGCGCTTAAGTTTACGGGCGTTTTCCAAAAACTGAAACCGAGCAAAACTGCAATCAAAGCCGCCGCGCCAATCAGAACGAATTTTCGTTTTCGCTTTGCGGATTTGTTTCCGGCGAAATCCGGCGCGAAAAGTTTTTCGGCATTTCCGAGCGCGAAGTCCGCGATTAAAGCCAGAATAGCTGAAGAAATCGCGCCCGCCAGCAGTAAATTATTGTCGTTTTGGCGCAGTCCGCGAAAGATATAAGTTCCCAGACCACCCGCGCCGACCGCCGCCGCAATCGTCGCCACGCCGACCGAAATGACGACGGCGACGCGAATTCCGGTTAAAATCACGGGCGCGGCGAGCGGCAATTCGACCTGCCGCAAAATCTGCCCGCTCGTCATTCCCATCGCGACGGCGGCTTCGCGGACGCGCGAATCGACGCCGGAAATTCCCGTAACCGTGTTGCGAATCACCGGCAAAAGCGCATACAAAAAGAGCGCGATAATCGCCGTCGTCGAGCCGATGCCACCGATAAAAGGAATCGGAATCAGCAAGCCGAACAGCGCCAGACTCGGAATCGTCTGCAAAACACTGGCAACGCCTAAGACCGGCGTTTGCAGAGCTTTCACGCGCGTCAGCCAAACGCCGAGCGGCACGCCGATTAAAACGGCAAAAGCGGTCGAAACGAAAACGAGAAAAACGTGTTCGCGCGTCAAGGCGAGCAGTTCAGCGAAATTTTGCTGGAGAAACTCGAAAAAATTCATTTAAGACCAAAGAAATTAACAGGGATATAGAGGATTAAGAGGATAAAAGAAATAGAAGTTACGCAGTTGAAACATTTTTAAACAAAAGTTTATTGAAAATAAAAGACTTGCGGTAATTTTCGTTCTCAAAAATACTCGTAAGTTGTTGATTTCTCGTTCAACTGCGTAACTCCAAAGAAATATATGCAAAGGCATAAATCTTTTTGCTTTTTTATCCCTGTCTATCCTCTTCATCCCTGTTAATATTCCTTTTCCGCTCCTGAAATTGTTTCTAAATAAGCCTTTGCCAATGGTTCACCGGATTTTACAAAATTCTCAGGCGTTTCCAGCAAAACAATCGCGCCTTTTTCCATCAGCGCGACGCGCGTTCCCAAAAGCAGAGCTTCGCGCAAATCGTGCGTAACGAAGACAACAGTTTTATTTAAACGTTTGACGAGCGCGGCGAATTCCTTTTGCAGACGGGTGCGCGTAATCGGGTCGAGCGCGCCGAACGGTTCGTCGAGCAGCAGAATATTCGGATTCGCGGCGAGCGCCCGCGCCACGCCGACTCTCTGGCGCTGACCGCCCGACAATTCGTGCGGAAATCGCGCCGCGAAATCTTCTCGATTCAAACCGACGAGTTCGAGCATTTCCGAAACTCTCGCCTGTTTTTTCGCCTCGTCCCAATTTTCCAGATTGGGAACGAGCCGGACGTTTTCCGCAACGGAAAAATGCGGAAAAAGTCCGGCTTCCTGCAAAACGTAACCGATGCGCCGCCGCAATTTTATCGCGTCCCAGTCGGTTGTCGATTTTCCTTCGACAAAAACCGCGCCCGAAGTCGGCTCGATTAAACGGTTTATCAATTTCAGCGTCGTCGTCTTGCCGCATCCCGACTCGCCCAATAGAACGAGTGTTTCGCCCCACGCGATTTGCAGATTCAAATCATTGAGAATTTTCGCGCCGCCAATCTGAAAATCGACATTACGGAATTCGACAATCGTTTGCGTTTTTTCCGGCATCATTTCCGACTAATATACCATTTGCCCAATATTTATAATACACAGGACTTTCTCAAATTTGAGAAGCGTCTTTGTCGGAGCGCGGGCATCCTGCCCGCTCTTGAACGCTTCAGAGCGTTCGCCCAAAGTTTAGATAAAAATCAACATTGAACTTCACCGGGCTTACTTTAGATTGCTCTCGCAATCTTTGCGGGCAGGATGCCCGCGCTCCGACTCAAATTTGAGAAAGTCCTGATACAAAGAAATTTCAGCCGCGGATAAACACGAATTTACACAGATTAAAAACCGGGTTTGCAAGATAAAATCTTCTTCTTATCTGCGTTTATCTGTGTTTATCTGCGGCTGAATTTCTTCTTTCGCCGTCGGATTTTATATGATTACGATATGAAAAATTTCAAACCGACCAAAGAAGATTTGCGCGACGCGCCGAACCGCACGACCGAAGATTTGATTGACGAAAATCTAAAGGTCTTATTCTGCGGCATCAATCCCGGAATATGGTCGGGCGCGACGGGTTTTCATTTCGCCAAACCGGGCAATCGTTTCTGGAAAGCGCTTTTTTTGGGCGGTTTTACCGGCAGAATTCTGCACCCGTCCGAAGAACACGAATTATTGGAAAACGGTTGCGGCATCACGTCTTTCTGCAAACGCACGACCGCGCGCGCCGACGAATTAACCGTCGAAGAATACATCGCGGGCGGCAAACTACTAATCAAAAAAATCGAAAAATACAAACCGCGATTTCTCGCCGTTCTCGGCATCGGCGCTTTTCGGACGGCGTTTAATCGCCCGAAAGCGAAACTCGGTTTGCAAACGGAAACAATCGGCGCGACGCGCGTCTGGCTTCTCCCGAATCCGAGCGGGCTGAACGCGCATTATCAATTACCTGATTTAGCGAAACTTTTCGCTGAATTACGCGACGAAATTAAATAAATCATTCCCATTCAATAGTTCCCGGCGGTTTTGACGTGATGTCATAAACGACGCGATTGACGCCGCGCACTTCAGCCGTAATTCTTGACGAAACTTTTGCAAGGAATTCAAACGGCAGACGCGCCCAGTCCGCCGTCATTCCGTCGGTTGAGGTGATGGCGCGGAGAGCGACGACTTTTTCGTAGGTGCGGAAATCGCCCATTACGCCGACGGTATCGAGCGGCAGAAGAACGGGAAACGCCTGCCAGACCTTGTCGTAAACGTCGAAGTTTTTCATTTCTTCGTCGAAAATCCGGTTGACCGATTGTAGAAGTTTGACTTTTTCTTCGGTTACTTCGCCCAGGATTCTGACCGCCATTCCGGGACCGGGAAACGGATGACGCTGTAAAATTTCGTCGGGAATTCCCAAATCTTTGCCGATGACGCGCACTTCGTCTTTGAATAATTCGCGCAGCGGTTCAATCAGTTTGAGATTCATTTTCTCCGGCAAGCCGCCGACGTTGTGATGCGATTTTATCGTAACGCTTGAACCGCGCAAAGATACCGACTCGATAACGTCCGGGTATAAAGTTCCCTGCACGAGGTATTTCGCGTCGCCGATTCTGGTCGCTTCCCGGTCGAAAACTTCGATAAATTTCCCGCCGATATTTTTGCGTTTCGTTTCCGGTTCGGTTACGTCTTTTAAGACGGCGTAAAATTCGTCAGATGCGTCAACGCCGCGGACGTTTAAGTGTAGATTCTTTTTATAAACGTCGAGCGTGTGTTCAAATTCGTCGGCGCGGAGCAGTCCGTTGTCGACGAAAATGCACGTCTGGCGATTGCCGATGGCTTCGTGAACGAGCGCCGCCGCGACGGTCGAATCGACGCCGCCGCTCAAACCGCAGACGACGTTTCCCGTTTCGCCGACGAGCGCGCGGATTTTTTCGATTTCCTCTTTAATAAAACTCGCCGAAGTCCAATCGCCCGCGCAGCCGCAAATATTGAAAACAAAGTTGCGTATAATCTCTTTGCCAAGCGGCGTGTGCGCGACTTCCGGGTGAAACTGTAGCCCGAAAATTCTTTTTTCAGGATTTTCGATTGCCGTAACGAGTTCGCCGGATTTTGCCGTAACTTCAAAACCGGCGGGCGGCGCGAAAACGTGGTCGCCGTGGCTCATCCAAACGTCGAACTGCGCGGGCAAATCGTGAAACATTTTCGAGTTTCCGGTTAAAACCCGCAACTGCGCGTGTCCGTATTCGCGCCGCTCCGACGGCTGAACGTCGCCGCCAAAATCTGCCGCGAGCATCTGCATCCCGTAACAGATTCCCAAAACCGGCGCGTTTATTCGCTCGTAAAAACCCGCGTCAATCCTGGGCGCGTCCGCTTCATAAACCGAATTCGGTCCGCCCGACAAAATCACGCCTTTCGGTTTTCGCGCGAGAATGCTTTCCAAAGAATAATGAAACGGCTGAATCTCGCAGTAAACTCCCCATTCGCGCACGCGCCGGGCGATAAGCTGCGTGTATTGCGAGCCGAAATCGAGAATTAAAATTAGTTCGTGCTGCATTTATATTTTTTGTAAAATCTACTTGATTTAATGCAGAAACACGCGCGAAGTAAGTGTGTCTTGAAACTTTGCACACTTACTTCGCGCGTGTTCCTGCAAAATTAATTTCCCTTTACGCGCAAAAACTTTCGTTTGCCGACTTGAAACACCGAATCTTTGTCGGCACTTATTTCAACTTCCGCCTGAACATTTGAAACTTTTTCGCCGTCGATTTTTACGCCGCCTTGTTCGATTAGTCGGCGGGCTTCGCCTTTTGACGCGACGAGATTTGTCTGGACGAGCAAATCTACGAGTTTATAGTTTTCGGCGGCGATTGAAGATTCTTCGATTTCGTCGGGCATTTCCTTACGCACGAAGCGGCGGTTGAATTCGTCTTCGGCGTTTTGGGCATCTGTCGCCGAATGAAAATCTTTGATGATTGTTTTTGCTAAATTTACTTTTGCGCTGCGCGGATTTTCGCCGCCGGTTTTTAAGCGTTCGATTTCGGCGGTAGTTAAATCGGTCAAAAGCTCGTAATATTTCCACATCAAATCGTCGGAGACGGACATTATTTTGCCGAACATTTCGCCGGGCGCGTCGGTGATGCCGATGTAATTTCCCAGAGATTTCGACATTTTGTTCGTGCCGTCCAAGCCTTCGAGCAGCGGCGTCGTTATGACGACTTGCGGCGTTTGGTTGTATTCGCGCTGTAAATTCCTGCCAACCAAAAGATTAAATTTCTGGTCTGTGCCGCCGAGTTCGATGTCGGCGGCGAGCGCGACCGAATCGTAGCCTTGCACCAATGGATAAAGAAGTTCGTGGAGCGCGATGGGTTTTTCCGCCGCCATTCGTTTTTCAAAATCGTCGCGTTCGAGAATTTGTTTGACGGTCGTATGCGACGCTAATTTTATAAAATCAGCCGCGCCGAATCGGTCGAACCACTCGGAATTGAAGCGAATTTCGGTTCGTTCGGGGTCGAGCAATTTGAAAATCTGCGCTTTGTAAGTTTCGGCGTTATGGAGAATTTCTTCTTTAGATAATGGCGGGCGCGTTACCGATTTTCCCGTCGGGTCGCCGATTAAGCCTGTAAAATCGCCGACGAGGAAAATCGCCGTGTGTCCCAAATCCTGAAACGCTTTTAATTTGCGGATAACAACCGTGTGTCCGATGTGAATATCGGGTGCGGTCGGGTCTGCGCCGAGCTTGACGCGCAGCGGTTTGCCGGTTTTAGCGGATTTTTCGAGCTTTGCCCGTAAATCCTGCTCGCGGATAACGTCAACCGCGCCTCTGGTTAAAATTGAAAGCTGTTCGTCAGTGGTCATTCTAATGGTTAATTGTTAATAAAAGAAATTTGTTCTCTTTCAAAATATAGAATATGCCGCGTAAATATAAAACCGGCGATTTACCATTTACCCGTAAGCATTTACCATTAAAACCTTATGGAAAACGATTTAACAAATACGCGGCTGGCGTTTGTCGGCTGCGGCGTGATGGCGGAATCGATGATTGCGGGCTTGCTTCGCAAAAAACTGGTCGCGCCCGAACAGATTGCGGCGACGCATCCGCGAGCAAACCGGCGAGCGGATTTGGCGGCGAAATATAACATCGGGACGTTTGAAAATAATGCCGAAGCGGTCGAAGCGATTGGGAAATACGAAAATTCAATCGTCGCGCTGTGCGTCAAACCGCAGAGAATTGACGGCGTTTTGCGGGAACTCGAAAATTCCGTCTCGCCGAATCAGATTGTTTTATCCATCGTCGCCGGCGCGAAAATCGAAACGCTGTCCGACGCGCTGAACAATCAAAAAATTATTCGCGCGATGCCGAACACGCCGTCGCAAATCGGCGCGGGAATTACGGCTTGGACTTGCACGGAAAGCGTTGATGAAATCGAAAGAGCGCAGACGAAAGCGCTGCTGACCGCTCTGGGAAAAGAGCTTTACGTCGAAACGGAAAATATGATTGATATGGCGACTTCGCTTTCGGCAACAGGTCCGACGTATATTTTTATGGTGATGGAAGCCCTAACGGACGCGGGCGTGCATATGGGTTTTTCGCGCGAAACGGCAAAGGAACTCGTGCAGGAAACAATGCTCGGCTCGGTAAAATTTGCCATCGAATCGCGCAGGCATCCGGCGGAACTCAGAAATATGGTAACGTCGCCGGGCGGCACGAGCGCCGAAGCAATTTACCAAATGGAAAAAGGCGGCTTGCGCACCGTTTTATCGAAAGCCGTCTACGCGGCGTATCAAAAAGCGGTCGCGCTTGGGCGGAAAGGTGAAAAGTGAAAAATTAGAAAATGGTAGTTTCCTGTATTTTATAGTGCTATATTTTATTTGTTTTAAAGTGTTCGTTTTAGACGGTTTTGTTGAGCGTGTTAAATAATTTGTGTAAATGAGTTATTTTGGAAACCGCTGTTGGGCAGCCGGTTTTCAAATATTATAGCGAATTGGTTCATCGCTCCGCTCCAGTTGGCTATCGGCATTGTCCACCG
>JAABUN010001230.1_pt1 | contig 59005 bp, 66 predicted proteins | sample 5559311 | NCBI WGS metagenome assembly JAABUN01 (sample SAMN10711877, study PRJNA513370) | rock metagenome | isolation source: Antarctica rocks | place: Antarctica: Victoria Land, Siegfried Peak sud
GCCAGCGGGGCGGTCTGCGTCACGCCCCGGAACGACCCCGCGAACATCAGCGTCGCCCCGAACTCCCCCAGCGCGCGCCCCCACGCGAGCGCCCCTCCCGCGACCAGTCCCGGCAGCGCGGCGGGGACGGCCACGCGGTAGAACGTCCGGCCCTCCCCCGCCCCGAGCGTCCGCGAGGCCTCGAGCCAGCTCGGCTCGAGCGCCCCGAACGCCGACTGCGCCTGGCGCAGGTAGAACGGCGCGGCCACGAAGGTCAGCGCCACGACGACCCCCGCCGTGCGCAGGACGAGCTCGACGTGGGCGGAGGCGAGCGCGCTGCCGAGGATCCCCTGCGGGCCGAGCGCCGCGAGCAGCCCGAGCCCCGCCACCGCGGGCGGCAGGACGAGCGGCAGCTCCAGCAGCGTCACCACGAGCCCCCGCCCGCGGAAGGAGCGCGTGGCCAGCCGCCAGGCGGCGGGCGTCCCCACGAGGACGATGAGGGTCAGCGCGATCAACGAGGTCTCGAGCGAGAGCCGGAGCGCGTCGAGCGTCGCGCCGTCGTCGAGCGAGGCCACGAGGTCTCCCGGCGCGGTGTCGGTGAGGATCGCCACCACGGGCAGCGTGAGAAAGCAGCCCGCCAGCGCCAGTGCGCCGATCCCGAGGACCGCGAACGGTCTCACGGCGACGGCAGGAAGCCCGCGGCCCGCAGGGTGTCCCGGCCCTTCCCCGCGAGCAGGCCCTTCACGAAGCTCCGCGCGGCCGCCGGATGCTTGGCCCCCTTGACCACCGCGACCCCGTAGGCGACCTCCGGGTCCAGGTTCTGCGGCGGCCCGATCGCGCGCAGCCGCCCGCCCGTGGCCTCGACGTCGGTCACGTAGACGAACCCGGCGTCCACCGCACCCTGCGTGAGCTTGCCGACCACCCCGCCCACGTCGGGCTCCTCCGAGCGGACGTTGCCGAGGATCGCCTTGCGCAGCCCGGGCGGAAGCCCCGCGATGACCTTGCGTGTGTACATCCCGACCGGCACGGAGGGCGAGCCGATCGCGAGCTTGACCCCCGCCTTGCCGGCGTCGGCGAGCGACGTCACCTTCCCCCCCTGGCCCGGAACCGCGAGCACGAGCCGGTTGCGCGCGAAGACCTGCGGGCGCTCGATCAACCCGGCGCGGAACAGCGCTTCGGGCAGCTTCGTGTTCGCCGCCGCGTAGACGTCGGGCTTCACCCCCTTGCGGATCTGCGCGGCCAGCTCGTCCGAGCCCCCGAAGGAGTAGGCCGCGCCGCCCAGCTTGGTGAACGCCGTGGTGAGCGAGGTGGCCGCGGAGACCGTGAGGCGGCCTCCACCCGAGCCGCCGCCGGAGGAGGAGCCGCCGCAGCCGGCGAGCACGACGAGGAGAAGGGAAACCAGAAGCGCGCCACGCATATGCCCAAGCATTGCATAGGTAGCACCGGCTCACCTCCCGGGCGCCGAGAGGCGCAGCCCGCCCCGCCGGCGCTCCTCGTGCACGGCGGTCAGGGCCGGGACGGTCTCGCTCGTGACGAGGCCCGCCGCACGGGTGACCTCGTCCACGAGGGGGAACGTCCGGGCGATCCCCTCCGGCGTGTCGACGATCACCGTCACCACCGGAACCCGCCGGCGCAGCCCGAGGAGCCGGTCGCCGTGGGGCGGATGGTCGCCGTGGAAGCCCCAGACCCCACGGAGGGCCGTCGCCCCGCGACCCCGGGCCTCGCGCAGCCTGCGCACGAGCGCGACGTGGAGCGCCATGCCCTCGTGTTGCGTGCCCTCCGCGCTGTAGACCATGACCTTCTGCCACAGCGCGAGGCCCCGCTCGTCGCGCCCGGGCAGCGTGGGCGGCGGGGCGAGAAGCCGGCCGTCGCGCTTGCAGATCGTGACCTGCTCGAGGGTGACGAGCGGTCGGCGCAGCAGGCCCGAGAGCTCGGGCAGGACCCGGCCGATCCGCTCCCCCTCGCCGATCGCGATGATCATGAGCGGGACGTCGACGTTGCGCCCCACGAACGAGGCTCGCTCGCGGGCGCCGCGGAGCGTCCCGTCCACGCCGAGCAGGACCGACGCGCCGGCGAGGCCGCGGCGGTGCAGCAGCTCGCACACCGCCCGGAAGGCGGGAAGGCCGCCGACGCGCTCCTTGCGCCCCAGGTAGACCGTGAGCTTCGTCGCCTCGCCAGGCCCGTCGGAAAGCGTGACGGGCGAGAGATCCTCCGTGAGCATCCGCGCCCGCTCGAGGGTCACGACCCCCTCGGGCTGGGCCTCCACGACCTCGTCGCGCACTTGCTCGATGCGCGCCCGGCGATCGACGGCGACCGACACGAGCGGCAGATCCTCCGACAGGGTGAGCAGGCGATCGGTGCGCAGGTGGTGCTTGAGCCCGAATCCCTCGGCCCCGCGGAGCAGCACGCTCACCTCGAGCCCGCGGCGCCCGTAGAGGTCGAGCAGCTCGTCGGCCACGAGCCGTCCGCCGACCCGGTGGCGCTCGCCGAAGTACGTGGTGAGCTTGAGGCAGTCCTCGTTCACAGCGCCCGCCCGAGCGCCCGCCCGCCGGCCGCGACGGCGAGCCCGAGCGCGAGCGACAGGGCGAGGTTCGTCCCCGCGCGGCGCAGCGCTCCCTCCTCCGCGAGGCGCTGGGACTCCAGCATCCAGGTCGAGAACGTCGTGTAGGAGCCGAGCACCCCCGTGCCCGCGAGGAGGAGCGCGTCGCCCGCGACCCCCAGGCCGGTCAGCAGCCCGAGCAGAGCCGACCCCGTGATGTTCGCGGCGAGGGTCCCGAGGGGAAACCGGCCGGCGGTGCGGGCCGATACGGCGGCGTCCACGGCGAAGCGCGCCAGGGCGCCCACCCCGCCGACGAGCGCCACCCCCACCGCCTCCAGAACGGTCATCGGCTATATCTGCCGGACACGGCGGACGGCCGCGGTCGTGAGATGGACGGCCAGGAGCCCGAGCCCCACGCTTGCGGCGACGTAGGCGCCGGCGAGCGCCCAGCGGCCCGCGTCGAGCAGTCCGAGCAACTCGACCTGCACGGTCGAGAAGGTGGTGAAGGCGCCGCAGAACCCGGTGCCCAGCAGGGGCCGGCGGTAGCTCGAGAGGGGCAGTCGTTCCTGGAGTCGCGTGACCAGGTAGCCGAGCAGCGCCGCGCCGAGCACGTTGATGGCGAGGGTGAGCCAGGGAAACCCGGGCGGAGCGCCGACGCCCGAGGTGGTGAGCGCCGCGCGCGCGACCGCACCGACGGCTCCGCCGGCCCACACCGCGGCAAGCTCCTGGCGGTCGAGCCGGCCCATCCGTGACCGCCATGATGACGAAGCCCGGGCGGCGGGCCCGCGTGAGGGCATACCATCCGTCCGGCATGCGCCCCCCGAGGGCCGAGCCCGTCCGTCCCTTGCCCCGCCCATGAGCGGTCCCGAGCTCGCCCTCGCCCTGTCGGTGTTCCTGGCGTGCGCCGTCGAGGCCGTCGAGGCCCTGACCATCGTGCTCGCCGTCGGGTCGGCGCGGAGCTGGTCCTCGGCGCTCTCCGGCGTCACGGCCGCCGTGGTCGTGCTCGCGGTGGTGGTCGCGCTCCTCGGTCCTGCGCTCACCGCCCTCCCGCTCGACGTCCTCCGGGTCGTCGTGGGCGGGCTCCTGCTCGTCTTCGGGCTCCAGTGGCTGCGCAAGGCGATCCTGCGCGCCGCGGGCCTCAAGGACCTGCACGACGAGGAGGCGGCGTTCGCCGAGGAGACGGCGGCCGCGCGTTCCGCGGGCCCGCGGGCGCCCGGGCGGGACGCGTACTCCTTCGCGATCTCGTTCAAGGGCGTGCTGCTCGAGGGCCTCGAGGTCGCCTTCATCGTCGTGACCTTCGGTGCCAACCAGCACCGTGTGGGCCTGGCGGCCGGCGCGGCGGCCGCGGCCGTGGCGGTGGTCCTGGCCGTGGGCTTCGCGGTCCGCGCGCCCCTCGCGCGCGTGCCGGAGAACGCGCTGAAGCTCGCGGTCGGCGTGATGCTCACCTCCTTTGGGATCTTCTGGGGCGCCGAGGGGGCCGGCGCGCGCTGGCCCGGAGCGGATGCCGCCCTGCTCGTGATCATCCCCGCGCTCGTGGCCTGCTCGCTCGCGCTGGTCGTGCTGCTGCGCCGGACGAGGGAGCCCGCCCGGGCATGAGGCGACTCGAGGCGCTCGGACGCTTCGTCTGGGAGTTCGTGGTGGGAGACGATCCGCTCACCGCGCTCGGCGTCGTGGTCGCGCTGGGGCTCACCGCCGTGGTGGCCGATGCGTCCGTCGCGGCCTGGTGGGTGATGCCTCCCGCAGTGGTCGCGCTGCTCGCGCTGTCGTTGTGGCGGCGCGCTCGGTAGGGGTGCCGGAGGCGGCCAAGTGGCCGCCGGAGGCGGGTCCCCAGTCGCGAATAGCGACACATGCTCCTAGCGCAACTTCGGCGAAGCTACCGTGTTGTCAGGGCGCTCAGCATGGATGCCGTGGTACGCACAACGACGACGGGCCGGGCCGCGCACGCGTCGCGGATGGCGGCGCGCTCCCCCCTCGTGCGCCTCCAGTCCGACGAGAAGCTCGTCGCTCTCGTCCGGCGCGGCAACGATCACGCCTTCGAGACCCTCGTCGCCCGGTACTCGGCGCGGCTGTCCGCCTTCTGTCGCCACATGCTCGGGTCCTCCGAGGACGCCGAGGACGTGCTCCAGGAGGTCTTCGCCGCCGCCTACCGCGCGATGACCGCCGACGACCGCCCGATCGCCGTGCGGCCGTGGCTCTACCGGATCGCGCGCAACCGCTCGCTCAACCACATCCGGCGCGCGAAGCCGATCGGGCAGGACGACATGGACCTCCATCTCGCCGAGCACGGGGCCTCCACCGCGGACCAGGCCCACCGCCGGATCGAGTTCGGGGTCCTCCTCGACGACGTGGGCCGCCTCGCCGAGACCCAGCGCACCGCGCTCGTGCTGCGGGAGATGGAGCATCTCTCCTACGACCAGATCGCCCAGGCGATGGACACGACGGTTCCCGCGGTGAAGTCGCTGCTCGTGCGCGCGCGGATCGGGCTCGCGGAGGCGTCCGAGGCCCGCGCGCTCTCCTGCGAGGACGTGCGGCTCGATCTCGGCGCGGCGGCCGAGGGCCTGGGCAAGCTCACCCCCGCGGTCCGGCGCCACGTGAAGGCGTGCGACCGCTGCGGCTCCTTCCAGCGGCACCTGCGCCAGACGAACCGTGCGCTCGCCGCGGTCCTGCCCATCGGTCCCCTCTTCGTGCTCAAGCAGTTCTTCCTCGCCCACCTCGGCGGCGCGGCGGCCGGGGGCTCGGCCTCCTCCGGGGGCGCCGCGGCCGGTGCCGGTTGGGCGGGCGCCACCGCCGGCTCCTCCTCCGCGGGTGGCCTGCTCTCGGCCGTGACCGGGGCCGTGGGCACGAAGGCCGCGGCCGGCCTCGCCGCCGCCGCGCTCGTGGGCGGGGGCGCGGTGGAGGTCCAGCACCTGTCCCACGTCGCTCCCGCTTCCCATCCCGCGGCCGTCGCCTCGGCGCCAGCGCCCTCCCCCGTCGTCACGCACCACGCGGTGCCACGGGCGGCTCCTGCGGTCGCCGCACGCTCCGCGGCCCTGGCCCGCGCGGCGGCGACGCGCGCGGCCCAGCCCGTCCGGCACCCCAAGCCCCGCGCGCCGCGCGAGGCCAAGGCGCCCACACCGGCCCCGAAGCCCGCCGCCGTCGCCGCGACCCCCGTCGCCGCGACCCCCGTCGCCGCGACCCCCGTGGCGACGGCCCCGTCGGCGCCCCCGACCGTCAACTCTCCGGCGCGGGTGTCCCCCACGCCCCCGGAGACCCAGCCCGTCGCGCCGGTCACCCCCACGGTCTCGGACACCACCGTCCTCCCCGCCCCGCCCCCGCCGCCGGACGCGCCGACGGGCGATCCGACGCCGTCCAACCCTTCGCCGCCGGCCGGTCCCGCCGTGCCGCTGCCGCCGTCGAACGTCGTTCCCGCCCCGCCCCCGCCGCCTCCCGGCGACGTGGGGCGGTGATCGACCCCTCCCACTGCGCCCGGGTCGACGTACCGCCCGGCTCACGCATCGCCTGAGCGGCGCCTTGACCCGGCTGACCCGGCCGGTCCTAGGGACCGGGCTGGAGGCCGGAGGCGATCTTCCCCGCGGGCTTCCCGTCGATCGTGACCGTGAGCGACTTCCCCTTGGCCAGGCCGGGAAGGATCGTGGAGGCGACCGCCCGCGTGATCGGCACCTTTTGGCCTCCGAGCACGACGGCGTGGGACTTCCCGTCGGCGAAGGTTACGGTGACGGCGATCCGGAACGTCGCGGGCACCATGACGAGCGACGGGGTCAGCTTCCCGTCCTGGTAGGTGAACCGGGCGGGAACCCGCGGGGCCTGCTCGTCGCCGGCGCCGCCGGGCTGTTGCTCGGGACTGGTCGTGGTGGCGGTCGGCGGCGGGGTGCGCGGGACCGTGGGGATCGTGGCCGTGGGAGTGGTGGTCTTCGGCTGGGTCCCCGGAGGCGGGCGGGACCGCGAGGAGGTGGAGGGACTCGTGTCGCCGCCTGCCCCGCCGCAGCCCATCACCGCCCCGGCGCACACCAACGCCAGGGCGAGGAGCCTCACCGCTCGCCGCCGATGGTGAACAGCGCCTCGAGGTCGTGGCGCGAGTAGACCTCGAAGGCGACCATCGTCGACGTCCGGGCGATCCCGGGCAGGCTCGACAGCCGCGCGGTCACCAGCTCGGCCAGCGAGCCGTGCTCGGGCACGCGCACCATCACGACGAAGTCCCACTCGCCCGTCACGGAGTAGACCTCGGCCACGCCGTCGAGGTCGGCGAGCTCGGAGCCGAGGGTCGACATCGCCGAGCGCTCGGCCTGGACGAGGACGACGGCGTGGGTCACGGTCGCCCCCTTACTTCTCGTGGGTGTGGGTGTCGCCGGGCTCGAGGACGAAGACCTCGGAGGAGGTGGCGTTCTCCACGTCGGCCTTGAACGCCGCGGCGTCGGTCTCGAGGGGCGGGAACGTCCCGAAGTGGCAGGGCAGGACGTGCTTGGCGCCGATGAGGTCGCAGGCGGCCGTCGCGTCCCAGCGATCCATCGTCCAGTGGCCGCCGATGGGGACGAGGGCGACATCCACCGGGTCCCCCCGCCGCGCGGCGAGCCCGAGGTCGGAGAACAGCGCGGTGTCCCCCACGTGGTAGACGAGGACGTCGTGGAAGGAGATGAGCAGGCCCGCGGGCAGGCTCACCGTGCCCTTGGGCGTCGTCGACGTGTGGAGCGCCGGAACGAGCTTGACCCACCCCCAGTCGAACTTCACGGTGCCGCCGAGGTTGGGATCGACGACGTCGAGCCCGTCCTCGCCGAGCTCGTTGGCGATCTCGGTGATCGCGACCGTCTTCGCGCCCGTCCGCTTGGCGATGTCGACGGTGTCGCCCAGGTGGTCCGCGTGGCCGTGCGTGAGCAGGATGGCGGTGGGATCGACCTCGTCCGCGGTGGCGGCGGCCTTGGGATTACCGGTCAGGAACGGATCCACGAGGACGCGGTCCGCGCCGGCGGCGATCATGAAGGCGGAGTGGCCGAGCCACCGGATGTCGATCGTCACGGTTCTGGTTCTCCCTGTTCGAGTTCTGATCGCAGCTCGAAGCCCACGGCCACGCCCACGAGCATGCCCAGCCGGACCTCCTCGGCCACGAGGGTCGCGAGATGGCGGACGCGCTCCTCGGGGTCCTCCTCGGCGGCGGCGGCGCGCAGGGCCGCGTTGTGGGCGTTGCCGAAGTAGTCCCCCTCGTCCAGCGCCGAGTTGAGGATCCGCTGGAGCTGGGGGGCGAGGTGGGCCACCACCTCCTGGGCGTGGCGGACCCGGTCGGCGTCGGCGATGGCGGCCACGGCCCGGTCCACCTCCGCGGCGGTGTACTCGCGCTCGGCCAAGGGCGTCATGATGACAGGCGATGGCCGTCGCCCTCACCTCCCTCTCCCATGGCGCGGGTTGCGGGTGCAAGCTGCCGGCGGCCGCGGTCCACGCGATCGTGCGCGATCTCCCCGCCCCCCTGGACCCGCGGATCCTCGTGGGTCATGCGGGCGCCGACGACGCCGCGGTGGTCCGGCTCTCGGACGAGATCGCCCTGGTCTCGACGGTCGACTTCTTCACGCCGATCGTCGACGATCCCGAGCTGTTCGGGCGCATCGCCGCGACCAACGCATTGTCCGACGTCTACGCGATGGGCGGCGAGCCGGTGTGCGCGCTCAACCTCGTGGCCTTCCCGCTCGAGGCGCTGGGCGAGGACGTCCTGCGAGCGATCCTGGCGGGCGGCGGCGCGGCGGTGGCGGAGGCGGGCGCCTCGGTGGTCGGGGGCCATTCCATCGACGACCCCGAGCCGAAGTACGGGTTGGCGGTGACGGGGACGGTGCATCCCGACGAGGTGCTCACCAACGCGGGCGGGCAGGCGGGGGACCTGCTCGTGCTGACCAAGCCGCTGGGGACCGGGGCGCTGACGACGGCGGCGAAGCGGGGGGCCGTGGGGGTGGATCTCGACGCCGCGATCGCTCAGATGTGCACGCTGAACCGTGACGCGTCCCGAGCCGCGCGGGCGGCGGTCGCGCACGCGCTCACGGACGTCACGGGGTTCGGCCTGCTCGGGCACCTCCACGAGCTCGCGTTGGCGAGCGGGTGCGCGGCGGTGCTCGACGCGGCGGCGGTCCCCGCGCTGCCGGGCGCCGACGGGTTCCTGGCCGACGGCACCGGCGTGTCGGGCGGGATGCGGGGCAACCTCGAGTACGCCCGGAGCTTCGCCTCCGGCAGCGACCGGCGGCCCCTGTTGGCCGATCCCCAGACGTCGGGCGGACTGCTGGCGGCCGTGCCGGCGCGGTCCGCGTTCGCGACGGTAGTCGGGCGTCTCGTCGCCGGGGAGCCGGGCACGATCACGGTCGCGTGAGGCCCCGCGGCGCGGTCGGACTTCCCAGCTCGCCGAACTCAGCTGCTCACGTCACGGGCCGGAACCGGGCGAGCGCGACGCCGAGCAGGAGCCCGATCAGTCCCCCGCCGAACCCCGCCACCCAGTCGGCCTCCGGCACCACCGCCGGCAGCAGCGCGATCACCAGTGCGAAGACCCCCGCGCCCAGGAGATCGGACTCCCACTCCTCGTCCCGACGCCAGCGCAGGAGGTCCGGCACCGCCCACGCCGCGAGCAGCGCGAGCGCGGCGCCGTCGGCGCCCAGGGCCGTCGCTCCCGTCGCCTGCGCCAGGGCCATGCCGCCGGCCCCGCCGGCCAGCGCCACGAGCCCCACGGCCCAGAAGCCGTGCCGGCGCTCGAGCAGCCAGCCGAACAGGGCCACCGCGCTCAGGGCCACGAACGCGTACCCCGAGCTCACGTGGAGGAACGGGGCGGTGGCGATGTGCCACCAGGGCCCCCCGTCGAACACGACGAAGCTGTCGAGGACCGGCGGGTGCGCCCGGTAGACGACGAGGACCACGAGCGAGGCGAGAACCCACGCCGCGGTGACCCACGGCCGCGCGTCTCCCCGCACCCCCGGGATCTCCCCCGTGCGCAGGCGTCCGAGCGACGGTGCCGCCGAGCGCCGCCGCCGCCGCGCCGCCCGCGACGGCGTGGGCTCGGTCACCCGTCCCTCCCGGTCGAGCTTCGGCGCCCGCTTGCGCAGGCGGTTCCCGCAGTAGGGGCACTCCGTGATGTAGGGCGACACCTCCGCCCGGCAGGACTTGCAGACGACGAAGAGGTCGGGTGCGCCGGAGCTCATTCCCGCCCTCGATGGTAGTCAGGAGGCCGTGGCCGCGACGATCTCCGCCATCACCTCGTGCAGGTCGGAGTTCGCCTCGTAGACCACGACCTGCCGGGCGGCGCCGTTGCCGCGGTCGAGCAGGTCGCCGATGCCCTCGAGCTCGGCCGCCGAGCCGAGATCCTGGGCGTGCTCGCGCATCCGGTCATACAGCCGCAGGGCGAGATCGCGGGTGCGTACACGGTCCGCCGAGGGCAGGTCGACGAGCTCTCCGTCCAACCCGTGGCGGGCGGCGAGCCACTTGTTCTCGTCGACCATCTCGTGCGGGACCGGCGAGAGCTCCGAGCCGGCCTCGAAGTGCTCCGCGAGCTCCCGGACGAGCGCCTGGATCAGCGCCGCGAAGGCCAGCGTGTGCTCCACCCGGGTCTGGGCGTCCATGACCCGGATCTCCACCGTCCCCAGGTTCGGGTGCGGGCGCACGTCGTACCAGAGGTAGGTGTAGTCCTCGATCGTCCGCGTGCTGCACATGAACTCGATCCGCCGCTGGTAGTCCTCCCAGTCCGCGTAGGTCGGGGGGATCCCCACGCGCGGGAACGCGCGGAAGATCGGCGTGCGGGTGGAGCTCAGGCCGGTCTCGTCGCCTCGCCAGAACGGCGAGTTGGCGCTCAGGGCGAGCAGCACGGGAAGGTGGATCCGCATCCCGTTGGCCACGTGGATGGCCTTGTCGGGGTCGTCGATCCCCACGTGGACGTGGAGCCCGAAGATGATCTCCTGGCGCGCGACGAAGCGCAGCGCCGAGATGAGGTCCCGGTAGCGCGGTTGCCGGGCGATGCGCTGCTCCTCCCACAGCGCGAACGGGTGCGTGCCCGCCGACCCGATCGTCAGGCCCTTGGACTCGGCCGCGCCGATCACCTGCCGGCGCAGCGCGCGCAACTCCGTACCCGCGGCCGCCGTGTCGGGGTGCGGGGCGGTGGCGACCTCGAGCACGGACTCCATGAGCTCGCGGCGCACCTCCCCGCCGTCGGTGGCGTCGATGAGCGCCTCGATCGAGTTCGAGAGCGAGAGCGTCTCGGAGTCGAGGATCATGAGCTCCTCCTCGATTCCGAGGGTGTAGCTGGGCCCCGCGAAGTGGTGGTCCATGAGCGGGCCCAAGATAGACCGCGCGCAATGAGCGCGCTCCGGCCCGCGAGCGCATGGCAACCGTACCGAGTCTGCAACAGGCGGGCCACCCCGACCGGGCGGCGGTCTAGCGTCGCGGCGATGCTCCGTCGTGGTGCTCCCTGGGTCCTCATCCTCGTCCTGCTCGGCGTGCTGTTCGTGCGCGGGAGAAGCGACGAGCCGGCGGCGCGTGCCGGGTCGGTGGCAGCCCGGGTCGTGCGGGTGGTCGACGGCGACACCGCGGTCGTCGCGCTCGCGGGCAACCCGACCGAGCGCGTGCGCTACATCGGAATCGACACCCCGGAGGACGTGAAGCCGGGCACCCCGGTCCAGTGCTTCTCGCGGCGGGCCGCCGCGCGCAACGCGCAGCTCGTGGAGGGGCGGCGGGTGCGGCTGCGCTTCGACGCCGAGCGGCGCGACCGCTACGGGCGCCTGCTCGCCTACGTATATCGCAACGGCGATTTCGTCAACGCCCGCCTCGTCGCCGAGGGCTACGCGCGGCCCTACCCCTACCCGCCGAACACCGCCCATGCGCGGGAGTTCGCGCGTCTCGCCCGACGGGCCGCCGCGAGGGGACGCGGGTTATGGAGCCGCTGCTAGCGTTCCCGTCCGCATGGCGTCGCTCAGGATGCGGCAGTCGCTCGATGCCTTCGAGCACGCCTTCCACCGCGAGACCGAGGCCGACCGCGCTCGGCGCGACCGCCTCCGCCAAGCCGCGGCGGTGCGCTCCCGCAACCGCCGCATCGCCCAGGACCGCGCGCGCTCGTCGCTCCGCTTCGCCCTGCTCGTGCTCGTGCTGATCCTCACCGCGGTGGTCGTCACCCTCGTGATGTTCAAGACGCTGTACGTCGTGATGGGTTAGTAGGGGTGCCGGAGGCGGCGGGCACCGCTCGGCGAAGCCGAGTGGTCGGGTGGCCGCCGGAGGCGGGTCCCCAGTCGCGATAAGCGACACATGCTCCTAGCGGTTCACCCCTCGGCCAGACGGCCGAGGGCCGCATCCACCGAGCCCGAGACCGCGCCTTCCTCGCGGCCGCGCTCCTCCTGGATCTCGAGGTAGACCTCGGTGCGGAAGACGGGGACCTCGCGGGGCGCGGAGATCCCGATCCGCACCTTCTCCCCCATCACCGCGAGAACGGAGACCTCGATGTCGTCGCCGATCATGATCGACTGGTTGCCCTTCCGTGTCAGCACCAGCATGTGTCGCCTCCCCCTGCCCAAAGTTCGCGGTCGGGCGAGGATAAAGGTTCGTCTCTGACGTGGAGTAGATTCCCCCGCACATGAGTCGACGCTCGCTGCGCCCGCAGCTCAACCAGATCCGCACGTGGGTCCGCCAGGGCCGCACGGACGCCTGGATCGCCCATCAGCTCGAGGTCACCGTCCAGCAGATCGAGTCCTTCAAGCGTGAGCACGAGCTCGTGCCCGACGACGCCGAGGGCGCATCGCGAGCCCCGCGAGGCGGCGACGAGGAGGTCGACCTCCGCGGGGAGGACGACGCGCTCATCGCCGCCGAGCTCGAGGCCGCCGCCGAGAAGGCCGCGATCGAGGCGGAGAAGGCCGCCACGGAGAAGGCCGCGGCCGACGCCGTGGCCGCCGAGTCCGGCGAGGACGACGACGAGGAGACGCCCCGCGCTCGCCCCCGCCGTCGCGCCCGCCGCGGCTCGCGCCGTCGCCGCGCCCCCTCCCAGACGCTCGAGGCCACCTTCGACCACGGCGAGGAGGGCTACGGGCTATGGCTCGACCCCGCCGTGCAGGACGACCCCGTCTACGCCGAGCACTGGGCGGGCCACCGCCCGGTCGAGGTGTCGATCGAGGAGGACCAGATCGTCATCCGCCGCGCCGGGGCGGACGGCGAGGACGACGACGAGGACTGACGACGGCGAGGCCGTCACCCGTCGCTGCGGTGACGCGGCGTGGGCGACGCTCGGTGCCCATGCCGAGGGGACGGGCGAGTGGTCGTGCGGGAGCTGGGCCCTGAGCCCGAGCCTGGACCGCGTCTGGGACCACAACCTCCTCCGCGTCGAGCGGTTGCCGCGCCTCAACGCCGTCCGGCGTGTGCTCGCGGGCGCCGACGAGGTTCTGGGCGGCGCCGGCCTGGCCCACCGGCGGCTGGCCTGCCACGACGCTGCGCTCGGCGAGCGACTCGCGGCCCCCCTCGCGGAGCGCGGTTGGCGGACGGAGTCTCTCGCGGTGATGGTCTGGCCCGAGGAACGACCGCCTCCCGCACCGGGCGCAGGGGCCGGCCGCGAGCTCGACGGGGCCGAGGCCCGGGCCCTGCACGAACGGCTCACCCGCGAGGCCTACGCGACAGAGCCCGCAGTCGCCGCGCAGCTCGCCGCGACCCTGGCGTGGTGCCGGCCCTTCGGCGCGCCCGCGCGGGCGCCCGCCGCCCTCGCCCGGGTGTGGCGGGCGGGCGAGCTGGCCGAGATCGACGACGTCGGCGTGCTCCCCGGCGCCCGTGGGCGAGGGCTCGGCACCCGCGTCGTGCTCGTCGCGCTCAACGCCGCCCGGGCAACAACCGCGGCCCGGTGGGTCTTCCTGCGCGCCGACGAGCGCGACTGGCCGTGGGCGTGGTATGCGCGGTTGGGCTTCGAGGTCGTCGGGCGGCACTGGAGCTTTGTGTTGCCCGGGGCGTAGAAGCGCCCGGGAAGCGCCGAAACCAGGCCGCCCTACTCCCCCCGCCGGCGCCCGCCCGCGAAGTCCTGCGCCTCCCGCGCGTAGCGCCAGAACGCCGCGTTGGTCACCTGCTCCTCCCAGGCCGCGGGCAGGTCGGGCGCGACCGCGACGGCCAGGGCCTGCGCCCAGTCCGTCCCCTCCCGGTGCAGGGCGACGAGCTCGTCGAGCGTGAACGGCCCGCCCAGCCGCCGCCGCAGCTCGGCGACGGTGGCGTCCATCACCTGTTCGAGCACCGCCCGCCGCCGCGGCTCGGCGGCGCGCACGCGGGCGTCACCCTCCTCCCAATCGAAGCGCGCGGTGGCGAAGGAGCCCACGGGCGCGAGGGTACCCCCGCGCCGCGCGACCCTCTCAGCGGCGCGGCAGCCCGGGGATCACGTAGGAGCGCTCGTCGGGGCGCACCATCCCGAGCGCGCGGGCGCGCTGCTCGAGCGTGTGCGGATTCCCCAGGGTCCGGTGATCGGCCTGAAGTGCGCGGTGGTCGCGCTCGAGGCTCCGGACCTGGGCGGCCTGGCGGTGCGATTCACGCCAGGTGGAGACGAACGAGCGCGCCGGCCCGACGTAGAGCAGCAGCACGCCGGCGAGCGCCACGAGCAACGTGACCCGTCCGACGCGGTCCCAGCGCACGCGGGCGGCCGCCACGGCGAGCGAAGGAGCGGGGTGGCGGGGGCGCGAGGGCGGCATCCGTCCCGGACACGTTCGCCCCCGGGACCGTGAATCCTTGCGGGCGGGGAGGACGGATTGCTGCGCGTGTTTCGGGGGCTGGCCGCACCCGTAGCTCAGGGACTCAGGAGCGGAAGACGGACCGGCCGGGAAACTCGGCGGCGTCGCCGAGCGCCTCCTCGATGCGCAGGAGCTGGTTGTACTTCGCGACCCGGTCCGAGCGCGAGGGGGCGCCCGTCTTGATCTGCCCGCAGCCCGTGGCCACCGCGAGGTCGGCGATGGTGACGTCCTCGGTCTCCCCCGAGCGATGCGACATCACCGCGGTGTAGCCCGCGGCCCGCGCGATCCTGATCGCCTCGAGCGTCTCGGACAGCGTCCCGATCTGGTTGACCTTGACCAGGATCGAGTTCGCGACGCCGGCCTCGATCCCACGACGCAGCCGCGCGGGGTTGGTGACGAACACGTCGTCGCCCACCAGCTGCACGGTCTTCCCCAGCCGATCGGTGAGCGCGGCCCAGCCCGCCCAGTCCTCCTCGTCCATGCCGTCCTCGATGGAGAGGATCGGGTAGCGCGCGGCCAGGTCAGCCCAGTAGGAGGTGAGCTCCGCGGAGGACAGCGTGCGCCCCTCGTGCTCGAGGACGTAGCCCGACTCGTCGCGCAGCTCGCTCGTGGCGGGGTCGAGCGCGATGGCGATGTCCTCGCCCGGGGTGTAGCGCGCGGCCTCGATGCCGGCCACGAGCGCCTCCAGGGCCGCCTCGTTGGACTCGAAGTCCGGAGCGAAGCCGCCCTCGTCACCCACCGCCGTGCTCAGGCCCCGGGCGTGGAGGGTCTTCTTGAGCGCGTGGAAGACCTCGGCGCCCATGCGCAGGGCCTCGCCGAAGGAGTCAGCCCCCACGGGCACGACCATGAACTCCTGGAAGTCGACCCGGTTGTCGGCGTGGGCCCCGCCGTTCAGGACGTTCATCATCGGCACCGGCAGCACGTGCGCCGTCTCCCCGCCCAGGTGGCGCCACAGTGGCAGGCGCTCCTCGGCGGCCGCCGCGTGCGCGGCGGCGAGCGAGACCGCGAGGATCGCGTTGGCGCCCAGGCGCCCCTTGTTGTCCGTGCCGTCGAGCTCGACGAGCGCGCGGTCGAGCCCGGACTGGTCGGCCACATCGCGCCCGGAGACCGCCCCGGCGATCTCCCCGTTCACGTTGCCCACGGCCCGCGACACGCCCTTACCGAGCCAGGCCGCGCCACCGTCGCGCAGCTCCGCGGCCTCGAACTCGCCGGTCGACGCGCCGGAGGGCACCGCCGCCCGCCCCCACGCTCCCGAGCGCACGGTGAGCTCGACCTCGACCGTGGGGTTCCCCCGCGAATCAAGGATCTGGCGGGCGTGGACGGACTCGATCTGGCTCACTCTTCTCCCCGTCTCGCTTGTGCGTAGTAGCCGAGCTGCTCCTCGGGTCGCAGATCCTCCCAGTCCCGACCGCCGCCCGCCGCGAGCTCGGCCGCGCCCTCCACCCGCTCGCGGAAGCGGTCGGCGGCCGCGCGCAGCGCGAGCTCGGGATCGACCCGCAGCCTGCGGGCCACGTTGACGGCGGCGAACAGGACGTCCCCGACCTCGTGGAAGGCGGCGTCGCGATCCTCCCCGGCGGCCTCGAGCTCCTCGAGCTCGGCGGCGATCGCGTCGTAGGGGACGTGCCCGAAATCGAAGCCGCTCGCGGCGGCCCGGCGCTGGACCTTGCGCGCGTAGAGGGGGGCCGGCAGGTTCTCCGGCACCTCGGCGAACAGCCCCCGCTCGCGGCCCTCCTCGCCGGCCTTGATGCGGTCCCAGTTGCGCAGGACCTCCCCCGCTCCCTCCACCTCGGTCTCGCCGAACACGTGCGGATGACGGCGGACGAGCTTGGTGTGGACCCCCGCGGCCACCCCGGCCAGCGAGCCCACCCCGCGCTCCTCGAGCAACAGCGAGAGGAAGTGCACCTGGAAGAGCACGTCCCCGAGCTCGTCGACGAGCTTCGCGTCGTCGCCCGACTGAGCGGCATCCGCGAGCTCGTAGGCCTCCTCGACGGTATGGGGCACGATCGAGCGCTCGTCCTGCTCGGCGTCCCACGGACACTCCCGGCGCAGCCGCCGGGTCAGGTCGTCGAGGGCGAGCAGCGCCTCGGCCCGCCCGTCGCTCACCTTCCGGTCTTGGGGGGCGGCGTGGGGGTCGGCGTCGGGCTCGGCGCGCGGCCCCCCGCGCCTGGCGGAGTGGGCGTCGGCGTGGGCGTCGGCGTCTGCGTCGGGGCGGGGGTCGGCTTCTTCTTGAAGCCCTTGCAGCCCTCGACCTTGAAGGCGGCCTTGCAGTCCGTCCTGCTCGTCCACTTCTTGCGGAAGCCCTTGATGAACGTCTGGAGCGCGGCGTTCTGACGCTGGGCGGTGAGCTGCTGGCGGATGGAGGGCGCGGACTTCGCCAGCGGGTCCTGCTTGGCCGCCGTGATCTTCTCCACGCGCAGGATGTAGAAGCCGAAGGGCGCCTTGACCGGTCCCACCAGCTTGCCCTTCGGCGCCGCGAACGCCGCCTTCTCGAGCTGCGCCTCCTCCTGGCCCTTGGCCACGCCGGGCAGCAGCCCGCCGGAGCTCTTCGTGCGTTTGTCGATCGAGTACGTCTTCGCCACCTTCTTGAAGCTCTGGCCCGAGCGCAGAGCCTTCAGTGCCTGCTCGGCCTTCGCGCGCTTGCGCGTGAGGACGATGCGCAGGGTCCGCCGCTGGGGGGTGCCGAACTGGGACTTGTGCTTGGCGTAGTAGGCCGCGACGTCGGCTTGCGTGACCTTCTTGACCGCCTTGTTGGCCTTGGCCTTGAGCCGGTTGGCCAGGGTGTCGACCTTGACCCGGAAGAGGAGGTCGTCGACGGTCATCCCCGACTGCGCGAGGAACTTCTTGAATTCCTTCTCCTTGGGGAACGCCTGCTTCTTCTGCTTTTGGAAGGAGGCCTGGAGCTCCTTCTCGGAGAGCGAGATGCCCTGGTCCTTGGCCTCGCCCTGCACCCACTGACCCTGGATGAGGAAGTTCATCGCCTGGTCGCGGTACTGCTCGTACTGCGACTTGCAGATGCCCTTGTACTGCTTCTCGGACTGCTTGGGCGCATTCTTGGGAGCGCTCTTGGCGTTGAGCGTGCGCAGCGCCGCGATGCACTTCGGATACGCCGGCGGATCCGGGATGGTGACCTTGCCGCCCCCGGCCTGCGCCGCGTTGCTCCTGGCCACGACGGCCAGCCAGTGGTCGAACGTGGACTGTGTGATCTGGCTGTCGCCAACGGTGGCGACCGAACTCCCGGACACCCCGCCGCACGCCGCGAAAACGGCCATACAAACGAAAAAGGCGCCGAGCGCCAGGACCGACCGAAGTTGACGCATCGGCGTGCGAGACTAGCAGTGGGGACCTGAAGCGCTGCTCAACGTCACGACGCCACGGCGAGCAGCGCGTCGGCCGCGCGGACCACCGCGGGGAAGTGCTGCGCCGGGTCGTCGGGCACCCGCAGCGAGAGCTGGGAGCGCCCGGATTCGTACAGCGCACCGGGCAGCTCGGCCCGCAGCGCTTTGGCTCGGGTCGAATCCAACTCGACCGGCGTGACCGCCAGACGGCCCTGGCGGAAGGTCACCGTGCGCGCGCCCGCGCGCCCGAGCTTGATGCGCGCCTGCTGGAGGAGCAGGAGGTTCTCGAGCGGCCCCGGCAGCGGCCCGAAGCGATCCTCGACCTCCTCGCGCAGCGCGACGAGCTCGCCGACTTCCCGCGACCCCGCGATCCGCCGGTGGATGTCGATCTTCGCCTGCTCGTAGGGGACGTAGTCAGCCGGGACGTAGGCGTCGACGTTCACGTCGAGGCGGACGGGCTCCCACGCGTCGTCCAGATCGCCGGCTTCGCCGGCAGTTACGTGCGCGGCGGCGACCGCCTCGTCGAGCATCTGCATGTAGAGCTCGAAGCCGAGGGCGGCGACGTGGCCCGACTGCTCGTCGCCCAGGAGGTTGCCCGCCCCGCGGATCTCCAGGTCGCGCATGGCGATCTTGAAGCCCGACCCGAGCTCGGTGTGATCGGACAGCGCCGAGAGCCGTTGGGCCGCGTCGGGCGTCAGGGCGCCGGCGCTCGGATACAGCATGTAGGCGTAGGCGCGCTGCTTCGAGCGCCCGACCCGCCCGCGGATCTGGTAGAGCTGGGCCAGGCCGAACTGGTCGGCGCGCTCGACGATGAGCGTGTTGGCCTCGGGAATGTCGATCCCCGACTCGATGATCGACGTGCACACGAGCACGTCGGCGTCCCCGCGGAAGAACGCGAGCATCCGCTCCTCGAGGTCCCGCTCGTCCATCTGGCCGTGGGCGACCGCGAAGCGCGCGCCGGGCACGAGGCCGCGCAGGCGCTCGGCGGTCTCGTCGATCGACTCCACCCGGTTGTGCACGAAGAACGCCTGGCCCTTGCGCGCGATCTCCCGCTCGATCGCCTGCTTGACGAGCTGCTCGTCGTACTCGCCGACGTAGGTCTTCACGGGCAGGCGACCCTCGGGCGGCGTCTCGATCACCGAGATGTCGCGCACGCCCGCGAGCGACATCTGGAGCGTGCGGGGAATGGGCGTCGCCGACATCGCGATGACGTCGACGCGCAGCTTGAGCTGGCGCAGAAGCTCCTTCTGCTTGACCCCGAAGCGCTGCTCCTCGTCGACCACGAGCAGGCCGAGATCCTTGGGGCGGATGTCGCGGGACAGGAGGCGATGGGTTCCGATGAGGATGTCGGCCTTGCCCTCGGCGAAGCGCGCGATCGCCGCCTTCTGCTCGGCCGGGAGCCGGAAGCGCGAGACGTGCTCGATGGTGAAGGGGTAGTCGCGCAGTCGCTCGGAGAACGTGCCGAAGTGCTGCTGGGCGAGGATCGTCGTGGGGACGAGGACCATGACCTGCCGGCCGTCGGCGGCGCACTTGAACGCCGCGCGCAGGGCGACCTCGGTCTTGCCGTAGCCGACGTCGCCGCAGATGAGGCGGTCCATCGGGCGCGCGGTCTCCATGTCCTCCTTGACGACCTCGATCGCCTCGCGCTGGTCCGCGGTCTCGCGATAGGGGAAGCGCTCCTCGAACTCGCGCTGCCACTCGCCGTCGGGGGGGAACGGGTGGCCCGCGCGCCGCCGGCGCTCGGCGTAGAGGTTCAGCAGCTCGCCCGCGAGCTCCTGCGCGGCCTTGCGGGCCCTGGCCTTGAGGGTCTCCCAGCGGGTGCCTCCGAGCTTGGACAGCGTCGGGGTGACGTTCGCACCCGCGCCCATGTAGCGCGAGATCTTCGCGAGCTGGTCGACGGGCATGAACACCTTGTCCGTCCCGGCGAACTCGAGCTCGAGGTAGTCCCGGGTGACCCCGGCCACCGCCTTGGTGTCGAAGCCGGCGAAGCGCGCGACGCCGTGATCCTCGTGGACGACGATGTCGCCCGTCCGGAGGTCGGCGAAGGAGCGCAGCGCGCCGCGGCGGCCGCGACCGTGATCACGATCCCGCCCACCCCGGGCCCCCCGCCGGCGGTGGAAGAGCCGGTGCTCGGGGATTACCGCGAGCTTCAGCCCGGCGGCGACGAAGCCGTCACGGAGCGTGGCCTCGCGGAAGAGGACGCTCCGGGGACCGGATCCTCCGTCCCAATCCGCCCGCAGGCGCGCGAGGTTGTAGGCCACCCGCTCCCCCTGACCCTTCTGCGGGAAGGCGACGACCGTGCGGTAGCCCGAGCGCACGAGCTTCTCGAGCTCGGGCTCGGCCTCGCGCAGGGAGCGCGCGGCGAGATCGGCGCTCTGGGCCCGGAAGGCGAAGGGCTGGTCGGCGTCCCGGGAGGAGAGGCGCACGCGCGCACGCCGCTCCAGGGCCTCCTCGGGCCGGACGTAGAGGTGGTGCGCGTCGGCGTCGTGGAACGCGGCGGTGACGTCGGCCCAGTGGTCGGCCAGCGCCGGGGCGATGTCCTCCTCGGCGGCGAGCACGACCTCGGCGTGGGCGGGCAGGAGGTCGAGGAACGCGTGGAAGTCACCGACGGGAAGCAGCTCGGCGATGTCCGGGCGCTGATCCTCCTCTTCAAGCGCGGCGATCTCCGCGAGCTCCCGATACTCCACGGCGAGCTCGGCCGCGGGGGACACCTCGACGCGCTCGGCCTCGCCGAGGGAGCGCTGGGTGAACGTGGAGAACCAGCGCAGGGACTCGATCTCGTCACCGAAGAGGTCGACCCGCACGGCCCGGTCCTCGGTGGCTCCGAAGAGGTCGAGCAGCCCGCCGCGCACGGCGAACTGGCCGCGGTCCTCCACCTGCTCCACGCGCTCGTAGCCCGCGGCCACGAGCTCGCGCGCGTACTCCTCGAGGTCGAGCAGCTCGCCGACGGCGAGGACCGAGCCGTGGGGGCGCAGCGAGGGGTCGGGCACCTTCTCCGACAGGGCCACGGCGGAGGCGACGACGACCGGGGAGAAGGCTGCCCCCGCACCCGCGGCCAGGAGAGCGTCCAGCGCGGCGATCCGGAGCCCCACGAGGTGCGGCGGGGGGGCGAGGTGCGACTCGTAGGTGACCCCGCGACTCGGGTAGAGGCGGACGGGGCGCGGGTCCAGCCAGGCGCGCAGGTCCGCGGCGAGGTCACGCGCCTGGCGGTCGTCGCCGGCCACCACGAGGACCGGCGCATCCGGCGCCAACGCCGCGAGCAGGTAGGGCCGCAGGGACGAGGAGACGAACGCCCGGCCGCCCTCGGCGGAGAGGCGCGCGACCTGCGGGTCGACATCGGCGGCGGACAGGAGCGAGCGGAGGCTCAACCCCTTCCAGGCTAGGGGTGCCGGAGCGGGGGGCACCGCTCGGCGAAACCAGTGGTCCAATGGCCGCCGGAGGCGGGTCCCCAGTCGTCGAATAGCGACACATACTCCAGATGGGCTCAGGTTCCGTCCGCCTGCTCCGTGCTCGTCCCCGTCCGCGTGGACGGGCGGCTGTGGGGGACGTTCGCCGCCGTAGCCGCCGAGCCCGACCGCTTCGGGCCGGACGCGGGCGGCCGGCTCGCGGGCTTCGCCGACCTCCTGGCCACGGCGATCACCAACACCGAGGACCGCGCGAAGCTCGCCGCCCAGGCCTTCACCGATCCGCTGACCGGGTTGGCGAATCACCGCGCCTTCCATGAGCGACTGGCCGCCGAGGTCGCGGCGAGGAGCTGCTGCGCCTCGCCGACGGCGCGCTCTACTGGAGCAAGAGCCGGGGGCGCGACACGACGTGGATCTATGACCCCGAAGTCGTCCGCGAGCTCTCCTCCCACGAGCGCGCCGCGCAGCTCGAGCGCACGCAGGCGCTCCTCGGCCTGCGTGCGCTCGCCCGGGCGATCGACGCGAAGGACCCCGCCACCCGCCGCCACTCGGAGCGCGTGGCCGAGCTCGCTGGGCGCCTCGCCACCGCGGCCGGCTGGCCACCGGCGCGGGTGGGGCTCCTGCGCGAGGCCGCCCTCGTCCACGACGTGGGCAAGATCGGCATCCCCGACGCGATCCTCCTGAAGTCCGCGCCGCTCCTGCCCGAGGAGGTCACCGTGGTCCGCGAGCACGCCGCGCTCGGCGCGAAGATGGTCGAGGACGTGCTCTCCGACGAACAGGTGGCCTGGGTGGGCGCCCACCACGAGCGGTGCGACGGTCGCGGCTACCCTGCGGGCCCGCACGGTGCCGAGATACCCGACGGTGCCGCGCTGCTCGCGGTCGCCGATGCCTGGGACGTCATGACTGCAAGCCGATCGTATTCCCTCCCCGTGGCCCCGGATATCGCGATGCGCGAGTGCGCGGAGGGGGCCGGCACCCAGTTCGCCCCCTCCGCGGTGGACGCCCTGCGCGCGGTGGCGGCGGCCGGCGCCCTGGACGGCGTCGTCGCGGCGTCCGCTCGTCACTAGGGCGCGAGGACGACCCCCTCGGCGGCCTCGCGCGCGCGGTCGATGAGGTCGGCGACCTCGGAGCGGGCCTCGGCGAAGCGGCCGAGGACGTAGGCGGCGACGCGGTCGGGGTCGGTCGTGTCCGGGCGCCCCACGCCGATGCGGACCCGGCGGAAGTCCGGGCCGCCGAGCTCGGCCTTGAGCGACTTCAGCCCGTTGTGCCCGGCGAGCCCGCCCCCCAGGCGCTCGCGGACCTCGCCGAAGGGCAGGTCGATCTCGTCGTGGAGGACGAGGACGCGGTCGAGGGGGAGCTTCAGCGCGCCGCGGGCCGGCCCGGCGGAGCGGCCGGCGTCGTTCATGTAGGTCTGGGGCAGCAGGACGGCGACGTGCGGACCGCCCGGGCCCGTCCTTCCCTCCGTGATCAGGCCGGCGTACTTCGTCTTCGCGCGCGGCAGCTCCCATCCGGTCGCGAGCGCGCTCGCCACCTCGAAGCCGATGTTGTGGCGGGTGCCCGCGTACTGCGCGCCGGGGTTGCCAAGCCCGACGATCAGCCAGTCGGCTGGCAGCGCGACCTAGCCCGGGGCGGTGCCGGGCTCGTCGGGCGCGTCCTCACCGAGGTTCTCGGCGGCCGCGTCCGGATCACCGACGCGCTCGGTCTCCTGCTCCATCTCCGTGTCGGCCTCGACCTCCATCTTCGGCACGGTGACGGTGGCGATGACGGTCTCGGGATCGTCGACGAACGTGACCCTGGGCGGCGGGGTGAGGTCGGCGAGGGTGACCGTGGCGGCCGCCTCGAGGTGCGAGACGTCGTGGGTCATCGCCTCGTCGGGGATGTCGCCGGGCAGCGCCTCCACGGTGATCTCGCGGGTGACCTGCTCGAGGATGCCGCCCTCCTTGATGCCGGGGGCATCGTCGGCGCCGACGAGCTCGACGACGACCGTGGTCTGGATGGCGACGTCGAGGCGGACGCGGAGGAAGTCGACGTGCCGAGGCTGGCTCGTGACCGGGTGGCGGTCGGTCTCCTTGATGAGCACAGGGATGCCGCTCATGCCCTCGACGTCGAGCTCGATGACCTGCCCGGCGTGGGCCAGCGTGCGCATGAGGGTGAGCCAGTCGACCTGGACGGCGAGCGGGTCCTCGCCTCCGCCGTAGACGATCCCGGGGATCTTCCCGGCGCGGCGCAGGCGCCGGGCGGCGCGGGAGCCCTCGGCCTCGCGGCGGGCGCAGGCGAGGGTGGCGGAGGTGGCACTCATGGCGCGCCGAGGATAGCGGGGGCTTTTCGCGCCGGGGATTCCGGGTAGCCTGGGGGCAATGGACCCGGACGCTGAGCTCGTCCTGTTCCTGGGCGGCCTCCACGTCGTCGGGATCGGGTTCGCCTTCGCCCTGCTCTGGCATTTCGTCCGGGCCGAGCCCACGCGGGCCTGGTCCCTGCCGGAGGAGGACGACGAGGGGGGTGGAGGTGGGGGGAACGTGCCTCCCGAGTCCCCGGCGCCGAACCGGCCGCGTGACGGGGGGCTGCCGCTTCCCGACGCGGTTCCCGCGCGCGTGCGCCTGCGCGAGCCCGGGCGACTCGCCGACCTGCTGCCCGAGCGCGAGCGCCGTCCCGGCCATGACCCGGCGCGGGTGCCCGAGCGGGCGCCTGAGCGCGTGTCTTAGGGACAGCCCTTCTCGATCGAGATCGGGGCGCTCACCGCGAGCAGCTCGGAGCGCAGGCCGGTGACCACGTCGCCGCGGCGACGCACCTCGACGCACTGGGCGACGGGGGCGCCGGCGGCCTTCCAGGCCACCCGGGTGGTGCCGTCCAGCCCGGCGAGGGCGAAGCGGGTGGACGGGTCGATGCGCAGGACCTCCACGCGCCCGGACCGGCGCAGCCGGGCGACCAGACGCGCGCATCCCCCCGCGCAGCGGTCCACGAGGTCGCCCACCGCCCGCGCGTCACCGCGGGCCTCGGCGGTCACGAGGTCGTCGATCGCGCCGCGCTCGTCACCGTTGGCCGCGAGCACGCGCCCGACCGCGAGCGCGACCACGATCCCCGCCGCCGCCAGCGCGACGACGAGAGCCAGCCGTCCGGGCCTCACTCGCCCGAGAGCTCGAGGAAGCGCTCCACCGACGCCTCCTCGTGGGCGAGCCGCTCGGCCACGCCCCGCGCGCGCTCGGCGGCCAGCCCGATGAAGTCCTCCAGGCAGCGCTCGGGGTCCTCGGGCAGGGGGTAGACGCGGGCGACGTCGGGAGGCTGGGCGCAGACGATCCCGAGCGGGGGACGGCCCTCGGCGAGGGTCCGCGCGCCGCAGACGGGGGCGACGAGGAGGCCCCGGTCGTGGGTCACGAGCGCGGTGGGCAGGAGCCGGGCGGCGGGCAGGGGGATGTCCAGGCGGACCGAGCTCACCACCTCGACGTCGGAGCGCGCGGCGTCCTCGAGCGGCTCGCGCCAGACGGCGAGGACGGTGTCGGCGGCCTCGAGCGCCTCGCGCAGCGCGGTCACCTGCTCGAGGTAGAGGCGCTCGGCCTCCTCGCGGTCCTCCGCCCCGGCGAGGTCGAGCTCGCAGGGCACGCGCAGGAGGTCATCGGGCCCGACGCGGTCGCCCTGCCCGAGTGCCCCGCGCGCGATGTAGGTGCGCAGGGAGGCGAGGTCGCGCCGCCCGTGGAAGACCACGGTGACCGTCCGCGAGACCGGCAGCCCGGCGACCCGCAGCGAGACGGCCGCGGAGGCCTCGTCGTCGAGCAGGGCGCGCCGGAGGAGGTCGTCGGCATCCGACATGCGGTCCGGAGGTATGTTCCCGGGCGTGAAGCTCATCTACAAGCCCTTCGGGATCGTCATGGGCCTGCTGAGCGGCCTCGTGGCCAAGCGGATCTTCGACTTCGTGTGGACGATGATCGACGACTCCGAGCCGCCCAAGGCGACCACCGAGCTCGCCCCGCTGCCCAAGGTCTTCGCCGCCGCCGCCGTCCAGGGGATCGTGTTCAAGACCGTCCGCGTCGCGGTGGACCGCGCCGGGGCGCGGGGCTTCGCGCACCTCACCGGCACGTGGCCGGGCCCGAAGTTGCCGGACCCCGAGTAGGCCGTCAACCGCCGCCGCCGCGCAGGAGGAAGCCGCGCTCGGCGAGGTCGCCCAGGGCGTCCTCGAAGGCGGGGAAGTCGCGGGCCTCGAGGAGGTCGAGGGGCCTCCCGTGCGGCCCGCGGGCCCGGGCCCACCGGCGCAGCACGGCGGCCCCGGCACGCTCCTCGGCCTCGGCGAGGAGATCGAGCAGGATTCCGAGCTCGGGGCGGTGGTCGAGCTGCCCGGAGAGCAGCGTGAGCGGATCGGCGTCGAGCGCGCGGCACAGCTCGTCCTCGGAGAGCCCGAGGAGGTCCATGAGCCGGTGGGCGTGCCCGCTTCCGTTCAGAAGAGCTGGTTCTCCCCGGCGAAGACCTCGCTCACCGAGCCGTCGGTGAAGATCTGGCGGATGGAGTCTGTGAGCAGGTCCGCGCACGAGAGCACGCGGATGTTGTCCGGGGCGCCGGGGCGCAGGGGGATCGTGTCGGTGACGACGATCTCCTCGAAGCGCGAGGAGGCGAGGTTCTCGTACGCGTTGCCCGAGAGGATGGCATGGGTGGCGGCGGCGAAGACGCGCAGCGCGCCCTGGCTCATCACGGTCTCCGCGGCGGCCCGCAGGGTTCCCGCCGTGTCGATCATGTCGTCCACGAGCAGGGCGGTGCGATTCTTGACGTCGCCGATGACATAGCCGATCTCGGCGACCTGCTGCGCGGGCCGCTCCTTGGTCAGGATCGCGAGGTCGGCGCCGATCTTCTCGGCGAACTTCTGGGCGAGCTTCGCGCGCCCCACGTCGGGGGCGACGACCACGAGATCGTCCAGGCCGCGGTCCTGGAAGTACTGGGTGAGCAGGAACAGCGCGGTCATGTGGTCGACCGGCTGGTGGAAGAAGCCCTGGATCTGGCCGGAGTGGAGGTCCATCGTGAGGACCCGGTCGATGCCGGCGACCCCGAGCATCTGGGCCACGAGGGCGGCGGAGATGGGCTCTCGGGGGGCGGACTTCTTGTCCTGGCGCGAGTAGCCGTACCAGGGGGTGACGGCGATGATCCGGTGGGCGGAGCCGTGCTTCGCCCCGTGCACCATGAGCAGGAGCTCCATGAGAGCGTCGTTGGCGTTGATCTGTTCGGTGGGGTTGCCGCAGGTGGGCTGGACGATGAACACGTCGGCGCCGCGGATGGACTCCTCGTAGCGGGGATAGACCTCGCCGTTGGAGAACGTCTTGAGGGTGACGGCTCCGAGCTCGATCCCGAGGCGCTCGGCGATGCGGCCGGCGAGCTCCGGGTTCGCCCGCCCCGCGAAGAGCATGAGTCGCTTGTCGTACTCGACCGGCAGGGAGGTGGGATACGGTTGCGGGGCGACGACGCTCATCGCCCGGCGGAGTCTACGTCGGCCCCCCGACGACTCGCGGGCGCGCGCCGCGCGTAGTCCGCGATGTTCTCCTGGCGCGCGCGGGCGAGGCCGAGGGCATCGGCGGGGACGTCGTCGGTGATGACGGAGCCCGCGCCGGTGTAGGCGCCGTCGCCCACCTCGACCGGGGCGACGAGGGTGGTGTCCACGCCGGTGCGCACCCCCTCGCCGATCGTGGTGCGGTGCTTCTCGGCGCCGTCGTAGTTGGCGGTGATGGTCGCCGCGCCGAGGTTCGTGCGGGCGCCGATGTCGGCGTCGCCCACGTAGGACAGATGGGGAACCTTCGCGCCCGGGCCCACATTGGAGTTCTTGAGCTCCACGAAGGTGCCGGCCTTGGCCTTCTCGTGGAGGACGGTGCCGGGACGCAGGTAGGCGAAGGGACCGACGGTGGCGCCGTCTCCGATCCGCGCGCCGTGGACCTCGGAGCGCAGGACGGTGACCTCGTCGCCGAGCCGGGCGGCGGCGAGGGTGGTGTGCGGGCCGATACGGCAATGGGTGCCGACGGTGGTCCCGGTCAGGAGGATGCACCCGGGCGCGATGACCGTGTCGGGGCCGATGCAGACGCCGGGCTCGATGGTGGTGTGCTCGGGGTCCTCGAGGGTGACGCCGTTCTTCATGTGGTGCGTGTTGATGCGCCGGCGGGCGAGGGTGACCACGTGGGCGAGGTCGGCGCGGTCGTTGATGCCGAGGGTGAGGGTGGGATCGTCGACCACGTGCGCCGCGACGGGGAGGCCGTAGGCGTGGAGGATCGTCAGGACGTCGGGGAGGTAGAGCTCGCCCTGGGCGTTGTCGGGGACGAGCCGGGGCAGTGCGTCGAGGAGGGCTCGTCCCGCGAAGGCGTAGATGCCGGTGTTGACCTCGCGGACGGCGAGCTGCTCGGGGGTCGCGTCGCCGGGCGCCTTGGCCTCGACGATGCGCTCGATCGTGCCGTCGGCGGCGCGGATGACGCGGCCGTAGGCGCCGGGCTCGTCGAGCTCCATGGTCACGACGGTCGCCGCGGCGCCGGACTGCTCGTGGGCGGCGACGAGCTGCTCGATCGCCTGCGCGGTGATGAGCGGCACGTCGCCCATGAGGACGACCGCGGGAGCGTCGGGGTCGATGTGCGGCGCGGCGGCGGCGACGGCATCGCCCGTCCCCCGCGGCTCGGCCTGCACGGCGAGCTCGACGCCCTCGGGCAGGACGGGCTCGAGGACCCGATCCGGGCCGCCGACGACCACGACCCTGGCCGCCCCGGCCTCCCGCGCGGCCTGCACCGGCCACAGCGCGAGGGGCCGGCCCAGCAGCGGATGGAGCATCTTCGGAGTGGCCGACCGCATCCGCGTCCCCTGCCCGGCGGCGAGGACGATGACGGTGGGGGCGGCCACGGGCGGGAGCGTAGCCGGGGATACCCTCCACACGCTTCCGGTGGGGAGTGGTGTAGTCGGTAGCACAATCGGTTTTGGTCCGATTAGCGGGGGTTCAAATCCTCCCTCCCCAGCTCCCCTGCGACGTGGATCGACGTTGTGCTCGCTCAGCGAAAGGAAAGTCGACCACGTGGGGTCAGCAGTATCCAGAGAAGTACGTCAGTCGACCCGAGGAGTAATCGTCCCATGAGCACCGCCATCACCGCCGTCACCGGAGTGGACTTCGTCTGCGTACCGACCCAGGACTACGCGCGGGCGCGCGAGTTCTACGAGTCGGTGCTGGGGCTGCCGTTCTCCAAGCAGTGGGGCGACTTTCCCGCCGGGGAGTTCGAGACGGGGACCGTGACCCTCGCGGTCATGCCAGTCCGACGCCTTCGGCCAGGAGTTCCGGCCGCACTCGGTGCCGATCGCGCTGCGCGTCGACGACGTGGCGGCGACCCGCGCCGAGCTCGAGGCGAAGGGGGTCACGTTCGTCCACCAGCTCGACTCCGGCGTCTGCCACCAGGCCTTCTTCACCGACCCCGACGGAAACCCGCTCGCGCTGCACCACCGCTACGCGCCGAAGGACGCGCGCCCCGGCTAGGCGATCAGGACCACCTCCGCCGGCGTGGCCGCAGCGTGGACCCGGCGTTCGCCTCGCGCACCTCGACCTCGGCGGCGACGGGCCGCCCCGCATACGGTCAGCGAGACTGTGGCGATGCTCAGCGACGAGGAGTTCCTTCAGGCGCTCGTCGATGCCTTGCCGGAGGCGTTTCCTCCCGGGGATCTCGACTACTGCGTCGACGACGATGGCGGTGTGCTGCTGTACATCGCGGTAGCCCATGCTCGTCGCTGGCTTGAGGACAACGTGCTGCTGATCGAGCGTCCTGGCTACACAGACGAGCTGCATGAGCAGATGGTTCAGGCGCTCGGCAAGGCGGCGTACCACGCGTCGATCGGTGACGCGTCGGGCGGTGACGCCGACCTCGATCGCGTCGACGCGATCGAGCATGATCTTCCGCCGCCCCACGCGATCGTGCGCGAAGGCGCCGAGGAAGCGATGCGCCGGTTCTGGACGGTCATGGAGCTGGCGGCCGAGGACGCCGACGGCCCGCGTCAGACGCTGCTGATGATCGAGCTCTACGAAGGCGTCGGATGGACCGAAGACGTGATCGGATATCTCGGGCCGCGAGCTGTCGAGCTGATGCACGCCGCGCGAATCGAGCTGGCTTGGTGCAACGGGCAGATCGGCCGCTGGGCGGCGAGGGCCCGGTAGAACAGCCAAGTACCGGCGGCCATCTCCGGGTCGAGCACGTGCTTCCCCGACGGGCAAGCTCTTCACGACGCCGAGGACTGACACCACGCGGTTACCCTCCGTCTGGTGCGGATCGCGCAAGCCATGGTCGCTGCCGTGTGTGCCCTGGGCCTCGCGCTGGCCTGGCTGGTGGTGCCCTCGGCTGGCCTCGCCCACTCGTCGCCGGCGACCTCCCGGCCGCCTCCGTCGTCCGCGCTGGCGAAAGCGCCTATCGCGGACCCCAGGGCGCCGGTGAGGAGTCAGGCTGCCGGCGCTCCGTTTCTCACCTACGCACACGCCGTCGCCCGAGGCCACTACGCCCTGGCGTGCGCCCAACTGTCCAAGGTCGTTCTGCGCAAGGCCCACGTTCGCAGCCTCGGGGCGGCCCGAAGGGTGTGCGTCAGGCAGCTGCGATCCGCGGCCAGGCAGCTCGATCGGGGGCGGCTTCGCAGCCTCGCCAGCACGCGGGTCGTCGCGACCCGCGTCGAGCACGGTCGCGCGCGGGTCACGGTCCAGACCACGCTCTACGGCGTTGAGCCCCGCGCTACCGGCACCGCGGTCCGAGAAGACGGCCGCTGGAAGATCGCGCGGCTGCCGTCGGGTGCTCACGTCGGCAGGTCACTCGTGGAGCGCATTCCGTCCTCGAGCATGGCTCCGACCCTGCGCGTCGGTGACACGATCCTTGTCGATCAGGACGCCTACCGCAAAGCGCGGCCCGCGATCGGGGACATCGTCGTCTTTCACCCGCCTGTCGTGGCCGATGGCGTGGGGCACTGCGCGATCCGTCCCCCGGCCGGCCAGGCGTGCGCCGCAGCAGATCGACGCGACTCGGAGGTGCTGTTCGTCAAGCGGATCGTCGCCGGCCCGGGGGACCGCATCTCGATCCGGGATGGACACGTGATCCGGAACGGCACGCTCGCCGCCGAGGACTTCATCACGCGCTGCGCTCCCCGAGCCGAAGGATGCGACTTCCCGCGGACATTCACCGTCGCGGCCGGCCGCTACTACCGGGCCGATCGCAGCGCGATCGATCCTCGGTCGCGTCCAGCGCATAGGCCCGTGATGCGAGGCGGCAGCACCGCCTGATCGCGCGTGCCCAGGCGAGCAGGTCTCCTGCTTCCCGAGGCCGAGCACGATCTCTATCTCGACCGCCCAGGGCGGCTTCCTCGACGCCCTCGAATAGCGTGGCCGGCCCGTGCTCCTGACGCTCACGACGACCCACCGGCCGGCGACCGACCTCGGCTTCCTGCTCCACAAGCACCCCGACCGGGTGCAGTCGTTCTCCGTGCCGTTCGGGACCGCGCACGTGCTCTATCCCGAGGCGAGCGAGGAGCGGTGCACCGCGGCGCTCGTGCTCGACGTCGATCCCGTCGGGCTCGTGCGCCGGGGGCGGGGGGCGGGGCGGTTCGCGCTCGCCGAGTACGTAAACGACCGGCCGTACGTCGCCTCCTCGTTTCTCTCGGTCGCGCTGGTCACCGTCTTCAAGAGCGCGATGGCCGGCACGTGTAAGGAGCGGCCGGAGCTCGCGGCGACGGCGATCGCGCTCGAGGCCGCGCTGCCCGCCGTCCCCGCCCGCGGCGGCGAGGACATCGTCCGGCGGCTGTTCGCGCCGCTCGGCTACGAGGTCGAGACCGAGCCCATCCCGCTCGATCCCGAGCACCCCGACTGGGGAACCGGTCGGCACCTCGCGCTGCGCCTGCACGGAACCCAGCGCGTGGCCGATCTGCTCAACCACCTCTACGTCCTGCTGCCCGTGCTCGACGATGACAAGCACTACTGGGTCGACGAGGCCGAGATCGACAAGCTCATCCGCCGCGGCGCGGGCTGGCTGCCCGCCCATCCCGAGCGCGACCTCATCGTGCGCCGCTACGTCAAGCACCAGGCGCAGCTGCTCCACCCCGCCCTCACCCGGCTCGACGAGGCGGTCCCCCCGGGCGAGGACGACGGCGGCGCCGACCGCGAGGAGGTCCTCGAGGAGCGCGTCTCGCTGCGCGACCAGCGCCTGGGCAGCGTGCAGGCGGTGCTGCGCGCGTCGGGGGCGAAGACCGTGCTCGATCTCGGCTGCGGCGCCGGCGCCCTGCTCGAGCGCCTCGTCGGCGACCCCTACACGAAGATCACCGGCGTCGACGTCTCCATCCGCGCCCTCGAGCAGGCCGCGCGCCGCCTGAAGCTCGAGCGCCTCCCCGACGCCGAGCGCGAGCGCTTCGCGCTCCTGCAGAGCCCGCTCACCTACCGCGACCGCCGCCTCACGGGCTACGACGCGGCCGCCCTCGTCGAGGTCGTCGAGCACCTCGATCCCCCGCGCCTCGCCGCCGCCGAGCAGAACGTGCTCGGCTCGGCCCGGCCGCAGACCGTCGTCGTCACCACGCCGAACCGCGAGTACAACGCGCACTGGAAGACGCTCCCGGCCGGCCATCTCCGCCACCCCGACCACCGCTTCGAATGGACGCGCGCGGAGTTCGCCGCCTGGGCGCAGGGCGTCGGCGCCCGGCACCGGTACGGCGTCCGCTTCCTGCCGATCGGCCCCGAGAATCCGGGGCTCGGCCCGCCCACGCAGATGGCCGTGTTCGCGCGATGAGGATCGACCTGCCCGATCCCAGCCTCGTCGTCCTCGTGGGCGCGAGCGGATGCGGCAAGAGCACGTGGGCGGGCCGCCACTTCCGCTCCACCGAGGTGCTGTCCTCGGACTTCTGCCGCGGGCTCGTCGCCGACGACGAGAACGACCAGTCGGCGAGCCGCGACGCCTTCGCCGTGCTGCACGAGATCGCGCGCCGGCGCCTCGCCAACCTCCGGCTCACCGTCATCGACGCGACCAACGTCCAGCGCGAGGCGCGCAGGCCGCTCGTCGAGCTCGCCCGCGAGCACGACCTCTTCCCCGTCGCCGTCGTCCTCGACCTCCCCGAGGCGGTCTGCCAGGAGCGCAACCGCCACCGCGCCGACCGCGACTTCGGCGCCCACGTCGTCCGCGGGCAGCGCGCGCAGCTCCGCCGGTCGCTCAAGGGCCTCCAGCGCGAGGGCTTCCGGCGCGTGTGGGTCCTGCGCACCCCCGAGGACGTCGCGGCGGCCGAGGTCGCGCGCTCGCCGCTGTGGACCGACCGCCGCACCGAGCACGGTCCCTTCGACGTCATCGGGGACGTCCACGGCTGCTACACCGAGCTCGTCGAGCTGCTCGACCGCCTCGGGTACGCGGTCGCCGAGGACGGGTCGGTCACCCCGCCCCCCGGCCGGCGCGCGGTGTTCGTCGGCGACTACGTCGACCGCGGCCCCGACACGCCCGGCGTCCTGCGGCTCGTGATGGGGATGGCCGCGGCCGGCGGCGCGATCTGCCTGCCCGGCAACCACGACGTGAAGCTCGCCCGGAAGCTCAAGGGCCGCGACGTCCGCGTCACCCACGGGTTGGCGGAGACGCTCGAGCAGCTCGCGTTCGAGCCCGAGGAGCTCCGCGAAGCCGCCCGGAGCTTCCTCGAGGGGCTCGTGAGCCACATCGTCCTCGACGAGGGGCGTCTCGTCGTCGCCCACGCCGGGCTCAAGGAGGCCTACCAGGGACGGTCCTCGGGCCGCGTGCGCGACTTCGCGCTCTTCGGCGACACGACGGGCGAGACCGACGAGCTCGGCCTTCCGGTCCGCCGGCAGTGGGCCGCGGACTACCGCGGGGAGGCGACCGTGGTCTACGGGCACACGCCGGTCGCCGAGCCCGAGTGGCTGAACAACACGGTGAACATCGACACGGGCTGCGTGTTCGGCGGCACGCTGACGGCCCTGCGCTGGCCCGAGCGCGAGCTCGTCTCGGTGCCCGCCCGGCGCACCTGGTATGAGCCCGCGAAGCCGTTCCTTCCGGCCGGCGAGGAGGCCGGAGCCGAGGAGCGTCGCCCCGCCTTCCTCCTCGACGTGGAGGACGTGGCGGGCAAGCGCATCGTCCAGACCCGGCTCGCCCGGACGGTGACCGTGCGCGAGGAGAACGCGACGGGCGCCCTGGAGGTCATGAGCCGCTTCGCGATCGACCCGCGCTGGCTCGTCCACCTCCCGCCGACGATGGCGCCCACCGCGACCTCGCGCCGCCCCGACCTCCTTGAGCACCCCGAGGACGCGTTCGCCGAGTACCGCTCGACCGGCGTTCCGGAGGTGATCTGCGAGGAGAAGCACATGGGCTCGCGGGCGCTCGCGCTCGTGTGCCGCGACGCCGGCGTCGCCCGGGATCGGTTCGGGGTCGAGACCGGGGAGACCGGCGCGGTCTACACCCGGACCGGGCGCCCGTTCCTCGACGCGGCGACGGACACGGAGGCCGTCCTCGAACGGGTCCGCGCCGCGGTGGGCGCCGCCGGCCTGTGGGACGAGCTCGGCACGGGCTGGCTGCTGCTCGACTGCGAGCTCCTGCCCTGGTCGGCGAAGGCGCTGGACCTCGTGCGCCGTCAGTACGCCGCGGTGGGCGCCGGCGCGCGGGCGGGGCTCGGGGCCACGGTCGCGGTCCTGGAGCGGGCCGCGGCGCGCGGGCTGGCCGTCGACGACCTCCTCGCCCACGAGCGCGCGCGGACCGGGCACGTCGAGCGCTACACAGAGGCCTACCGCCGCTACGTGCGGCCCGTCGCGGGAGTGGCGGACCTCCGCCTCGCGCCGTTCCACGTGCTCGCGGCGGAGACCGGCGTGTTCGCCGACCGCGATCACGCGTGGCACCTCGAGCGCTGCGACCGGCTCGTCGCCGCCGACCCGACGTGGTTCCAGGGCACCGCCCGGCGCGTGGTGGACGTCACGGACACCGCAAGCCAGCAGGAGGCGGTCGCCTGGTGGGAGGAGATGACGGGCGCGGGCGGGGAGGGGATGGTGGTCAAGCCGATGTCGTTCGTGGCCCACGGGCGCAAGGGAATCGTCCAGCCGGGCGTGAAGTGCCGCGGGCGCGAGTACCTGCGGATCATCTACGGCCCGGAGTACGCCGTCCCGTCGCAGCTCGAGCGCCTGCGGGGACGGGGTCTGGGCCGCAAGCGCTCGCTGGCCGTCCGCGAGTTCGCGCTCGGCGTCGAGGGCCTCGAGCGCTTCGTCCGGCGCGAGCCGCTGCACCGCGTCCACGAGTGCGCGTTCGCGGTGCTCGCCCTGGAGAGCGAGCCGGTCGATCCGCGGCTGTAGCCGGCGCGAACGCGGACGCTTAGCGAAAGCCCGCGCAAACTAGGCTCGAAACGCCGTGGCCGCCGTGCTTCACCATGCCCTTCTAGGCCTGTCGGCGGTTGCTCTCGCTGCGTCCGGGCTCCGCGTGAGCTCGCTGTTGGTCTCCACGGGCCTGGCGCGGTCCCTCGCCGCGGCTCCGCTCGCGGTGGCCCTCGCGGTGGCGGAGACGCTGGCCCTCGGGCTCGCGGGGCTCGGAGGGAGCACGGCGGCCCTGTCGGCGGCCGCGCTTCTGACCTGGCTCGCCGTGCACGCCGTCACCCCGGCCCCGATGCTGTCGGCCACGAACGAGTTGTGGGGATGGTGGCGAGACCGCTCGTCCGTCGAGCGCTCCCTGCTGGGCGCCCTCGGAGGTGGCGCGCTCATCTGGGCGGTCTGGCAACTGCGCCACCCGCAGATCGGATTCGACGCTGAGTTCTACCACCTTCCGGAGATCGTGCTGTGGGTTCAGAGCGGCCATCCCGGTGCCGTCGAGAACGTCATTCCCGGACTGCCGGTCGGCAACTACCCGCTGACCGACGAGGTCACGGTGGCGTGGGCGACTGGCATTGCTCGCAGCTTCGTTCCGTTCATGCTCTGGCCCTGGGTGACGCTCGTGCTGACCGCGTGTGCAGGATGGGCGGGCCTGCGGGCACTACGGGTGCCGCGGCTGGCCCGCGGGCTTGCCGTGGCGGCTCTGTGCACGTCGCCCTGGCTGCTCGCGTGGCAGAGCCACGGCAGCATGACCGACCCCGCCGCGCTGGGATGGCTCGTCTGCGGCGGAGCCCTCTTCGCGCTGGCTCGGGAGCGACCCGGTCTGCTCGCGCCGGCCCTGCTGGCGGTCGGCCTGTCGGTCGGTGTGAAGACGACGACGCTTCCGCTTGCGCTGGGGGTTGTGGCGCTCGGGCTCGGCGGGACCCGACAGGAGCTGCGCGCCGTACGAGCTCCGCTCGTCGTCGCCCTGCTCGGAGCATGCGCCGTGGGGGGCGTGTGGTACCTGCGCAATCTGCTCGATCACGGATCCCCGTTCTGGCCCATCGTCGCGAGTCCGTGGGGTGACCCGGTGCCGCCGGCCGTCCACTCCATCAGGACGAGCTTCCTCGACCGCCCGCTCGGCACGATCCACGTCCTCGGCAGCTCCTATCTGGACCGCTTCGGCGGCGGACTCATACTGTTGGCCGGTGGGATCCTCGCCCCCATCGCAGGCGCGAGACGCAGGACCCTGTTCGCTGCCGCGATCACCGCGCTCGCGGTGTTGATCTGGATGCGGTCCCCCCTGACCGGGCTTCCGCCCGGCTACGGCAACCCGGCGCCGGTGTTCTCCACCACGCGCTACCTGTTGCCCGCGAGCGCGGCGGCTGCCGTGGCACTCGGTCTCGGCGCCGCCGAGCGCCGCCGCTGTTCGCCCGTCGCCCTCTTGGTCCTGCTCGCCGCCGTGGTGGTGAACGTCATCCAGACTCTCGAGCTCGGGTTTCCCACGGCGCCGGCAGTCCGGATACCGCTTCTCGGAGCCCTCCTGGGCGGTCTGCTCGGTCTGCTGGTTGCTCGCCCACCGTCGTGGAGTCTGCCGCGCCTCGCTACGCCGGCGCTCGCCGTCGTACTCGGGGCGCTTGGCGCCCTCCCGGCCCGGGGATTCGTGGCACGACACGGCGCGAGCAACTTGCTGGTGAGTGCCCCGGTCGTCAACCGACTGGTCGCCGACCCTGGCTATCGCACCGGCACGAGCCCGGTGGCCACCACTGCCGTGTACGTCGGAGCTCTGGCCGGCGACAACCTCCACCATCGCCTCGAAGCGATTCCGGCGGGCGAGACTTGTCCGAGAGTCGCTCAGCGAGCACGCACGCAGTGGCTGGTCGTCTACGCGCATCCCGACCTCGATGGAGCTCCGGCCCTGCCGGTCCGGCGCTGCCTGCACGGGGCCCGGGCGATGCTCCGATCGGCTGACTTCGACGTATACGGGCCGCGTCAGCGCGCCCGCCGGTAGAGGCGGGCGAGCGTCGTGTCCGGGACGCCGAGGATCCAGAGCCAGCGGATGACCACCCAGGAGAACACGGTCCGTCGCACCCCGAGCGCGCGCCAGCGCCGGCCCGAGGTCACCGCGGGGCCGGGGAGGCACGCGGTGCGCCCGCGGCGCTCGAGCCGGCGGACGAGGTCGTAGTCCTCCATGATCGCCAGCTCGCGGAACCCCCCGAGCCCCTCCCACGCCGCGCGCCGCAGCCACAGGACGGAGTCGCCGTAGTAGACGCCGCCTCGCCGCTGGAGTGCGTACCACCCCCCGAGCACGCGCCCGAACGAGTCCGCGCCGTCGAAGCGCAGCGCGAAGTTGCCGCCGAGCACCGCCGGGTCTGCGAGCGCGGCGGCGAGGGACGCGCCGGCGCCCGGGGGCAGCCGCGTGTCGGCGTGGAGGAAGACGAGGACCTCCCCTTGTGCGGCGGCAGCGCCCGCGTTCTGCTGCGCGGCCCGGCCGCCCGGGACGCGCAGCACCCGCGGCGAGGACGGATGGCGCGCGGCGAGCTCCGGGGTCCCGTCGCGCGAGCCGCCGTCGACGACCACCACCTCCCACTCGGCGGGCAGCGCGTCGAGGGCCGCCGGCAGTGCCCGTGCCTCGTCGAGGACGGGGAGCACGACCGAGACGAGCGGATCGCTCACGCCGACGCGGGATGCAGCAGCGCGGCGATCTCCGCGGGATAGAGCGGGTCGGCGAGCGCGGCCCGCGCGTCGGCGGGGGTATCGAGGTCGCGCTCGGCCCGCAGCATCCCCACCGCGAGGCCCGCCGCCTGGGCGAGCGCGAGCGTCCGCGCGAGCACCTCGGGACCACCCCACGCCGGAGCGGGCAGCGCGAAGAGCTCGGGGAGCGCGCGGGCGAAAGCGATGAGGTAGTAGCCCCCGTCGAGAGCCGGCCCGACCGCGGCGTCGCAGCCCTCGGCGAGGTCCTCGAGCGCGCCCCGGGCGTGGAGTCCCCCGAGCCGCGGCGTGTCGGTCCCCACGACGAGGAGCGGGCCGGAGCACTGGGCGAGGACGGCCCCCGAGGCGTGCGCGAGCCGCTCGCCGAGGCCGTCCCCCGCCTGGACGAGCAGGTTCGTGGCCTCCCCCACGAGCGCGGCCATCTCCTCGCGCGCGTCGGGCGGGTCGTAGGCGAGGACGACATCCCCGACCGCGCGGGCGAACGCGAGCGTGTGGAGGATGAGCCCGCGCTGGAGGGCGGCGCAGCCCTCCGGGCCGAGCAGCGGCTCGAGACGCGTCTTGCACCGCCCGGGCCGCGGGGCCCGGGCCATGACGAGCACCGTGGGGCGGCTCACGGCGTGAAGCGGTAGACGGTGCCCGGCGCCGCGGGCGGAGCGGCCGCGATCCGCGGAAGCGCCTCGCGCAGCACCGCGGCGAACGCGCCCGTGCTCTCGCCCATGAGCCGGATGAGCTCCTCCACCGGGGTCGGCTCCTCGGGCCGCACCCCGTTCGCGTAGTCGGTCGCGTACCCCAGCAGCGCGTAGGGCAGCTCGAGCTCGCCGGACAGGACGGTCTCCGGGCCGCCCGTCTGCGACACCGCGGTCACCCCGGCCGCCGCGAGCTGTGCGATCTCCGTGCGCGTGTTGAAGCGGGGACCGTCCACGTGGCCGTAGCAGCCGCCGTCGCGGGCCTCGCGCCCCGCCGTCCGCGCCCCGGCCACGAGCGCCTCCCGGACCCCCGCGGAGAACGGCGGCCCGATGATCCAGTGCCCGCGCCCGGAAGCGCCGGGCTCGGCGAAGAACGTGCACACCTCGCCGCTCGGCAGGCGGTTGGCGAGGAAGTGCAGGTCGTCGAACACGACGAGCGAGCCGAGGGGCACGGACGGGTCCACCGCGCCACACGCCGTGCAGCCCACCACGGCCGTCGCTCCCGCCTCACGCAGCGCCCAGGCGTTGGCCCGGAAGGCGACGTGGTTCGAGAGCCGCGCATGACCCTCGCCGTGCCGGGAGACATGCAGCGCTTCGACGCCGGCGAACCGTCCGGCGGTCACCCGCGTCGCACCCCACGGCGTCCCGACGTCGCGCGGCTCCGCGTCCTCGAAGTCGGGGAGCGCGTACGTCCCCGACCCCGTGATGATCCCCACTGCCACCGCCGCGGAGCCTAGATCGCGCAGTGCAGGGCGGTGGGCATCGAGCCGTCGGCGCGCCGGAGCTCGAGGAAGCGCTGGGTCACGAGTCGCTTGGCCTCGGACAGCGCCACCCGTCCCGGGGCCACGAGCAGGTCGGGCGAGGAGGCGAGATCGGCGCCCACCGGATGCCAGTGCACGCCGTCCGTGGTCACCGTGAGCTCGGGGACGAGCGCCGCGTCGCCGACCTCCATCCCCACGTCTTCAGCGGAGCCCCGCTGGACGAGCGGCCGCACCGCGAAGTCCTCTCCCGTGATCCCCAGTGCCCCCAGCCGCTCGCGCAGCGCGGAGACCTCGCCGGTGTTCTCGGGGGTCTCGGTCATCGCCACGCGAACGGGCAGCCCGAGCTCCCGCGCCCAGGCGATCCCCTCCATCGCGCGTGCCCAGGACCCGGCACCGCGCCACGCGTCGTGGGTCGCCGCGCGCGCCCCATCCAGGGAGGACTGGAGCACGAGCCCGGGCCGGTCGACCAGCGCCTCGAGCTCCCGGCGCCGGCGCCCGCGGAAGAGCATCGCGTTCGTCAGGCACACGGTGGGCAGCCGCTCGCTCGCGTAGGCGAGCATGGCGGCGATGTCCGGCTCGACGAAGGGCTCGCCCCCGGTCACGTAGAGCTCGGCGAAGCCCTCGTCCACGGCCTCGTCGACGAGCTCCGAGAAGCGCGCGAGCCCGAGCGACCGCTTGCGCGCCCGCGGAGAGGAGGCCACCGCGCAGTACGAGCAGGACAGGTTGCAGTGGAAGTTCGAGTAGACCCAGAGCCGCGGGGGGAACGCCGCGGTGCCGAACAGTGCGACGACCGGGCGCTCGCCGCCGTCGTCGGGGGGGGCGTCGGCCCATCCCACGCCGTCGGCCGCGAACCCCGCGGGCACCGCCTCGCGGTAGACGTGGAAGGCGCCCCGCGCCCGCTCCACGGGCGGGACGACCTCGAGGCACGTCGTCCACCACCCCGTCTCCACGGTCTCCACGAACGCCTCGGGCAGCCCCGCGGCGCGCATCGCCGCGGCGTGCGCACGCCAGTCGTAGACCAGGGGGACGAGCTCGGCGCGGACCGCGCCGTCCTCCACCTCGATCCACGCCCACCACGTCTCCGTCCGCCCGTCGTTGGCCGGGCGGCCCACCGCGCCGACGTTGACCACGAGCGCCTCGTCCAGCCGCCGCTGCCACGGGATCCCCGTGTGCGTGCACAGCAGCACATCGGCGCCGCTCGCCCCGACGCGCGCGCCGAGCTCCTCGTCGTCCAGCGACTCCCACACGAAGTCGTTGACCGCCAGCGGCGAGCCGTGCACCGCGTGGACGTCGACGCCCTCGAGCTCCTCGCGCCACTCCCCCGGCAGCCCGCGCATCCACGCCGCGAAGTCCGCCGAGGTGTGGGCGCGCGTGTAGTCGTACATCATCTGCGCGTAGCGGTTGTCGCGCTCGTCGGCGTAGCCACAGCCGCAGTCCTCGTCGCCCCGCCCGATCGCGATGTCGTAGTTGCCGGCGATGCACTCGACCCCGTGCTCGAGCAGCACGGGCCACACGGCATCGCACTCCGCCCCGAAGCCACCGAGGTCGCCCAGGCACAGCAGCCGGTCGGCGCCGCGCTGGCGTGCGGCCTCCGCCCACGCCCGCAGTGCGTAGGGGTTGGCGTAGGCTCCGCCGCAGACCGCCAGCCGGATCACGAAGCCAAGGTACGTCGATGCGCCCCTCTCCGATCACGCTCGCCATCCTCGGCGCCGGTCCCGTCGGGCTCGAGGCCGCGCTCGCCGCCGCCGAACGCGGCTGGAGCTTCACCGTCTACGAGGCCGGCGCCACTCCCGCCACCCACGTGCGCGAGTGGGGGCACGTCCGCGTGTTCACCCCGTGGGACATGAACGTGTCGCCGCGGATGCGCGTTGCGCTCGGCGAGACGGCGCCGTCCGGCGACGAGCTCCCCACCGGGGACGAGCTCGCCGACGAGCTGCTCGACCCCGTGGCCGCGCTGCCCGCCCTGCACGACCGCGTCGTGCTCGGGGCCCGGGTCGTCGCGGTCTCGCGCTCGGGGATGCTCAAGCACGAGGAGATCGGGACGGGGCGCCGGCGCGAGCACCCCTTCCGCCTGCTCGTCGAGTCCGCCGGCGGCGAGCGCGTCGAGCACGCCGACGCGGTGCTCGACTGCACGGGCACCTGGGGCCAGCCCAACGCGCTGGGCGACGGGGGGATCCCCGCGCCCGGCGAGCGCGCGTGTGCGGAGCGGATCGAGCACCGCCTTCCCGATCTCGCCGCCGACCCCCGTCACTGGGCGGGCCGCACGATCCTCCTCACGGGCGCGGGCCACTCGGCGCAGACCGCCGCGCGCGACCTCGCGCTCTTCGCCCGTGACGCGCCGGGCACGCGGGTGCTGTGGGCCGTGCGCGCGCCCGCGCCGACGTGGGGCGCCGTGGCGAACGATCCCCTGCCCGAGCGCCGGCGGCTCAACGAGGTCGCGGCGAACCTCACGGGCGGGGCCTCGACCGCGGTGCAGGTCCTGCCGGGCCGGGTGACCGAGGCCCTGAAGCCCCGCGGCGACCGCATCGGCGTGACCCTCCGCAACGGCCGGACCCGGGCGCACGCGGTCGACCGCATCCTCGCGCTGAACGGGTCGGTCGGGGACTTCGGGCTCTACCGTCAGCTCCAGGTCCACGAGTGCTACGCGACGGCGGGGCCGATGAAGCTCGCCGCGACGCTGCTCGGCGCTGCGGGCGGCGACTGCCTGAGCATGCCCGCGCCGGGCCCGGACGCGCTGACGAACCCCGAGCCCGACTTCTTCATCCTCGGCCAGAAGTCCTACGGACGGAACTCGCAGTTCCTGCTGCGGACGGGGTGGGAGCAGGTCGACGACGCCTTCGGGCTCCTGGAGGCGGCCCGAAGATGATCGCCCGTCTGCGCGCCTGGGAGCGGGCCACCCGCCCCCGGGACCCCGAGCTCGAGGCACGCCTGGCCGAGCGCTGGGACGAGCTGCCCGCCCACGTGAAGACCCCCACGCAGGCGCTCGGGCGCCGGACGACGGGCTGCGAGGGGACCCACGGCGTCTTTCCCCGCTGCAACCTCGCCTGCACGCCCTGCTACCACGCCAAGGAGGCCAACCGGGTGCGGGTCGACGGCCCCCACACGGTGAGCGAGATCGACGCCCAGATGGCGCTCCTGCGCGAGCGCCGCGGCCCGGGCCAGAACGCGCAGCTCATCGGCGGCGAGGTCACGCTGCTCGACCCCGACGACCACGCCGCCGCACTGCTGACGATGGAGCGCCACGGGCGCAAGCCGATGTCCCTCTCCCACGGCGACTTCGACTACGAGCACCTCGAGCGCCTCGTCCTCGACCCCGACACGGGCGCGGTGCGGATCCCCCACCTCTCCTTCGCCGGTCACTTCGACTCGATGATGTACGGCCGGCGGGGGATCAAGCGGGTGCACTCCGAGGAGGAGCTCGACCCCTACCGCGAGCGCTTCTGCGCGATGTTCCGGCGCCTGGAGCGCGAGCACGGCGTCACGCACTACCTCGCCCACAACATGACGGTGACCCCGCGCAACTCAGACCAGGTCGCCGGCGTGGTCCGCGCCGCGCGCGACATGGGCTTCCGGATGTTCTCCTTCCAGCCCGCGGCGTTTGTGGGCAACGCAAATCGCTGGAAGGACCCTTACCGCGAGCTCTCGGGGGATGATGTGTGGGCCCAGATCGAGCGCGGAGCGGGCGCCCGGCTGCCCTTCCGCGCGCTCCAGATCGGCGACGAGCGCTGCAACCGCACGGCCTACGGCGCGGTGGTGGGCGACGAGTGGGTGCCGATCCTCGACGATCGCGAGCCCCGCGACCACACCGCCCGGGATCACTTCTTCGCCACCTTCGGGGGGATGGACTTCGCGCTGCCCGGAGCTCTGCTGGCGTCGCGCATCGCGCGGGCCTACGCCGCGAATCCGCGCGGCCTCGTCGAGACCCTCGCCTGGGGACGGCGCTTCGCGGCGCGGGCCGGCGGCGTCCGGCGGGTGCTGGGGGAGAAGCCGCGCCCGCTGACCTTCGTCATGCACTCGTTCATGGACGCACGGCACGTCAAGCCCGCGTGGGAGGCCCTCCAGCGGGGCGAGACGCCCACCGACCCCGACGTGCTCGCCGCCGCCGAGCGCCTCCAGGCCTGCTCCTACGCGATGGCGCACCCCGAGTCCGACGAGCTCGTGCCCGCATGTGTCCAGCACTCCGTGCTCGACCCCCAGGAGAACCTCCGCCTCACCGAGCTCCTGCCGCTCGTCCCCGCATAGGTCACCCGTCCACGCCTCCCTGAGGCACCCGGCCCGCACCGGTGCCCCGCTCGCTCGCGGGCCCCCGGATGGTCCCGAGGCCGAGCACGCGCATCGCCTTGAGGCCGAGGGACAGCTTCTCACGCCCGTCGGTGCCGCTCGCGTCGAGCCCCGAGAGCTCGCGGATGCGCCCGAGGCGGTAGCGGACGGTGTGGCGGTGGGTGAACATCCGCGCCGCCGCCGCGCCGAAGTTCCCGTCGCAGTCCAGGAAGGTCTCCAGGGTCCCGACGAGGTCGGTCTCGTACTGCTCGTCGTAGGCGACGAGGGCCGCGACCGTCTCGGCGTAGAAGCGCTGCACCTCGTCGGGCTGCTCCATGAACAGCGGGAAGATGAGCCGGTAGGTGCCGAGGTCCTCATAGGCGAGGACCGACGACGTGGCGGACTCGCCGACGTTCGCGGCCAGCAGCGCCTCGGCCCCGGCCCGGCGGAACCCCTGCGGGTCGCGCGCGGGCTGGGAGCGCCCCAGGGCGAACGAGAAGCCCTCCAGGCCGGCCTCGAGCTCCTGGGAGAGCACCTCGGCCAGGCGCCGCGCGACCTCCCCTGTCTCGGAGTCGGCCAGCAGCACGGTGACGTCGTCGGGCCCGGGCTCGCTTCCCACCGCGATGGCCCCGGGAGCGGTGGCCCGGGCGGCCCGGTCGGCGGCGGCGAGGAAGCGCCGGCGCCAGTCGGGGTCGGCGGGACGGTGCGCGTGGGCGCGCGCGACGACGACGCTGCCGCCCGCCGCGAGGTCGATCCCGAGCTCGTGCCCGCGGGCGACGAGATCGGCGTGGCCCTCGACGGTCCCGGCGAGGACGTCGCGCAGAAAGGCGGCGGCGGCCTCCTCGGAGGCGCGCTCGGGCGCCCGGACGCGCTCGACCTCGCCGGCCACGAGCGCGGAGACGAGCCCGAGGACCGCGGGCGAGGCCATGCGCCCCCGGGCGCGGAGCCGCATCTGACCAACCTCCGCCGCGGCCAGGCGCAGCGGCAGGACGTGCACGTCCTCGCCCTGGCGGTGCAGGACGGCCTCCTCCCCCGGCGTGGCCGCCACCGCGAGCACCGCGCCCGAGCGGTCGATGACCGCGAGCGCGGCGTCGAGCGCCCGGGCCACCGCACGCACCACCTCGGGCAGCCCAGAGCCGGACTCCACCGCGGCGGTCACGGCGGCGAGCGCCTCGAGGCCTGTCGGGGGCTCCCGCGACGACGCGGTGGAGGCCATGCTCAGAACACCCGCGGCCAGAGCCACAGCGAGACGGCGAGGCCGGCGGCGATCCCGAGGCCCACCAGCGCGGCGAGCACGTAGAGGGACAGCATCACGGCGACGACCCGCTCCCACGCGCGACCGTAGGTGCGCACCGCGGGCACGAGGACGAGACCGGCGAAGGCGGCGAGCCCGAAGACCCCGGCGCAGGCGGCGACGAGATTGGTGATCGCGCTGTTCGTCATGCGGTGGCCTCGACCCCATTCTGCCGTCTGGAGGAGACCACCAGGGCGATGAGCCCGCAGAGCCCGAAGGACGCCACGCCGAGGCCCCACCCGCCGTAGACGTCGGAGATCCAGTGCACGCCGAGGAAGACCCGCGAGAGGCCGATCAGGATGGTGAGCACGAGCGCCACGATCCCCAGCCCGAGCCTCCGGGCCGGGCCCGGGGCGACGAGCGCGAGGACGAGCGCGCAGGCGACCCAGGCCACGGAGTAGGCCGCGTGGCCGGACGGGTAGGCGGCGTCGGAGGTGGCGACGAGGCCGCCGGTGGGCCGCGGACGATCGATCGCGGCCTTGGTGATGTGCACCCCGGCCCACGTGAGCGCGAGGCCGCCGACGAGAGCCAGGGCGTAGGGCCGCCGGCCACGGACCGCGACGAAGGCGGCGGTGGCCAGGACGATGAGCGCGGCCACGGGAAGGCTCGCGAAATTGGTGAGGACCTTGGCGATGTCCACCGTGAGCCCGGTCCGGAGCGGTTTGGCCAGGTCAAAGGCCGTCCGGTCCAGGGGCAGGACGTCCTGGCCGACGACGAGGTTGGCCAGCGCCCCGAAGACGAACCCGCCCACCCCGATCGCGGCCAGGACGGTGATGACCTCGAGCCCGAAGCGCCCCGGCGTGATCCACGACGCGAAGCGCCCCGCGGGCAGCAGCGCGCGCCGCCAGCCGAGGCGGGCCACGCGCACGAGCGGCCCCGTGCGCCGATCCTCGGCATGATCGTCGAGCCACGCGTCCACCTTGCGCCGGTTCTCCTCCTCCTTGAGGAAGCGGATGAGCGCGACGAGCCCGACGACGACCGCGATCGTCAGCCCCAGGGCGAGCGCGCCCTGCTTGGCGAACTTGAGGACCTGGTCGAAGGACTGCCAGAAGACGTAGCCCAGGACGACGAGCCCGCAGCCCCAGAGCCCGGCGCCGACGATGTCGTAGGGCAAGAAGCGCCGGAACGGGAGCTTCGACGCGCCCGCGATGAACGGCGCGAACGCGCGGATGAGCCCGACGAAGCGCCCGAGGAGGATCGCCGAGCCGCCGAAGCGGTCGAAGAAGCCCTCGATCTTCTCCAGGCGCTCGTGGGTGAGCTTGAGGCGGTCGCCGTGCTTGAGGAGGAACTCGCGGCCGAGCCGCCGGCCGAGGAAGTAGCTCGTGACGTCCCCGGCGACGGCGGCGCCCCACACGATCGCCAGCAGGACGACGACGGAGATCTTCCCCTGGCCGGCGACGAAGCCGCCGAGGAGGATCGTGGCCTCGCCCGGGGCGACGAGGCCCACGAACGCGCCCGTCTCCAGGAACGCGAGCGCCCCGACGAGCAGGTAGGTCCACTTGCCCAGCCGCGCGCCGATCTCGCGGATGACGCTCTCGGCCGAGGGCGGGTGGATCAGCCCGGTGCCGTAGAGCACGAGCCCGACGGCAGCGAGGATCCAGAAGCCCGTCTCGAACTTCCCGAGCTTCTTCCGGCGCCAGACGACCCACCCCACGGCGGCCGCGGCGGCGATGAGGGGGACGGGCTTCACCGGACTCCCGCCCAATCGGCCTCGACGGGTACCGCGGCGAAGCCGTCGAGCTCGGCGGCCGCGGCGGAGGCCAGGCCGGCCCCCTCCATCCCGGAGAAGAGCCCGAAGACCGTGGGGCCGGAGCCCGACACGAGCGCGGTCGTGGCGCCCGCCGCCCGGGCCGCCTCGAGGCGCTCGGCGATCCGGGGCCGCAGGGAGAGCGCGGCGGGCTCGAGGTCGTTGACGAGCAGCTCGGGCGGTGGAAGGTCGTCACCGTGGCCCAGGGCCTCGCGGAGCTCGTGGCGGCGCACGGCGAGCTCGTCGGCGGGGCGGCCGAGGCCGAGCCGGTCGGCCTCGGCGAAGACGTCGGAGGTGGGCAGCGGCTCGAAGTCGGGGAGGATCAGCACCCCGAACAGCGCCCGGGGAGCGAGGAGCTCGAGCTCCTCCCCGGCGCCGCCGACGAGGTGCAGCCCCGGGGCGAGCTGCGCCGGCACGTCGGCCCCGAGCCCCGGCGCGAGGCCGCGGGCGACGTCCTCGCCGGTGCCCGCGACGTGGACCGCCAGGCGCAGCGCGGCCGCGGCGTCCCCCGACCCACCACCCATGCCTCCGGCCACCGGGACGCGCTTCTCGACGATCACCCGGACGGGATCGGAGCGCCAGCCCGTCTCCTCACGGAACGCGGCGAGTGCGGCGGCGACGAGGTTCGGTCCCTCGACCCCGGGGCAGTGGACCTCGTCGCCTTCGGCGCCCGGGCCTGCCGGCCCGAGCGTGAGCTCGTCGGCGAGGGAGACCGACTGCACGAGGGAGACGAGCTCGTGCAGGCCGTCGGCGCGGGTGGGTCCGAGCAGGAGGCAGAGGTTCACCTTGCCGGGCGCGAGCGCGGAAAGGGTCCCGCCCACCCTCACGCGAGCGCCTCCGCGAGCGCGCGGAACTCCTCGGGGGCGAGGCGCTCGGCGCGCTCGTCGGCGGGGTGGCCGAGATCCTCCAGGGCGCGGCGGGCGCGGTCGCGGACGTCTCGTTCCGCCCCGGGCACGAGGGACAGGGAACGCGGCAGGGCCTTGCGCCGGTGGGCGAACGCCGCCGCGGCCACGGCCCGGACCCGGGGCGCCGCCGCCGGCCCGCGGCGGCGGAGGCGGACGAGCACCGAGTCCACGTGGGGCACCGGGAGAAAGACGCCGCGGGGGACCGTACGGACGACCTCGACCTCGCAGGCGAGCTGGGCGAGCACCGAGGGCAGCCCGTAGGCGCCCGACCCCGGGGCGGCGGCGAGGCGCTCACCCACCTCACGCTGGACCATCGCGACCCAGAGCCCGACCCGCGGCAGCTCGTCGATCGTCTTGAGCAGGGCGGTGGCGGCGATCCCGTAGGGGAGGTTCGCGACCACCTTGTCGGGCACCGGGTCCAGCTCGTCGAGCGCGAGGGCGAGGGCGTCTCCGAGATGGAGGGTGTGGCGATCCGGGTGGGGCGCGAGCGCCTCGCGCAGCGGCGCCTCGAGCCGGGGGTCGATCTCCACCACGTGCACATGGGCGACGCGGGCGGCCAGGTACTCCGAGAGGGCCCCCACCCCACCCCCGATCTCGAGCACGACGTCCTCGGGCGCCAGCGCGGCGATGCGACCGATCACGTCGAGGAGGTTGGGGTCGACGAGGAAGTTCTGCCCGAGGTCGTGGTCCGGGCGGATCCCGTGCTCGCGCAGGCGGCGACGGGTCACCAGGAGAACAGCGCCGCCGCGCTCGCCGCCACGTCGCGCTCGAGCTCCTCGTAGGCGACTCCGCGCTCCTCGGCCAGCACCCGCGCGGTGTGGACCACGAAGGCGGGCTGGTTGCGCTCCTTGCGCACGGGCTGGGGGGTGAGGAAGGGCGCGTCGGTCTCCACGAGCAGCCTCTCGGCGGGGACGGCCCGCGCGGCCGCGCGCAGCTCCGCGTTGCGGGGGTAGGTCGTGTTGCCCGCGAAGGAGATCCACCACCCGTGGGCCACGCACTCCTCGACGCGCTCGGGCATGGAGAAGCAGTGGAGCACGACGCGGAGGCCGTCCGCATCGTTTCCGGTGAGGATCCGGAGGGTGTCCTCGGCGGCGTCCCGGGAGTGCACGACCAGGGGCAGCCCGGTCTCGCGCGCGAGGCCGATCTGGTCGCGGAAGGCACGCTCCTGGTCGGCACGGGGAGCGCCCGCGCGGAAGAAGTCGAGCCCGGTCTCCCCGATCGCCGCGCACCGCGGGTGCGCGGCCAGGGCGCGCAGCTCGGCGAGGGCGGCCTCGTCCCAGCCCGCGGCGGAGTTGGGATGGCGCCCGGCGGCGGCCCACACCTGCGGCAAGGCCTCGGCGGCGGCGAGGGCCGCGCGCGTCGAGGCCCCGTCGAGACCGATGGTGAGCATCCGCTCCACCCCCGCGGCGGTCGCGGCGGCGACGAGCTCCCCGTCGTCTCCGGCACAGAGCTCGAGATGGGTGTGGGTGTCGATCACTGCTTGGGAAAGAGCGGCTCCAGGGCGGCGACCTGGTCGCCGCCGAGCACCGCGAGGAGCTTCTCCGTGGTGGCGGGCATGTACGGGTGCAGATTCTCGGTCACGACCCGCAGCCCGTGGACGAGCGAGCGCAGGGCCTCGTGCAGCGGCGCGGTATCGTCGGCCTTGGCGAGCTTCCACGGCTCGCGCTCCTCGACGTAGCGGTTCAGGCGGCGAACGCGCTCCCAGATGGCCTCGAGCGCCGAGGAGAGCTCCGTCCGGTCCATGAGCGCCGCGACCTGCTCGTGGAGTCCGTCGAGGTCGGCCGCGAGGACCGGATCGGGGTCGCCGGGGGGAACCCGCCCGTCGCAGTAGCGCCGCACCATGGCCACCGTGCGCGAGGCGAGGTTGCCGTACTCGTTGGCGAGCTCGGTCTCGTAGCGCAGCTCGAAGTCCTGAGCGGAGACCGAGCCGTCGGAGCCGAAGGAGACGTCCCGGAAGCAGTAGTAGCGCAGGGCGTCGGCGCCGAACTCGTCGATGACCACGTTCGGGTCGAGCACGTTGCCGAGCGACTTGGACATCTTCTCGCCCTGCATGAGCAGGAAGCCGTGGACGAACACGCGCTGCGGGGGCGCGTACCCCGCGGCGAGCAGCAGCGCCGGCCAGTAGACCGCGTGGAACTTGAGGATGTCCTTGCCGATGAGCTGGACCGACGCGGGCCAGAACTCGCTCGTCAGGTCCTCGCCGGGACGCGCGTAGGCCAGCGCGGTGACGTAGTTGAGCAGCGCGTCGAACCAGACGTAGAAGACCTGGTCGGGGTCCCAGGGCAGGGGGACGCCCCAGGAGATCTTCGAGCGGCTCAGGGAGACGTCCTGCAGGCCCGAGCGGATGAACGACAGCGCCTCGTTCGCGCGCACCCGGGGTAGCACGAAGCCCTCGTCGCGGGCGAAGAGCTCCTCGAGCTGCGGTGCGAAGGCGGAGAGCCGGAAGAACCAGTTCTCCTCCTGCTGCCAGTCGAGCGCGATCCCATGGATCGGACAGGTGTTGCCCTCGGCGATCTCCGTCCCGGTCTTGAAGTCCGCGCAGCGCGGGCAGTACCAGCCCTCGTACAGGCCCTGGTAGACGTGGCCGTTGTCGTGGACGCGCTGGAGGATCTCCTGCACCTTGGCCTCGTGCTCGGGGTCCGTGGTGCGGATGAAGAAGTCGTTGGTGACCCCGGCGCGCGCCATGAGGTCACGGAAGCGGGGCGCGTTGCGGTCGCCGAGCTCACGGGGGGTGAGGCCCTGGCGCTCCGCGGCCTGCACGACGGGCTCGCCGTGCTCGTCGGTGCCCGTCAGGAAGAACACGTCCTCTCCGCGGGCGCGCATGTGGCGCGCGAGGATGTCCGCGGCGATCGTCGTGTAGGCGTGGCCGAGGTGGGGCTCGCCGTTGACGTAGTAGATCGGCGTCGTGACGTAGAAGGACACGGCGCGGAGGGACATTACTTCGCAGCATCGGGCGCCTATCGCGCCGACCTTGCGCCGAGTTCGTGACGGGAGCGTCCGCTTTCGCTCTCATCGTCCGGGAGCGGGCCTAGGGTGGGCCTCCTGATGAACGAGCGCCATTTTGCCGAGATCGAGAAGCTCCTGCTCTACGTCTCCGACGCGCGCGAGCGCGCCGGCCAGGCGGCGAAGAGCCTGGAGCGCGGGGGCGCCGAGCCCCACCTCATCACCGCGGCCCGCGACGCGGAGGATGATCTCCGCGCGCTGCACCGCCGGCTCATGCAGGGCACGTACTTCGCCGTGCCGGGGCAGGACCGCCTCGCCGTCTGATCCCCGGCGCCGCCCGCCGCCGACCGGCGACGAGATCCGTCAGCGGCTGACGCGCTTCGCGGCCCGCTGGAGCGTCTACGACGGCAGCGAGCGCGCCGAGGCGCAGACGTTCCTCAACGATCTCTTCTCGTGCTACGGGCAGGAGCGGCAGGCGCCGCCGCCGCGGCTCGTGGCCTCGCCGAACTCGATCACCTGCCCACCCTCCCCGTCTCTCCGCAGGTGCGCCGAGAGGGCTGGATCATCGGTGTGGCTCCGCGACATGCCGCTTACTACATGCCTGGCGTAGGCTGGAGCGGCTCGCCGTTGACGTAGTAGATCGGCGTCGTGACGTAGAAGGACACGGCGTAAAAGGAGACTACTTCGGGGCCCGGGTCACCTCCGGCGGGCGATCAGGTCGCGGGCGACTGCCGCTCGAACTCGCGGCGCTCACGCTCGCGGATGTCGATCGACTTGCCCGCGTGGATCCATGCCCCGACGCCGACGAGGATGCAGGTCAATGTGCCGCCGACCGTGCCCGGCCAGTCGAAGAGCTTGGTCCCGCCGATGATCACGACGATCCCCACGATCGACAGGATCGTCGTGGTCCGCCACTCCTCGTTGAAGAACCCCTGCAGGATCTCCCGCGGCGTCATCACGGCACCAGGTTACTGACGGCGTAGAGCGTCAGGCCGAGCGCCGCACCGAAGTAGGCCCCTTCCGCAATCGCCGGACGGCCGCTGAGTGGGACCTTGCGGAAGCGCGCCGTCGTACCGCCGAGAAGCCGCCGAGGATCGCGAAGAGCGGGATCACCGACGGCTCGCGGAGGTCGGGCAGAACGGCGAGGAGGGCCCGGATCACGCGTCGACGGCGCGCCGCTCGGCCACGGCGAGGCGTCGACGACGGAGCAGCGGGGCGACCGTGCGAGCGGCCCCGAAGAGGCCGGCCGCGCCGAGGAGGCCGAGCCCGGCGGGGAGCCATGCCGAGCCGAAGGGGAGGGTTGCCGGGGCCGGGGCGGTGGTGGGTCGGGGGGCAAGCGGTGGGGGTGGCGCGAAGGGGCGGCGGCCGGGGGGCGGCGCCGGGCCGAGGCGAGGCGCGGACTCGGCGGCCAGGAGGGTCAGGGGATCCAGGTAGCCGAAGCGCTGCGCCCGCACCCGTGCACCGAGCTGGACGATGCCGTCCGGGCCCATGCGGCCGACGACCTGTCCGGCGGCGACGCCGGCGCGGCGGGCGGTGAGCACGGCGCCGAGGTGTGTCAGCGTGGCGTTCAGCGCGCCACAGCCGATGGTCACGGTCGGCCCGCTCGTCCCCACGGTGCCGGCGAACCGGACGCGACCGGTGCAGGGGGCGAGCACCGCGGCACCGGGCGCGGCGGCCAGGGTCACGCCGCGGTGCTGACCGCGCGCGAAGGGATCGCGCGCGAGGCGGAAGCGGCGCACCACCGCTCCGGGCACGGGCCGGCGCCAGGTCGGCTTCGAGGAGGAGGAGGAGGAGGAGGAGGAGGGCGGCGAAGCGTGCCCCGCGCCCGCCGGCCCATGGGAGGAGAGAGCCCTCCCCGCGCCCGGTGCGGGCCGCGCGAACGCGAACGTGAACGCGACACAGAGCAGCAAGGTCGGGAGGAGGAGCGGGACCGGCGGGCGGGGCACGAGCGCCAGCATCCCGCCCACTCCGCCAACGCGCCTCCGCGCGCGCCTTCTGGCGCACGGGTGGTGCGAAGGCGCTTCAGTCGCCGGCGGTCAGGGCGCGGTAGAGCGCGTTCGCGCTCGTCCCCGTGAGCTCGGCGACGACCGAGGCCGCCGGGCGCGTGCGGGCGCCCGCGTCCACGAGCCGCCGCACCGCCGCGGTGGCGGCGCAGAGCTCCGGCGCCGCCCGCCCGGCGGCTCCGAACACCACGACGATCTCCCCCCGCGGCGCCGCCGCGGCATAGCGCTCGGCCAGCGCGTGCGCGCTCCCGCGCACCACCTCCTCGTGCACCTTCGTCAGCTCACGGCACACCGCCACGGGCCGCGCCGGGTCGGTCGCGGCCAGCGAGGCGAGCGACTTCCCCAGCCGCTGGGGGGATTCGAAGGCCACGGTCGTCTCGGCGGCGTCCCACATCCCGGTGAGGTCGCCCGCGCGCCGCGGCAGGAACCCCACGAACCGCCACCGCCCCGCCGGCAGGGCGCTGACCACCACGGCGGCGGGCACCGCCGACGCACCCGGCAGCACCTCCACGCGCGCGCCCGCCTCCGCGCACCCCCGCACGAGCAGCCAGCCCGGGTCGCTCACCCCGGGCATGCCCGCGTCGGAGACGAGCGCGACCACGGCCCCGCTCCCGATGCGCTCCACGAGCTCGGCCGCCCGCGCGCGCTCGTTGTGCTCGTGGTAGCTCACGAGCCGGCCTCCTCCGACCACCCCGTGGCGCTCGAGCAACACGCGGGTCCGGCGGGTGTCCTCGCAGGCGATCAGGTCCGCCTCCCCCAGGACCCGGAGGACCCGGAGGGTCACGTCGTCGAGGTTGCCGATCGGCGTGGGACAGACGACGAGGCGCCCGCTCACGGCGCCGCCAACCCCTCCCACGCGAGCGCCGCCGCCCCGAGGAGCCCGGCCTCCTGCCCGAACCGCGCGGCACGGATCGGCACCGCCGCCCGGGCCGGCAGCGCCCGCCGCGCCGCCTCGGCCCGCGCGGGGCCCAGCAGCAGCTCGCCGGCCGCGATCACCCCGCCGCCGACCACCACGACCTCGGGGTCGAACGCGTTGAGCAGCGCGGCGATCCCCACGCCGAGCCACGTGCCCACCACCCGCACCGCCTCTCCCGCCGCGGCGTTCCCGTCGTGCGCGAGCTCGGTCACCTGAGCCCCGGTCAACGGCTCCCCACGCGCACCCGAGAGCCCGAGCCGCGCACCCTCCCGCGCCAGCGCGATCCCCGACGCCATCGCCTCCAGGCACCCGTGGTTCGGGCAGGCGCCGGGGCACGGCGGGCCGTCGGCCTGCACGGTCATGTGCCCGAGCTCCGCCGCTCCTCCCGACGCGCCCCGGTAGAGCTCGCCCCCCAGGATCAGGCCTCCGCCGATCCCCGTCCCCAGCGTGAGGACGACCGCATCCCGCGCTCCCGCCGCCGCCCCCTGCCCAGACTCCGCGAGCGCCGCGAGGTTCGCGTCGTTGTCGATCCATACCGGCAGCCCGATCCGCTCGCCCATGATGTCGGCGAAGCGCACCCCCGCGAGGGGGAGGTGATTCGAGGAGATCGCCACGCCGCGGGGCCGGTCGACGAGCGCCGGGATCCCGAACCCCACCCCCACGACCTCCCCGCCCGCGGCCTCGACAGCCTCCTCCACGGCCGCCACGCAGGACGCCAGCAGCTCGCCCTGGCCCACCCCGACAACGGGCCGGACGCTGCGGTGATGCACACCCCAGTCCGGGTCCACGGCCCCCGCCAGCAGCTTGCTGCCCCCGAGGTCCACGCCGATGACGCGCTCCCCGGCCACCTCCTCGACGTTAGCCTCCCGCGCCGTGGCCGAGGAAGACCGTCCCTACACCGTCTACCGAGCCCGGCCCGAGAGCCTGCTGTCCCGTCTCCGAAGCGGGGGGGACGACGAGACGACGCCCGACCGGCCCCGGCCGGACCGCGGCCGCCGAGACCGGGGTCGCAAGCCGATCACCCCCGGCCGGGTCCTCAAGTGGGTCGCGCTCGCCGTCGTGGGCTGGATCCTCCTGTCGCTCGTCCTCTTTCTCGTCTCGGCGCAGCTCGAGCGCGGGAAGGTGTCCGGGTCGGCCGGGAAGGCGCTCTCCGGTGGCGGGGGGTTCCCCCTCACGAGCGCGAGCACGATCCTCGTCCTCGGCTCGGACCAGCGGCCGAAGGGATCCAAGGAGCCGGGCGCGTTCGCCGGCCCGAGCCGGTCGGACTCCATCCTGCTCATCCGCGCGGGCGGGGGGGCCAACCAGCGGCTCGCGATCCCGCGCGACACCGTGGTCGACATCCCCGGCCACGGCCGGGCGAAGATCAACGCGGCCTACGCGATCGGTGGACCCGGGCTCGCGATCAAGACCGTCGAGTCCTATCTTCGGATCAAGGTCGACCACCTCGTCCAGGTGTCGTTCACGAACTTCCCGAAGCTCATCGACGCCATGGGCGGGATCGACCTGAAGACCGGGTGCATCCGCGCGGAGATCAGCGGCGGGAAGCGCAACGGTGGCCAGACCATCCGCCTCTCGCGCGGCGAGCACCACATCGACGGCAAGACCGCGCTCGCCCTCTCGCGGATTCGGAAAAACGACTGTGCCCCAGCGGAAAACGACCTCAGTAGGGCCCGGCGTCAGCAGCAGATCTTCGCCGCGATGAAGTCACGCGTCACCTCGCCGGGGATCTTCTTCCGTCTCCCCCTCGTGTCCTGGAACGCACCCAAGGCGCTGAAGACGGACATGGGCGGGGTCTCGCTGCTCGGGCTGCTCGGGGCGCTCGCCACGAGCGGCTCGCCCCGGCCGCGGATCCTGCGGCCCTACACGGGCGTGCGACTCCCCGACGGGGGCGACGGTCTCCTCGTCAGTCCCGGCGAGAAGCGAGCAGCGGTGCGGCGCTTCGAGAAGGGCTGACCTCCACCGGCCCCCGCCGGCGCGAGGCGAGCGTGACCCCGGCGAGGATGAGCCCCAGCCCCGCGAGCGCCGCCGCCGTCACGCGCTCGGCGAGGAACACGGCGCCGTACACGAGGGCGAAGGGCGGCGTGAGGTAGGACACGAGGTTCGCACGCCCCGCGCCGACCGCCCCGATCAGCTCGTAGAAGATAAGGAAGGCGAGCGCGGTGTGGGTCACGCCGAGGGCCACGAGCGCCGCCCAGTCGCCGGCGTCCGGCGAGCCCGTCCCCGGCGCGAGCAGTGCCACCGGCAGCGTGACGAGCGCCGCGGCGCTCACCGCGAACGCGTTCGTGACGAGTGGTGGGAAGCCCCGGTAGCCCGTCTTGACCACGTAGGACGCTCCCGCGTAGCAGGCCGAGGCGAGCAGGATCCCCAGGGACCCGAGAAACGTCGCCAGCGAGGACACGGACTCCACCCCGACGAGCAGCGCCACCCCGCTCAAGCCCACGGCGAGGCCGACCCATCCCCTCCCCGCCAGCCGCTCCGAGGGGTCGAGCACGAGCGCCAGGAGGGCGACAAAGATCGGCGAGGGCGCGATGAGGATCGCCGTGAGCCCCGAGGGGACGTGCAACTCGCCGAAGGAGATGAGCAGAAAGGGGGCGGCGACGAACAGCGTCCCGAGCATGAGGGCCAGCCCCGGCCGCCGCCGTACATCGGCGAGGCGGGCCCGGGTCGCCCCGCCGCGCAGCGCACACAGCGGCACGAGCACCACCGCCGCCAGCGCCGCGCGCCCGAAGACGATCTCCGCCGGTGAGAACCCGTCCAGCACGTACTTGATGAGGAGGTAGGACGACCCCCACAGGGCCGCCAGGAGGCCGAGCAGCGCCGCGTGGCGCGCGCTCACGAGCCCCTGGTCGCGGCGGTCTCCTTCTTGTCGGGCTTCTTCTCGGGCTTGGAGTCCGACGACGAGGAGTCCGAGGACTTCTTCTCGGAGGAGCCCTTTCCGTCCGACGAGGAGCCGGTGCCCGAGCTCTTCTCGTTCGCCTCCTTCTCGCGCTGGCGGTTCTTCGTCCCGTAGTCCGTGTTGTAGAAGCCCTTGCCCTTGAAGTGCACGGCGGGCGCGTGCATGACCCGTCGCGCCGGGGCTCCGCACACCTCACAGGACTCGAGCGCGTCCTCGCTCATGCGCTGCACCACCTCGACGGTGTGGCCCTCGTCGCAGCGGTACTCGTAGAGGGGCATTCCGGGGTTGGAGTGTACGGTCACCCCCCGATGGTGACCATGGACAAGATCGTCTCGCTGTGCAAGCGGCGCGGCTTCGTCTTCCCCTCCTCGGAGATCTACGGCGGGGTCGGATCCACCTACGACTACGGGCACTACGGCGTGCTCCTGAAGAACGCGGTCAAGGCCGCCTGGTGGCAGGCGATGCTCGCCGAGCGCGACGACATCGTCGCCCTGGACTCGGCGATCATCCTGCACCCGCGGGTGTGGGAGGCCTCGGGGCATCTCTCGGGATTCACCGACCCGCTCGTGGACTGCCGCACGTGCAAGCTGCGCTTCCGCGCCGACCACCTCGACGTGTCCGCGTGCGGGCGCAAGCCCTCGCAGCACCCGGGCGAGACTTCGGAGTGCGATCTCACCGACGCCCGGGACTTCAACCTCATGTTCGAGACGACGATCGGGCCCGTGAAGGAGTCCGGCTCGGTCGCGTACCTGCGGCCGGAGACCGCCCAGGGCATCTTCGTGAACTTCAAGAACACGTTGCAGTTCGCGCGCAAGAAGCCGCCGTTCGGGATCGCCCAGATCGGCAAGTCCTTCCGGAACGAGATCACCCCGGGCAACTTCATCTTCCGGACGCGGGAGTTCGAGCAGATGGAGATGGAGTTCTTCGTGCCGCCCTCCGAGGCCGACACCTGGTTCGAGCACTGGACGCGCGAGCGCTTCGACTGGTACGTCCGCCTCGGCATCCGGCCCGAGAAGCTCCGGCTCCGCCCCCACGAGCCCGACGAGCTCTCGCACTACTCGAGCGCGACTTCCGACGTGGAGTACGAGTTCCCCATCGGCTGGTCGGAGCTGGAAGGCATCGCGAACAGGGGAGATTTCGATCTCTCCAGGCACGCGCAGTTCTCCGGCGAGAAGCTCGAGTACGTCGACACCGCGACGAAGGAACGCTACGTCCCGCACGTGATCGAGCCCGCCGCGGGCGCCGATCGCGCGACCCTCGCCTTTCTCGCCGACGCCTACCACGAGGAGGAGGTCGAGGGGGAGAACCGCACCGTCCTGCGCCTCCACCCCCGCCTCGCGCCCGTCAAGGTGGCCGTCCTGCCGCTCGTGCGCAAGGACGGCCAGCCCGAGCTCGCGCGGGAGGTCTTCACGGATCTTCGCGCGCGGATGACCGCCGAGTACGACGAGGGCGGCTCGATCGGGAAGCGCTACCGCCGCCAGGACGAGATCGGCACGCCGTGGGGCGTGACGATCGACCACCGGTCCCTCGAGGACCGGACGGTCACCGTGCGCGACCGCGACTCGCTCACGCAGGAGCGGGTGTCGATCGACGGGCTGGGCGACGCTCTGGAGGCGCAACTGCGGGTGGCGTGGACGCCCCCGGGGGGCGGGCGGGAGGACCTCCCGAGCTGATCCGGCGGCCCACCCGGCCGACGCCCCAGCTCAGGACGGCGATGAACACCAGGAAGAGCGCGAGCACGGCAGCTCGCCGCGCAGGCCACCGGCCAGCAGCGAGCCGGCGATGCCGCCCGCGACGCCGCCGACGACGGCGAGGATCAGGCCCTCGGGCAGGAGGTCCACGTGCCACGGGAGGCGGTAGACGAGGTGCGTCCAGCCCCACTCGCCCGCGAAGCCGAGCGTGCCGAGCAGCGCCCCGGAAGCGGCGCCGGTGAACAGGGCCGTCCGGCGGGCGAAGACCAGCGCGGCGACCTCCACGCAGAGCGCCTCGGGGACGTAGAGCGGCAGCGCGGGCATGACCTCCCCGAAGAGGAGGCCGACGACGAGCGACACGATTCCCCGCGCGACGAAGAAGAAGCCGACCGCCGCAAGCGCCCCGCCCGGCCCGTCCATCCGCGCGCCGCCACCAGCGCCACGCCCGCGGCCAGGCCGATCAGCAGCGGCTGGAGCACCGCCGGGTACTGCGGGATGCCGAAGTCGTACTCGCCCTGGAAGGTCGAGAGGCCGGCGAGCAGCCCGCCCATGAGCGCGATGCGGCGGTAGGCGAAGACATGGCGCGCCCCGCGCTCCCGGGCATCAACGCCCTTGGCGATCCGCACCGCGGCCTTGCCCTCGGCCATGAGGACGGCCAGGCCGATCAGGGACAGTCCGGCGCCGCCGAAGAGCATGAGGTGCGTCGAGCCCCACAGGGTCACGTCCTGGCCGAACAGCCGATGCCAGAGGTCGTCGAGCGGGAAGCCGAGCAGGGCGAACGTCCCGCACGCGCAGAGCAGGAGACCGCCGACGGGAACGTGCCAGGTGTCGCTGATGCGCACCGCGGCGGAGCCGGGGACGTCCTTGGCCAGGCTCATGGCCAACGTCCCGGCGGCGAAGGTGCCGAAGAGCCCGACGAGGATGAGGTAGTGCGCCGGGTTGGCCAGGGGACCGGGGTCGCGGCCGTTGTCGACGTGCAGCGAGATGTCCCAGTACATGCCGAGCAGGGCGACGAGCAGCGAGCCGGCGGCGATCCCGAGGGGCAGTGCGGCCCAGGGCGGCAGGCCCGAGACCCTGCCGGCGAAGGCGCCGAGGCGGTCGAGCACGCCGAGGCGGCCGGAGCGGTGCCCGAGGATGAGCAGCAGGAGCACGGCGACGCCGGCGGCGCCGAACGCGGCGGCGAGGACGACCTCGTCGGCCGCGGCGCCGCCCGCAGGGGTGGCGGCGGCGGTGGTCGAAGCGAGGAGCGAGAGCATGACGCGGCTCAGGGCGCCCGCAGCAGGACCCGAGCGGCCGCAACCCCCGCGGCGAGCGCCTCACGCGCGTCGTACTCCGGTTCGGAGAGCATCCGGAACGAGAAGCCGTCGGCCAGCGCGAACAGGACGGTCGCCACCGCGTCGGGCGCCGCGCCGAGGACGAGCACGCCCTCGTCCGCCTTGCGCGCGAGCAGGGCGCCGACGTGCTCGCGGGTCCGCGCCCACAGGGCCGCCATCTCCCGGGCGCTCCGCTCGTTGCGCCGGGCGACCGTGAAGAGCTCGAAGATGCCGGCCATGAAGGCAGGGTCGGTCTCCAGCGCCTCCTCGAGCGAGGCGACGAGCGCGTCGAGCACCTCGTCGGCGGTGCGGCAGGGAGCGAGCGCGGCGTCGAGGATCGCCATGCGGTCGGCGCAGTCGGAGCGCACGACCTCGGCCAGGAGCTCCTCCTTGGTCCCGAAGTAGTAGTGCAGCAGCCCGCGCGACACGCCGGCCTCGCGCGCGACGACGTCGAAGGTGGAGCTCTCGACCCCGCGCGCGGCGACGCTCGCCCGCATCGCGGCGACGATCGAGCGCGCCTTGTCGCCCGTCAGCTCACGCGGGGGGACCGTCGCGGTCATGCCGAGCAGGATGGCAGACTGCTCGGGTGATGCGCCGACGCCGTTCACGTGCCGTGGTGGCGCTCGCCGGCGCCCTCGCCCTCCTGGCGGCCGCCGGGGCCGTC
>JAABUN010001231.1_pt1 | contig 58973 bp, 52 predicted proteins | sample 5559311 | NCBI WGS metagenome assembly JAABUN01 (sample SAMN10711877, study PRJNA513370) | rock metagenome | isolation source: Antarctica rocks | place: Antarctica: Victoria Land, Siegfried Peak sud
TAGGGGAGGGCCCTGTGCCCTCCCTCGCCCTGTGCCCTCCTTCGCCCCCTCCCGGACCGTTCGTGCGTTGGCTCTCGATCGCCGATTGCCGGCGAGGCGCCGGCACCACGACGTGGTTGACCGGCCACCACCACCCCCCACGACCCCACCGGAACCGGTCCGGGCGAGCGACCCCAGCCCCGGAGGGGCTTCGTGGGGTTAGCCCGGGGATTCATCTCCGGGCGTGTGACCGCCTTGCCCCGCCCCCACCGCCACGGCCCGTGACCGCCCTGCCCCCGCACCCCTCATCACGGCCCATGACCGCCTTTCCCCCGCGCCCACCGCCGTGACCACGCCCCTCATTACGAACCATGACCGCGATGACCACGCGCCCACCACCACGGCCCATAACCACCCTGCCGACGCACCCGCCACTGGTCGGCAATCACGCTTACCTTCCGTCCGTCCCCCCGCTTCATCTCTGAAATCTCGCTGAACTGCCTCGCAACCTTGACGCTCTGACCCCGCAAGCCCACCCTCTCCCGGACTCCCGGATAGTTTGAGCTTCGGCCTGCTTTCAGCGATACCAGTCGAGCCGCCGGCGACGAGCAGCGGCCGTAAGATTGCGCGCGGCGCCAGACTCGGCCGGTCCGTCTCGGCTAGTGAGGGTTTGACCAGCCGCTAATACCGTCTCGCATGGCCCAAAACGCAACTGTCCGGGAGTGAGCCCCGCCTCCTCGCCTCCCCGCCGTACCTCTCCGTCCGTCTCCCCTCTTCCCTCTCCCCTCTTCGTCACTGACACGTCCACTCGTCCCGCCTCCCCTGCTTCCACATCCACGCCGCCGCCCGCGCATTCGCCCGCGGATCGAAGATGTCCTCGTTCCCATATGGCGTCTGCTTCCACGTCGATTTCAGAAACTGAAACAGACCGTAGTACGGCCCCGCCCGGTTGACCGCGTACGGGTCCAAGTTTGACTCGCACCGCGCTACCCGCACCATCGCGCTTTTCGGCTGGTTATAGTGCTCCGCCGCGCGCTCGATAATCCGGATGACCTTCCGCTCGCTCCACCGCTTCCGCGCCTCGACCGCGACCGGTGCCCTTCCGAGCGCCCCAAGTCCCAGGGCCAGCGCCCCTCCCATCAGGCCGCCCAGTGCCTGCCGCCGCGACCCCCTCGACTCCCATCGCCTCACCCACCGGTCAAACTCATACCCGTCCATCTTGCGCCCTCCCACTCCCCACCTTGTCGGTCGCTCGGTGGGATCGCCACTCTGCCAGCGGCCTCCCACCCTTAACAGTATAGTCATCGCCCAATGTCGATCGACAGAACGAAAGATACGGTCGCCATCCTTTGCACGCCGATGGAATGATGACTATCTGACAACGAGCATGTATTTTCCCGCACACCGAATACCCCTCTCCTTTGAACCGCGATGCCCTCACCCCCACCGCCCCCCCTCGTCCTACTCGCCCCCCACCCCCTCCACAGCCTCCTTAACCGCATCAAGTAGCGCATCCCACACCAAATACCGCACCATTGTCGAATCCATGATTGCCCCTCTCCATCCCCTTGACACGCAAAATAAGAACATATATTCTACTACACAAGCGGTCTGCCTCCGGCCGGAGGGCGGGGACCTGGGCAGCGGCCCATCTTGCCCGGGACCGTCATCCCGTCATCCGCGACCCGGGCGCTCACCCCGGTTACCCCGAGCCCCTCCCCGTCGTCGCGTAGCGGACCCGCATCCCCGCCGTGACCACGCATCGCGCTCCCACTCCCCGACGACCATACCCACTCGCCCCTGTCTCGCTTTCCCCTCTCCCGCGCATCGGGCGGGTGCCCTCTGGGCGGGGGCAGGGGGTGAGGGCCGTCGGCGACCTGGTTCGAGCCCCGTGGGACCGTCCGCACCCGTGCGGCGGTCTGACCGGAAGGGTCGCCCACCCATCGAGTGAATACCCGCTGATAGCGAGCCGGGAAGTGCGCCCGCCGCTCCTGACTCCTGACTCCCGACTTCTGACTCCCCGTCCTACTCCGCCCCCGGGAGCGCAGCGACCCCCCTCCGCCCCCTCCGCCCCGGTAACCAACGCCCCCTCGTAGCCGTTAAAACCCATATGGCGACATCCCGGTCGACCCATCCTCAGCCGACCGGCTGGCCGCGGACGCGGCGACTCGCTATCCTTCGTCGCGACGTATATGGAGGAGGACACCACAGATGGCCGATCGCCGGCTTGGGCTGCCATTGACCGCGCGCGAGCGCGCCGATCTCGATCAACTTCGCCGGACGCTCCGCGAGAGCTCCCGATCCGCGACCCGCCGCGACCTTCTCCGCTGGTCGGCTATCACCACTGGTGCGGTCGCCACTGCTCGGCTCGGCATTCGCCCCGCCTCCGCCGCGCCACGCGGCCCCCTCGCCACCGTTCCTTTCCGCCAGGATGGCGACGTCGAGCAGGACGCCGAGATCTCCGTCCCCTTCGACGCCTTCGGTCAATCCGTCACCCTCGATCCCCATCGATCCGCCGACTACGGCGGCTTCTGGGTCATGTACCCAAACGTCTGGGCTGGCCTGCTTCGCTACGATGAGATGGGCCGGGTCAGTGAAGACCTCGCCGAAAGCTCCGCCGTCAGTGACGACGGTCTCACCTATACCTTCAAGATCCGCTCCGATGCCGCCTACGCCAGCGGTCGCCAGGTCGTTGCCGCCGATTTCGTCCAGTCGTGGGCCCGCGTCCTCGACCCTGGCAACCCCGCCCCCATGGCCTCCTTCATGCGACACGTTGCCGGTTACCAGGATTACCTCGACCAGGCCGAAGGCGCCAAGCTCGGCTTCCGTGCCGTCGACGATGCCGCCGTCGAGGTCACCCTCAGCCAGCCCTACAGCTTTTTTACCTCCTACCTCGCCTCGTTCGTCTGGAGCGTCGTCGATCCCCAGGTCCTCCAAAACGCTGGCGCGCAGAACTTCGTTCTTAACCGCGCCGGTGCCGGTCCCTGGCAATTCACCGAGTACCAGCTCGACCAGCAGTTCACGATGGAGCCCAATCCCAACTACTTTGGCGGTGCCTCCCCCTCCCTCGCCCGTATCATCTGGCCAGTGCTCACCGGTCCGACCGCCGCCGGCGATGCACTCGATCGATACAAGAAGGATGAGGCCGTCTCTGCTGATGTTCCCCTCTCGCTCATGGCCGATGTCCAGGGCGACCCCGTCCTCTCCCAAGAGTTGAGCGAGATCAAGATTCCCGGAACCATCCGCTCCCTGGCGATGGACTTCAAGCAGAAACCATTCGACGATGTTCGTGTCCGCCGCGCCTTCGCCCTTGCCGTGGACCGCGATCGCTATGCCGAGATCTACAACGGAACCTGGACGCCATCGACCATCTTTTCACCTCCCGTCCTCAAGGAGCTTGCTGGCTACGAACCCCCCAAAGGGCTCGAACAAGATGTCGACACCGCTCGCTCCCTCCTTGAGGAAGCCGGCTATCCGAATGGTGACGGCCTCCCCGAGATCGTCTACTACCACCCCGCCGGCGAGTCCGAGGAGGAGCTGAAGCGCGTCCAGTCCGTCCTCCAAATCTTCCAGGACAACCTCGGCATCGCCATCACCCTCGACAACTCCAAGACCATCGATCAGATCAACAGCCTCCAGAAGGACAACGGTGGCCGCCAGTTCGACATCATCTGGTGGCAAAACGTGACCGAGACCCCGCACCTCTTGAGCGAGGTCTTCCGGCCCGATTCCCCCTATATGCAGGGCGTCTTCAATTGGAGCCCCGATCTCCCAGGGTCCGGCGATTTCGATCCTGGTGCCGACGCCAAGAGTTTCGCCGATCTCATGGACAAGGCCGACGTCGAGCAGGACAAAGACGCCCGCAACGACCTCTACCGCCAGGGCGAGGAGCTCGTCCTCAAGAACGCCGTCTATGTCCCCATCGCCAACTGGCTGCCGATGTTCGTCCAGAAGCCGTGGCTCCAGGGGACGCGCCAGGGACCGTGGACCGGCCGCCTCCCCGTCCTCTTCGACAAGGACGTCGTCGTCGTCAAACACTAGCCGGGCGCGCCGGGAGCCGTTACCATGATCGTCGCCGATCCCGCCGTCCGTCCCCAGTCGTCGTCCGCGCTGCCCGCCGCGCCCCCGTCCCTCACCGAGCGCCTAGCGACGGCCCTGGTCTCCCTCCGCCCCGGCGACCTCGATCCAATGACTATCGCGGACGCCAAGCGCTTCGTCCTCGATTGGCTCGCGTCCGCCCTCGGCGGCACGGCGACACCCGTCGGCCACATGCTCATCGCCGAAGGCCAGAGCCGCGGCGGCGGGCTCTGCGCCGTTCTCGGCGTCGATCCTGGGCGGGACGCCGAAGTCGCCGCCCTCGTCAACGGCGGTCTCTCGCACATAATCGAGATGGACGATCTCGATCGCGCCTCGGTGGTTCACCCCGGTACCGTCGTCATCCCCGCCGCCCTTGCCGCCGCCGAGGAGACCGGTGCGGATGGGCTCGCGTTCCTGACTTCGGTCGCCGTCGGCTATGAAGCCGCCCTCCGCGTCGGCGCCGCCGTCGGCCGCTCCCACTACGCCTATTGGCAAAACACCGCCACCTGCGGCGTCTTCGGCGCCGCCGCCGCCGCTGGCCACCTCCTCGGTCTCAGCCCCGAGGCCATGACCTGGGCGTTCGGCAATGCCGGCAGCGTCGCCGGCGGCCTCTGGCAGTTCAACCACGACGGCGCCATGACCAAACACCTCCACGCCGGACGCGCCGCCGCCAACGGTCTCCTCGCCGCCCGGCTCGCCGCTCGCGGCTTCACCGGCGCCCGCGCCATCCTCGAAGGCCCTCAGGGTTTCTTCGCCGCGATGTCCGACGACGCCGATCCTCCCCTCGTCGTCGCCGGCCTCAATACCTTGGGCGCAACCACACCCTGGAAGATCGGTGGCGTCTCGATCAAGCCCCACGCCTCCTGCCGCCACACCCATCCCGCCATCGACGCCGCCCTCGCCCTACGCCCTCAGCTCGGCGACTCGCCAAGCGCCGCCATCGCCCGCGTCCACGTTGCAACTTACGGCACCGCCCTCGCCATCACCGACGCCCCCGCGCCGCGCCATCCCTACCAGGCGAAGTTCAGCCTCCAGTACACCGTCGCCCACGCGCTCCGCTACGGTCGCGTCGGCCTCCACGATTTCGGCCCCGATCGTCTGACCGATCCGGACCTGCACGCCTTGATGACCCGCGTCGTTCTCACCGTCGATCCCGCCCTCGATGCCGCCTATCCTCAAACGTGGGGTGCCCGCGTCACCATCGAGTCGATCGACGGCGCGATGCGCGTCGCGACCGTCGACGCCCCCAAGGGCGACCCCGATAACCCGCTCACCCTGCCCGAGCTCGCCACCAAGCTCGAGGACATCATCGCCGGCACCGCCTTCGCAAACCAGGCCGGCTCCATCTTGACCTCAGTTGATGGTCTCGATCGCCGTCCCGCCATGACCGGCTTCTTGCCACGCCCAAACGCGTCACGCTCTGGACGCGGTCAATGACCGACCTGGGCTCGGGCAGCCCGGCCGCCCACCCACTCCGCCCGCCAAACGCGCCTCAACCGGACTCGTTGTCCTCGCCCATCAGCGGCAGTTGCAGACCCTGATCCGTTTCCGGCGGCCGGTCCACCAACCCCAGCAAACGTTGCATCTGCTCCGCGTTGATCGTGGCATAGTTGCGGCGGTTGTTGTTGAACATCACATGGACTTCGCCCGCGTGCCGCGCCAGCTCCTCGACCCGTGGTAGCCACTCCCGCAGCTCGTCCGCGCTGTACAGGTAGTCGAACCGCTCGCCCGTGGTCGCTACCTTCTTGTACCACGCCCGCAGGTTGCGCCCGTGCAAGCGGACGTACGCCAGATCGGGGTCGGTCACGGCTGGCACCAGCGGGGCCGTCCCCGTCCCCACCTGCGGCGCGTCGACGATCACATAGCCCAGCCCCAGCTCCGAAAGCGCCCCCAGCGTTTCCGGCGCCCGCTCGGGCGTCAACCAGGAAGTGTGGCGGAACTCAACCACCACCTGATCCCCCGCCATCGCTTCCGCAACGCGGCTCAGATACCGCCGGTTCTTCGCCTCATCCGTGAACCAGGGCGGAAACTGGAAGAGAATCGCCCGCAGCTTCCCCGCCTCGACGAGCGGCCGGTACGACTCCCGGAACGCCGCGAACGCTTCGCTCGTCGGCGGTTCATCCCGCCGGTGCTGGGTCAGTTGCCCATAGGCTTTGACGTTGAACACGAAATCCGGCGGCGTTTTTTCAGCCCACGTTGCGTAGTTACGCGGCGGCAGGAGGTGATAGTAGCTCGCGTTGACCTCGACCACCGGGTAGCGCTGCGCGTAGTAGCTGATCCGATCGCCAGGCTTCAACCCCGGTGGATAGAAGTCCTCGTGGTCCGACCACGCGCACGTCCCGACCCGGATCAATCCGCCTGGACGCGCCGACGCCTCAGCGCCGCTGGGCGTCGTCTCACCCATCTGCCACCTGCCGGGGCGCCGCGCCTATCCCCGCTTCGCGGGGATCACGCCCCGCCAATGCTCGTCCATACCCTCTTCACTGACTCCATAGAACACCCGCGGATCGCCATCCCCGCGGTAGACGAGGTAATACCGCCGTTCACCCCCCCGCGGCCGGTACGACTGCCAGAAGCCATAGTCGCCCTGCCAGCGCACCTGCGACTCATCGACCTCCTGTTCCTCCCGCTGCGCGATCGCCGAGCGCCACAGGCGCCGCTCCGTCTGCTGCGTCACGTTGTAGACGATCGTCTTATTTCGCAGGTCACGCAGGGTGTAATACCTCGTCCCATCTTGTTCGAACCAATCCAGAATCTCGATTCCGCTCGCCGGTGCCACCGGGTCCGGCCCTACCTCTTCCGCGTATTCCTCGAGTTGTCCTCCGACCGTCGCCACCGCCGGGGCCACCGCGGTCGCCGTCGGCTCCGGCGCCCCGTCCTCCAGCCGCCCATCAGAGCGACCTCGCCCACCTCGTCGCCCGCGCCGCCTGCCTGACGACCTCACCCCGCTCGGCACGACGAGCTCCGTCCCCGGGATCTCCGTCTCAACCGTCTGCCGCTCCAGGTCGCCACCGCTGCCATTGCTCCCCGGCGTCGTCGGCCCGCCGCCGGCCGCCTCGGACACCAGGCTCGACCGCGACGCTTCCCGCACCATGGCCACGATCTCGTCTCGGCTTGCCGGGGCGGACTCGCTCTCCCGTCGCACGAAAATGCCGCCGGAGGCGAGCGCATACGGTTTTTCCGCCCCCCTCGGCACCTGGACCACCATCACCTGTTTCCCGTCCGACTCGACGGTCTCAACCGCGACCTCAAGCGCCGGAGCGATCTGCTTCGCTACCTCCGTCGTCAATTCCGCCATCGCCGCCTCAGGGTCCGCAATCCCGGCGATCGGCCGCTTCTCGAACGGGCTCACCCCAACGTAGACCGTCCCCCCGTCAGTGTTCGCCATCCCGACCGCGTCCCGCAGAATATGCGACAGGCCGGAGCGTTTGGTGCTCAAGCTCTCGTGAAAGGCTTGGATCAGCGTATTGCCGTCGCTCCGCGCCGCCCGCACCGCGTCCTCGATCGCCGTTTGCGGTTGATACGGCCGCGTCCTCGAGAAGTCGTCACTCAGGAAAAGCGCCTTCAACGCCTCGAATGAGGGCTTCGGCAGCATTACCTCCGTAGCTCGATCGCCAACCCCCAGATTCGTCTCGCGCTGCGCGTCCCGCTCGAGCCGGTGCGCATCCGATCCTTGGATGCAATGCATCCGGCGCGGATACTCCGGCTTCGTCCCGCTGAAGAATCGCGCCGTCGAGCGGCGATGCGGTCCCAAGGCGAGATCAGTCACCTCCAACGCGTGCAAGTGCTCGTCCTGCGTATACGCGATCTTTGTCTGGCCGCCGAATCGCAGCCCTTGCATCGCGATCCCGTGCGTCGAATTGACATGAGCGCCGATCACCAGCGCCCCATGTTCGGCCAGCACTTCATACGCCCGTAGAACGTCGCTCGTCGCGCCGACCTCGCCGCTCCCGAACCGGTCCTCAGGCACACCGAGCAGGAGGAGCAAATGCTCCATCAACCGGACACTCGTCCGCTCTGGAAAGGTCGCGAGAATGTGGAACCCAAAGGTCGCGGTGAACTCGAACCCAGGCAGCAGCAGAATCTTGCCCAGCAGGCGGCGATACTCACGTAACCGCTCTTCCTCAGCCGGCTCCAGCCGCTTCAAATACTCCAAAAGCTCAAAATCTTCGATTTCTCGCCACATCTCCGCGTAGCCGCGCACCGAGTTGTGATCGGTAAAGGCGACGATGTCGAGCCCTTGCGCCTCGGCCCGCTTGAGGATGTCGAGTGCGGAAACCGTCGGTTCCTGATAATCAATCGACGCCGGGGTGTGCAGGTGAAGGTCCATCCGCCACCAGCCTGGCTCCCGCTCCTGCTGCCGCGGCTGTTGCGCGTTCCGTTCTAGGCCAGTCTGGCGAGCATTCGACGTCGAGGGGGGTGTGGAGGTCGCGGCTGCCGGACGAACCGGAATCTCTGGTGAACTTGATTCCGATGGCTTCCTGCTCCGGCGACGGGTAGGTGTGGTGGAAATCGCAGCGCTCCTTCTGCGGGAAAGGCGGCAAAACGCCGCCGGTTTGTGACAGCACGCCGCTGCCTGCTCTTCACCTATTTTAGCATAACCAGGCGTTGTATTGACAATAAGCAGTATCAGGGAGCGCGATCCTCTCCGCCTCCCGATCGCACCATTATCCCCGTCCCGCCCGCTCCATCGATGACAGCGGTTGTCCGGCAGCGATAGTCATCTCGACGCTGCTACCCCTCCTTCAAGACGCCGAAAGACGCCCTTCTCACTCATTCCGAGAGCGACACGCGTCCCACCGCCCCGCCACCGTCGCGAGCGCTCGCGGGAGCTCCGAAAAACCACTGATCGCTCGCGGCTTCGCGTCCCTCCCCTCGGTCACTGGCTCCGTGGGCGCGTCCGGGCACTCGTGCCACCGTCGCCGCTGATGGCCGCGCCACGAGGTGATACCCTTAGGCTCACGTAGTTGGGGTGTCACCCCGTCCCTCATTCGAGGTGAGAGAACGAGTTTTCACGTGCCCACCATCGATGCCGCTCTGCTCTTAGACCTCCTCCTCGGAGTCATCATCCTCTTCTTCGTTCCGTTCGGCGTTCGCCGTGGCGTAGCGAAGGAGGCGATGGTTTCGGCGGGTCTCCTCCTCGGCGTCGCCGTCGCTGAGACCTGGGCGAATCGCGGCGCCGAGCCCCTCGTCGAACGCTTTGACGTCGGACACGACACGGCCCGCTTCGTCGTCGCCGTCGCCTCTCTCGGCGTCGGCCTGCTCGTTCTCGGCTACGGCGGAGGCGCGGCCCTCGGTCGCGTGCGCCAGGGTCTTCTCGCTCACCTCGCGGGTGGAGTCCTCGCCGCAATCAACGGCGCGTTAGTCCTCGCCTACCTCCTCGCCTTCGTCCAGCACTACCTGAACCACGGCAACGATCCCGGCGTGATCGCCGACGGCTACGTCGGCGGCGCCCTTCTCCGCCACCTCGATTGGCTCCTCCTCGGCGCCGCTGGCCTCCTCGCCGCGTGCGTCGTTTTCGGTCTCATCATCACCGCCTTCCGCCACCGCAACGACGTCCCAGTGCCGCCCTCCCCCGATCCCCTCGCCGGCGCCGTCCCACCGCGGCAGCGCCCGGTCCGCGTCGCCCGCGAGGCCGACGCTGGGAAGTACGAACCGACCGGTGGCGCGTCCTTCGGCTCGAGCACCACCCCGGATCCCCGACCAGGCCGTTTTGGCGGCGGCACGTCGTCGCTGAGCCAAACGGCTCCGCTCTTGGATACTGGCGATCGACCGCGTGTTGCGGAAGATCAAAATCGCGGCAGCGCCTGGTCCCGTCCTCTCCCTCCCATCGACCCCGGTCACGCGACCAACGGTCATGCACCGACCCCGCCTATCGCCGACGATTGGCTGCGTCGGTCTCGCCCGGCGCCCCGTCCTGACGACAGCGATCAGCCACCCTCAACCGCCGGCACTCGCTGGCGTCCTGGCGCCCTCGATCGCACCAACTTCGATGCCCTGCCGCGGCGCTGCCCCTCCTGCGGCGCCGTCCCTGGATCGAACGACGTCTTTTGTCCCGAGTGCGGAGCAACCATTTGACCGCTGCGGCCGACCTTCTGGATATCAGCGACAGCGGCTCGTCGTCCGCGGCGATCCCCACGCGCTCCTCATAACGTCCTCACCCGGCGACCCAACGGTGCTGACGCGTCGCCCACCGTCCTCGGCAACGACACAACCGCTGGCTCCTCCCCGACCGGCAAATGAATGGTCATCGTGCCCAGCTCACGCTGAGACCACCGCTCGTGGCGCGGCAATCGTCTCAGCCTGTCCGCGCCCGCCCTCGTCGCACCAGAGCGCCACGAACCGCGTCTGCGCGCCGGGTCTCCCGCTACGCCCTCGGCCGTCGCGGCATCACCTTTCCGGCGCCCCCGCCCGACCGCCTACCAGTCCGGCGCCGCCAGATAATCGCCGCCTGGCGGCAGGGAGACCGATCCCTACGCCCCATGGTTGACCTCCCCCGGAGTCCCCGGAACCGCCTGGGCCGGTTCTCGCGGCACCTCGAGACCGCCCGCGACGAAACGCAGCGCGAACGCCTCGCCGGGGTGCACCCGGATCGCCCAATGGCTCTCCGTGAACAATCGGGCGGCCCCCTCCCGTAACGTCTGCCCGCTCAGAATCGTGTCTTCGCCAGGCGCCACCAGAACCGGCGCCGGCACGCTCGCCCATGCCTCCATTACGTGGGGTCCAGCCACCACCAACGCCGCCACCGGACCAACACTCGGGAATAAGGCCGCCGCCGTTCCCTCTGAGACAATCACCACGGTCGTGCTCCCGTGTCGCACGGTCGCCCGCCATGCCAGTTCGGACTGCTCACCGCTTTCCACCGCGGCCCGCTCGACACGCTCGACGACTACGCTGACGTCCTCGTCGAGTTGAATCCGCCGCGGCGTCGGCAGCACCGGCAGGATGTCGCCACCGAGCGCGTCCGCAGCCGCTGAGCTCGCCAATGGTCCGATCGACGCCGCGTACCGGACGTGCCTATCGTCTCGGATCGCCGCCGGGGCGATCAGATCGCTTCCTCGTCCCGCCACCAGGAGGACGTCGAGCCGCCGCGTCGTGGGGTGCCGTACCTGTTCGAGACCGTTGCCAAACGCTGTCGCGTCATCGCCCGTGGCGATCAACAGCCGTGCCTCTCCCGCGGTCACCAGCACCGAGAGACGATGGCCCGAGCCCACCAGCACGACCTGCGGCTGCCGGAGATCGCCCGCCCAGGCCATACCGATCGCGATCATTCCGCTCGTGGTCAACAAAAAGACGACCGCCGCTACGATGAGGACACTTCGCCTCGTGGTCTTCTCGCCGGCGCCGGCCACCTACGACACGTCCCGCGTCCGGTCGTAGTAGACCAGATCGACCACGGTCCCTTTTGCCACCCACGCGTCGAGCCCGACCCCGTCGCCCTGGACTCCTACCACGTCCTGGTCCTCGATCCCCGCCGTCGCCGGATCGAGCCCCGAGTCGACGATCGTCCGCTGGTCAACACCGAACCGTTGACCAACCCGTAAGCCGAGACGTTCGAGTTGAGCCGCCGCCTGGTCGAGCGGTTCTCCCTGGAGCGCTCCCGGAATCCGCACCTTGTCTCCGACACTAATCCCTAACGTCACCGTCTGCCCAGCGCTCGCGCGGCGTGGGGGATCGCTCCCCGCGACGAGTCCCGGCGCGACGTCCGTGCTGGCGACCTCCTCTCGCGTTACCTCCAGCCCTTGGTGACGGAGGAGTCCCTCCGCCTCCGTTGGATCGCGCCCCGTGAGCTTCAGCGCCTCCAGATCGACCTCTCCCGAGCCGCGGCTCAGTTTGATCCCCACCGTGTCGCCTTGAGCCACCATCGTGTTCGGCGGGGGTTCCTGCTCCGCCACCCGATCGACGGGTACCTGCTCCGAGAAGACCGGATCGGCCCGCGCCAGCACCAGGCCCCGTTCATTCGCGGCCGTCGTCGCCTCGTCGACCGTCATCCCGATCAGGGCCGGCGCGGGAACCTGCCCGGCGTTGTCCGCTTCCGCGCTCACGCTCCGCGCGGCTGGTGCCTCAGGAGCGTCTCCGCTGGCGATGCCGTCACTGCCCTCAATTGTCGGTGCGACCGCTGCTGGCAGCTCAGTTGGCGCCACGGCGCCCCCTCCGACGTTCGCCAGCCGGGGCGACAGCCGGAATCCCAACCAGATCAGTCCAATTAATCCCAACAAGATGACGATACCGACGACCCAGGTCGCGCAGCCGATGTCATCGCGCGGTGCCGTCCTCCCTGTTACTACCGGGGCTGGCCGCTGGCCGCGACCCGCTGTCCCGGCTTCCACCCTTCGCGCTGGCGCCGGGAACCGCGCCTCGCGCTCGACCCTCAGCCCGCCGGATACATTCATTGGCGCCGCCGGTTCGACGGCCCGAGCCGCCGGCAGCGTGGCGACGTTCGCCCCCTCGGTCTCGTACTGGCGCCAGTGAGTCAGCGCCCGTGCGAACGCACCGGCGCTGAGGAAACGCTTCGTCGGGTCTTTGTCCAGAGCCCGGAGCACGATTGCGTCGACCGCGGGCGGCACGCCGGTTCCCAACCCCGACGGACGGGGTGGTGCGTCATGGACGTGCCGCATCGCCACGCCCACGGCCGAGTCCGCCTCGAACGGGAGGTGCTTCGTCAGCATCTCAAAGGCGATGACCCCGGCCGCGTAGATATCGGACGCGGGGGTCGCCATCAGTCCGCTTGCCTGCTCCGGTGAGAGATAGTGGACCGTGCCGAGTCCCGTCCCCACATCCGTCAGATCGCTGTCAGCCAGCCCTTTCGCGATCCCAAAGTCCACCACCTGGGCAACGCCCCGGTCGTCGACCAGAATGTTTTGTGGTTTCACGTCACGGTGGACGTAGCCCCGCTCGTGCGCGTAGTCCAGTGCTGCGCACACCTGTTCCAGCAACGCCGCCACGTCATCTGGGTGGAACGGTCCCTCCGCGCTGATGATCTCCTTCAAGGTTTGACCGCGAACGAAGGCCATGACAATGTACGGTGTGCCGCCTTCATCCCCAACATCGTAGATGTCGATGATATGCGGGTGGGTAAAGCCGGCCGCCGCCTGCGCCTCCCGCTCGAAGCGGGCACGGAAATTGGGATCGGCCGCGAACTGGGGCCGCAACGTCTTGATCGCCACCTCGCGCCCGAGCAGCAGATCGCGGCCGCGGTAGACGACCGCCATCCCACCCTCGCCGATCAGCCCGTGGATCTCATATCGGCGGTTGACCGTGATCTCCTCCATCATCCTCGGTCGTGGCGCCTCCTTCGCCCATCTCCGTCGACCGAAAACTGCGTCGAATCGCCGCCGCCGGTCAGTCCCCGCGCTCCGTCTAGCCCTCTCAACGCGGCGCGACGAGCGTTGGTTGCGGCGGACGCTCCACCTGCGGCAACCCGGCCGCGATCACCGGCGGCCCATCGACCGGCGCCGCCACCATCACCCGTGCCGAGTCTCCAAGCGCCGCGGCGACCGCTCCCGCCAGGCGATCCGCGCTGCCCCGGTCGGACATCACCGCGTAGTGGCTCGGTCCGGCGCCGGAAAGACCCGTTGTGGTCGCGCCATACCGCCGCAACAATCCAGGCAGGTCCGCGAGCTCCGGCTGCATCGCGTACAACGCTCGCTGGAAGGCATTGCCGAGCAATCCCGCTTCGAGCGCCGCGCCGCCGCCCAGCCTCGCCGCTTGCGCCCGCACCGCCTCCCCTTCGGAGAAATCGCTGACGCTCAAAGCTCCGTACAGCGTCGCCGTCTTGCGCGGAATCGCCACTCGCGGCGACACCACCACGAACCAGGTGCCGACCAGCGTCGGCAGCGGCACCAGCCGCTCGCCACGTCCTGTTGCCAGCGCCGTCCCTCCCGTGAGAAAGAAGGGCACGTCGCTCCCCAACGTCAATGCCAGCTCCGCTAATCGCTCATCGCTCACGGAGAGTTTCCAGAGGCGGCGCGCGCCCAGAAGCGCCGCCGCCGCGTCGCTACTTGCCCCGCCGAGCCCTGCGGCGATGGGAATGCCTTTCGATAGATGGACTGCGGCGCCAGCCGTCTCTCCACACCACGCCTGTAAACGAGCGAGCGCGGTCAAGCCGAGGTTCTCCGTCTCCGCTAACCCGGCGTCGATGCTCGTCAGCGTCAGCGTCTTCTGCGCCGCCAGCGTGAGATCGTCAAAGATGGCGACCGTCTGCAAGATCGTCACAACCTCGTGATACCCGTCATCCCGCCTGCCAACCACCTCGAGACCGAGATTCAATTTTGCTGGCGCCCGCACCGTCAGAAGCTGGTGCTCCTCAACGTCGCTCACGATGCCGCCACCTCCGATGGCGCGGATCGGGTCAGTTCCACCCACTCCTCGACCGAGAGGGTTTGCGCCCGTCGCATCGGATCGACCCCGGTCCCGTTTAACCATGCGGTAACCGCGCTTTTCGGCAAGCGGAGCTCAGCCGCGAGCGAGTTGGCAACCTGCTTCCGCTTCTGCCGGAAGCCCGCGTTGACGATCTGGAAGAATCGTTTATGCTCCCCCTCCGCCAAGGGTAGCTCCTCCCGCACGTCGAGGATCACGACCGCCGATTCGACCGTTGGCGGCGGGATGAAAACCGACGCGGGGACGACAAAGGCGATCCTCGTCCGTGCGTAAAACTGTGCCGAGACGCCCAAAATGCTCATCGCTGGCGGCTGCGCCACGATCCGCTCCGCGACCTCCATCTGGAGCATCACCGCGAGTCGTCGCGGCCGGTGCCTCTGCTCGAGGAGATGACGAACAACCGCCGAACCGACCGCGTACGGCAGGTTGGCGGCGACGACGAACGGCTCCGCTGGCGGCATCAGATCATCCGTCCCCAACTCCAACGCGTTTCCCTCGACCAGCCGGAAACACGGCTCACCGCCGAATGTGCCGCGCAAATGTTCAGCCAGACGTCGATCCAATTCCACCGCCGTCACCGATCCCGCCCGTCGCAGGAGCTCCGACGTTAGAATGCCGAGACCGGGGCCAATCTCCAGCACGTGATCGTGGGGACCAATCCCCGCCTCGCGCACCATCCGCTGGACGATACCCTGTTCGAACAGGAAGTGTTGCCCCAACCCCTTGCTCGGCCGCACGCCAAGGTGTTGGAGCAAGGCCGTCCACGCGCGGCGCGAGGTCGGCAGGCGGTCCCGTTCATCCTGCGGCGCGGTGTCGCTCATCCAATGACACTGAGCGCGTTCGGCTCGATGGTGAACGTGACCGGTCCGTTCCCGACCACCTCGCCGTCCAATTCGACCTGTGCCAGCTCCTGACTCTCGACCCGGACCGAGCGGGCCGGGAGGTGCGTGAACTTCCGATGATGAACGTGACTGCCGCGATAGACTCCTCGCACCTGCCGGATCAGCTCGACCCGTGAGAGGTCGCCGATGATCGCGAGATCGAGCCGTCCATCGTCTAGCACCGCGTCCGGTGCGATCTGCAAACCACCGCCGAAGTAACGGCCGTTCGCCACCACGACCGCGAGCGCCGGATGAGTAAAGCGCGTGCCGTCAGCATGGACATCCACCTCCAGGAAGCGATAACGCAGCAGAGCTCCCGCGACGCCAGCCAGATAGGGAACCCGGCTGCCCGGAAGATGGGATCGCGCCACCCGTGCCGCCACCGTGGCGTCGAGCCCCAACCCGGCGGCGTTCACGAATACCCGCGACGATCCATCGCCGAAGACAGCCCGGCCGAGATCGACCCGGCGCCCGTTCCCCCGGAACACGCGAGCGAGCGCCGCCGCCGGCTCGGGTTGTCCATTCAGCGTGCGGGCGAAATCCGACCCGCGCCCCGTCGGTACGACGCCCAGTGTCACCTGGCCGGCTCCTCCGGCTTCCACGAGTCCGTTGGCCACCTCGTTTACCGTCCCGTCACCACCGACCGCTACAACCAATCGCATCCCCTCGGCGACAAACCGCGCGGCCGTCGCGGTCGCCTCGCCCCGCTCACCCGTGACGTGGAGGTGATACATCACCGCCTCCACTCGTAACCGCTCCATCACCAGCGGCAGGAGCCGGCGCCCCCGTCCTCCCCCCGCATTCGGATTGAGAATGACACCCACCCGGTCGCGCTCGGTCGTCACGACGCACGCCGCCTCGGTGCCATCGACCCGACCCCACCTACGCTTATCCCATCGCCCCGCGTCGTCCCCGGCCCCGCCTGTTTCCCCGACCTATTGATCTCGTCCGCCTTCATGAAGCCGTCACCCTCCCCACCCGTTGGGTACTCCAACGACACTCAGGGGAAGCGAACCGTGACCGCCAGCGCTCGACCTGTGCCCTCGGTCGGCCAGCTTGGTGTCACAGGTGGTACAACCCTGGCACTCTCGCGCCATGTGCGCTCAGGCGGCCGGGTCATTCGCCGCTCATGGAGTGACGACGATGCCGGCTCCTCTCGCCACCTGGCCGATCTCCCACAGCGCCAGCGACGCGTCATCGAACGCCATTTGCAGTGCCATGGCCTCGTCCTCCGCCACCGTCAACAGGAGCCCGCCAGACGTCTGCGGATCGAACATGATGGTCGCAACCGCGGGATCGACCGCGTCGTCGATCCGGATGCCCCCGTCGGCGGTCGTGAAAAACTCCCGGTTCCGATTCAAGCCCCCAGGGATCTGGCCGCCCTCAGCGTATGCTGCCGCGCCTGGCAACAGCGGAACGGCGCTCGCCACCAACCGCAGCCCGACCTCACTCTTCGTCGCTACCTCGCTGGCGTGTCCTAGTAAGCCGAAGCCGGTGATGTCGGTGCAGGCGTGAATCGTCGCCGCCGCGCGCGCGGTTACCGACGCGGCCTGGTTCAACGTCAACATGGCGGCGACCGCCGCATCCACGTGCGCCGCGTCGGCGACCTCCCGCTTCAGCGCCGTCGTCACGATCCCCGTCCCCAATGCCTTCGTCAGGAAGACCCGGTCGCCCACCCGCGCTCCGGCCTTGGTCAGAATCCGATCGGGGTGGATCGTCCCCGTCACGCTCAGCCCATACTTCGGTTCGTCGTCGGTAACCGTGTGCCCCCCCGCGATAACCGCCCCCGCTTCGGCCACCTTGGTCGCGCCTCCCTCGAAGATGGCCGCCATCACCTCCGCCGGCAAGCTCTCGGGAAAGGCGGCGATGTTGAGCGCTAAGAGGACGTCGCCCCCCATCGCGTAGACGTCGCTCATACTGTTCGCCGCCGCGATCGCTCCGTACGTCCACGGGTCATCGACGATTGGCGTAAAGAAATCAACCGTCTGAATAATCGCCAGATCGACTGACAGCCGGTAGACCGCCGCGTCGTCGCTTGTTTGCAAGCCGACGAGCAGATTGGGGTGCGTGCGCTGAGTTAGGGGACGCAGAACCTGCGCCAGGGCCGCCGGGCCCATCTTCGACGCTCAGCCGGCGCAGGCCGCCAGCGTCGTCAGACGGATTTCATCGCGCGTTTGCACCGCCACGCCTTCCTCGCGCTGCTTGACCCGCTTCGCCGTCGAGCGGGCTCGTTGAGCGCGGACGGGAGCGATGATAGGCCCGCCCCGCGGGAGCGTCAAACACGCCACCCAACGGTCAATCCCGTCCCGCCGTCACAGTGGCCCAACCCACCGGCCGCCTCATGTCTCAACGTCGTTTCCCGCCGCTCCGCGTACGGCCTCTCCCCCTCACCTTATACCAGCTCGGGTTGATTGGTTCGTGTTCGATTGTCGTGCTGGGGCCGGGCTCCCCTCTCCCGCGCATCGGGCGGGTGCCCTCTGGGCGGGGCCGGGGGTGAGGGCCGTCCGGCGTCGTGTGGTTCGAGCGCGCGGGGCCGTCCGCACCGTGCCGGCGGCCTGACCGCGAGGGTATCGTCTCCCCATTCGTCAATCGTCATGAGAGGAAAGCTGAGAGGTGCGCCCTCCGCTCATCTCTGACTCCTGACTCCTGACTCCTGACTCCTGACTCCTCCGACCTCCGACCTCCGACCTCCGACCCTCGTCCCCTTGGCACCCCTCACACAGATACGTCCCCCGTCCTCCCACCCGGACCTTGACGATCGCCCCACCGCAACTCAGACATGGCTCGTTTTCGCGGGCGTGAACCTGAGGAAACCCGTCGAGTGGATAGGCCCAGTTATGGACGATCTTCGCCCCGCCCTGTTCCGTTCCCCGGTCCAGCGCCCAGCCGATCGCCTCGTGCAACCGCGCGAGCTCGTCCCCGCTCAGGCTGTTTGCCGGCCGCCGGGGATGAAGCTGGGCGCGGTGGAGCGCCTCATCGACGTAGATATTGCCCAGACCCGCGACCACTCGTTGATCGAGCAGCGCCACTTTGATCGGAACCCGCCTCCGCCCGAGCCGCGCCCCCAGATCGTCCCGCCCAATCCCCTCCGGCCCCGTCCCCTCCGGCCCGAAGCCAAAAGTCGCGATCGCCGCCTCGACGTCCCCGGTCGGCATCAGCCGCAGCCACCCGAACTGCCGCAGATCGCTGTGGTACAACGTCGTCCCGCCGCCAAAACCCATGATCAGGTGCGTCGCTTTGTGCGGATAGCTCCCCGCCGGGTCCGGCACCGGATGACCGGCCACGTGCCGCTCACCACTAGCGTGCTCGACCGCCAGTTGACCCGCCAGCTTGAAGTGCGCCAGCCAGCTCCATCCACCCTCCCAGTCGACGATCAGCACCTTCGCTCGCCGTCGCGCCGCCAGCGGACGCCGTCCCAGCAAAACTTCCAAACTCGGCAGGGGCGATCCCCGCATCAGCTTCGGTAACCGGAGGTCGATCGTCTCAACCGGTCGTCCGACGAGCTCCCGCTCCACGATACGGCGCATCGTCTCGACTTCGGGCAACTCGGGCACGACCCGCTTCCTCCACGGACCGCGCGAAAGATGCTCGCGCCCGTCCCCTCACGGCTCGCCTGCGGCGGGCGCCGCGTCGTCGCTGACCGGTTTCGGCCGGCTCTTGATCCAGTGAGCCGCGGATCGTCCCGCGCGCAGGCCCTCATCCTCATCTCGCGAGACGAGGACGACGCGAGCCATCACGTCCCAGGCGGCGAAAGTTGGGTCCTGGTGTTGCCGTTCATACAGCACCTGTCGGGGTCCCAGCAGACGGGTCGTCGAACGATAGATGACCGTCCAACGATCGTCCGCTCCTGACAGCGTGACCTCAGCCCGACCATGCCGCCAAACAAAGAAGTCACCACTGGCGCTCGTCAATCCCCCCACGTCGCCCCCCTCTGTCGCTCGTCAATCGACCGGTCAGCCCACCGGTCGCCCAACGCTCCCATCGCGACATCACAACCAGTCGAGACGAAGACTCCCTCCGGTTGCTAACGACTCTGTCTCGATCACGGGACGAGACGGATACGGGGACGCGAGTTTAGCGCAAACCGTCTCTCCGCAACACCCCAATTGGGCGGCCGCCACACGTCACGACGCGGCCCCCCGCTCGGTCTCGAACGCGCGCGCCGTGGCGATCCGCTCCGCGATTGGCGGGTGGCTATAGAGAAAGAAAACGGTCGCCCGCGACGGATCTGGATCGGCCAGACTCTGCGTCGCGAGACGCGCCATCGTCGACGCGTAAGCACCACCATTGCCGGTCAATTCGAGCGCGAACCGGTCCGTCCTCCGCTCGATCGCCCGGCTGAACGCCGCCTGGATCGGCGCCATAAAGAACCCCACCAACGCCATCACCAGCCCAAGCGAGGGCAAGCTCGCTTCGTCACCGATCGACCGCACGCCGCTCTGGCGCGCCGTCGATCGCACGAGCGGTGGCGTCAGCTTCGCCAGCGCATAGCTTGCCGCGACCCCCAGTCCACCACTGACCGCGATCAACCTCCAGATATCGCCGTGGACCTGGTGCCCCAGTTCATGAGCCACCACCGCCTCGATCTCCTCCGTCTCGAAGCGCTCGATCAACGTGTCACTGAGCACGATCCGCTTCGTATTGCCCAATCCAGCGAAAAACGCGTTTGGCTTCTCGGTCTGCCGGCTCATGTCCATTTGGAACACGTCGGCAATCGGCACCTCCGCCCGGTCCGCTAAGGTCCGCACCCGGTCGGCCAGCGCCCGATCGCGTAACGGCTCGAAACGGTTGAAGAGCGGCAGGATCAAAACCGGCGCGAGGTTGCTCAGCACCACGGCCAGCGGCACCGTCGCCCCCGCCAGGATCAGCCACCAGTCACGCGGCCGCCTTCGGATCACCGCGAAGGCAGCCGTCAACAACGGCACCTGCAATCCGAGCCCCAGTCCCAGACCCTTCACCTGATCCGCCAGCCAGCCTCGGTTGCTCTGCTTGGTCAACCCGAACCGCCGCTCCACCTGGTGGCCCCCCGCATAGCTCACCGGTAGGTTCGTCAGCCACGCCAGGAAGGTCGTCGCCGCCAGGTAGACCGCCGCCGCCAAGCGCGCATCCGGCGCCACCCGATCGGCCGCGCCACGTAGGCGCGTGGAGCGGCCGCTCCACGAGAACCATGCCAACCGGACGACCGTCCACACGGTGCTCGCGCCAAGCGCCACCAGCCGCGCCCGGCTGTAGCGTTTCGCCTTCTCGCTGTCGAGACCGGGGATCGCCTCCGTCGTCGCTGACCGACCTGCCATGCTCCAACTCCCTGATGCTGCCGGACGGCCACCCGACGCTCCTCGCATGGCCGATCCGCCCGGCTCCGCCCTACGGCCGCCCCACCTCGCGTACCGGGGAATATCCGGTCAGCTCCACATAACCGAGACCACCGACCGCTTTTCCTCGTCGCGTCCCCTGAAGCGTCACCTCTCCCTCCCAATAGGTAACCCCCGTCGACGCGGTGGTGTCGAGCTCCTGGTTCTCCAAGCTTGGGGTCAACCTCACCGATAAGTCCTCGGCCGGCAACCGAACCACCCAACCGGACGGATAGGTCGTCCCACTTGCCGGGCTCCTCCACGAACCGGTCGCCTCCACGGAAACGTCCTTGGCTTCCAACACGGTCAACGTCCCGTCGCTATCGATCGCGGACCCGTCGACGAGCACGACCTCACCCGCCGCGTTCCGGATCAGGTAAAGCATCACCTCCGTCTGGTCGTCGAGCTGCATCGAGAACCAATCCCAGCCCCCATCCTTGTACGTCTGGAAGTTGCCCCATTGATGATCCATCCAGGCCTCGCCCGTCACCGGTCGCGCCGTGTCGCCCACCTTCAACGTCCCCGCGATCTCAAGCCGTGTCCGCGAGTAGTAATACGACGCCGTGCCATCCCCGTACTCGATGTACCCGTCTCCATCATGCAGCGCCGCCGGCTTGTCGCTGACGAGCCGCAGGTCGATCGCGTAGCCTGGTAACGCCGCCCTCAGCGCGTCGTGCCCATTTGCTCCCCGCATCGCCCAGCTGCCGATCGTCAAATCGAAGCCCGTTCCCGGCTTCGACACCCCCTCCGCCCCAACGATCCGCTGGTCGAAGTGGAACTGGCGCCCCGCGTAGTCGGTCACCGCGAAATGGGCCGCGTACCCTTCGAGCGTGCCCCGCTCCCCCTTGAAGAAGACGAGCTCGAACCCGTAGCGCCCCCCCTCCGCCGTGAGGAGATGGCCCGTGTAGTACCACCACTCCGTACTGACGTGATGCGGACCGTCGTCCCGTGGCAGCTCCACCGGAATCGGTGCGTCGCTCGTCGATGGCGACGCCCTCGGGGTCGCGACCGTCGCCGCCGTCACCACCTGCGGCAAAAGAACGAGGACGACACAAACCAGAGCGAGGCGGCGCGTCACCCACGGAACAGACCCCCAGACCATCTAAATGGACTCCTCTACGAACGAGCGCGCCGGCAGCACGCGCCGCAGCGGCGATGGTACCCACCAGTTCCACGACCCCAGCAGCCGCATCGTTGCCGGCACCAGCAGTGCCCGGACCACGGTCGCGTCGAGGAACACCGCCAGCGCGATGCCCAGACCCAACGCCTTGATCAAAATGACGTCGGCCGTCACGAAAGACGCCGTCACCACGACCACGATCAGGGCGGCGCTCGTAATAATCCGTCCGCTCCGCTGCAGTCCGACTGCCACGCTGTGACTGTTGTCTCCCGTCCGGTCCCACTCCTCGCGCACCCGCGACAGCAGAAACACTTCGTAGTCCATGCTCAGTCCAAACAGGACGCAGAACATGATCACGGGCAGCGACGCCTCCACGAACCCCAACGGCGTGAAATCGAGCACGCGGCTCAAATGGCCCTCCTGGAACACCCAGACGAGCGCTCCATAGGAGGCGAGGATGGAGAGAGTATTCATTAGGATCGCCTTCAGCGGCAGCAGCACCGACCGGAACAGGATCAGCAACACCACATACGTCGCCGCCAAAATCAGCGCGACCGCCCGCGGGAAGTCCCGGTACATCAGGTCCACCACGTCGACGATCTCGGCTGTGCCGCCATCCACCAGAATCGAGAGGTCGCCGCCCATCGTCCCCCCGCGGATCTCCTTCAGCAGCTCCTTGTTCCGATCGTCGTTTGGCGAATAGCGGGTGTAGGCGAGGACGACCGCCGTCTGGTCGTTAGCGAGCCGGCCCAGTTGACTGTTGACGCCGGCTCGCGCCAACCCCCGGCGCACGTTCACCAGTGCCGCCGCCTGCTCCCGCGTCAGACCGGGCACAGCCGGAGCGATACTCTGTACGCGCACGACGCGGGGGTCGGCGGCGAGGCGTTGCGTAAAGTCGTAGAGCGCGCCGGCGTTCTCCGCGCGAAAGATCGACGACGGCGATTGCACGGCGATGAAGAACGGCGAGATTTCACCCGGTCCGTATTGCTCGCTCAAGATGTCGAACCCCTGCCGCGACGGCAGGTCCTTCGGGAGAATGGTCGCGTCGGGCGAGGAGATCTCCGCCTTCAGAAACGGCGTGCCGAGTAGCAACAGGAGTCCCAGCGTCGGCACCAGGACGCGAACCGGATGGGCCATCACGCGTCGCGCCAGCCCCGCCCAAAATCCGTCGTCTTCACGACCCACGCGCACGACCCGCCGGATCGCGAACCGATCGATGCCGCCGCCAACGATCCCCAGCAGCGCCGGCAGCAGCGTCAGCGCCGCCAGAATCGAGAAGAACACGACAATGACGCCCGCGATCCCGACCGAGCGCAGGAACATAAAGGAAAAGAACGCCAATCCCATCAAACCAATCAGCACCGTCAGCCCCGAGAAGAAGACGGCCCGGCCCGCCGACGCCATCGTCCGCTCGACCGCTCGCCCGACGTCGCCGGGCCGCGCCTGCAACTCCTCTCGGAAGCGGCTCGTCACGAACAATGAGTAATCGACGGCGAGCCCTAGTCCCAACATCGTCGCCAGGTTGAGCACGAAGATCGAGAGATCGGTCACCTGCGCCACGAGGTAGAGCGCCAGCAACACCCCCGCCACGCCCGCCCCACCGACCGCCAGTGGCACGACCGCCGCCACCACGGAACCGAACACCAGCAGCAACGCCCCAAGCGCGAAGGGAAAGGCGATCAGCTCCGCCCTCCGCAAATCGCGTTGGCTGACGGTCTCGATATCCGCGTAAAACGCCGGCGCTCCCGCGACCAACATCGTCAGATCCCGCGGGTGGCCCAGAGCCTGCTCGAACGCCGGCACGATCCGCTGGGCTTCCTCCGGCGCGAGGTCCAGACCGACGAGCGCGTACGCCGTCTCGCCACCCGGCGAAATCAGGTTTGGGTCGTCGCTCGGCAGGACGACGTCGCGCACGTGTGGCAAGTGACGGACCTGCGCCAGCGACGCCCGGACCTCACCCATGAACGTCGGGTCGCTCGCGTCATAGCGGTCGCTGCGGAAGATGACGACCATCGTCGACGGCGCGAACCCGAGGTTCCGTTCCAGAACCTGTCGCGCCCGCGCCGACTCGATATGAGGCGACGAGAACCCACCGACCTTGAGGGGCTCCTCGATCCGAAGCAGAAAGGGAGCGGCCGCCGCCAGGAGCGTGACCCAGCCGATGACGATAACCCAGCGCCGGCGATATCCGAAACGGCCAATCGACGCGAACAACAGACCTCCACGGAAGCAACCATGCCGGACGTGGGCGAACCAGCGCGTGACGACGCCATCCCAGCCCGCAGCATATGATCGTTCGAGAGCCACGTTTCTGGCGCGACCGACGCTACGCGGCCTCGACCCCGGTTGAGCATGCGGTCACCAGTCGTCCTGGCTCACGCTCCCGCGTCTTCAATGCCCGCGAATGATCCATCGGCCAGTCGGACGGCGCGTCGCACCTCCACCACGGCGTCAACATTGAGGTGCCCGTAGATGTGGGGATAGATCCTCTCCGCGTCCTCATAGCGCACCGGCGCCTCAATTCGGGTGGGATCGATCACCAACACCACATGCGGGCGCTTATCCGCCTGGTAAAAGAGATTGGCGACGGCAAGAAGATTCACCTCACCATCCGTGCAATGGATGAATCCGTCTTCCGCATACGTCTCCGGCCGGTACACGCCTCCGTCCCGTTGCGCCTCCCAAACTGGCTCAGGCGCCAGGTGATACGTCCGCCCTCCTGGCCGCGTCGCCACCGCCGGATCGTCTCCCTCGCTCATCCCGAGCCCCCCCGCTCGCCATGCGCGCCCGACGCCGCGGTATCCATCGCCTGCCCTTCCATCGTCGAGCCGCCCGCTGGTCCGTCAGCGATCGGCGCCATCGGCTTACCCGGAACCGCCGACGTCACGTGGTGCGACACTTGGGTGCCGTCGCTCACCCCACCAATCCCCCCGGCTGCCTCTGCCGGCGGCACGTTGACCGGGTCGGCTTGTCCAGGGATCTCGGCGTTGCTCATCCCGGCCTTTCCACTTCCCGCCGGATTGAGCAACGTGCCGCATCGGTCGCACCGCGAATCGATCCCCGACATCGCCAGGTCGTTGCCGCAGTTCGGGCAAACCACCCGCTGCTCTGCCCCGCCAAGCGGCGCGTTCATGCGGTCCATCGTCTCCTCCTGCCTCAATCTCGCCGTGATCCCGCGGGTTCCCTTGGTGACCCTTGTCGCGGAGCATGCCGCATGCCAGCGACGGTCCTCCTGATACCGATTCCGGGTGACTGGTGGGTCCTTGCCCCTCGCGGGACCAGCTCCCCGCTCCCAGAATTGGGAGAGGGGATAGGGCTCCTCCCGGACAGGTTGCGCTTTGGCTCTCGGTCGCCGATTACCGGCGACGGGACGCGGACTCACTGCGTCGTGCCCCGCCAGCATCGGTCGTGCGGACGCGCTGTCGGGGTGGTTGACCGGCCGCCACCACCGCCTCCCACGCCCCCCCTGAAACGGTCCGGGAGCGCGACCCCAGCCCCGGAGGGGCTTCGTTGGGTCAGCCCGGGGATTTATCCCCGGGCGTGCGACCGCCTTGCCCCCGCACCCACCGCCACGACCCATGACCGCCTTGCCCCCGCACCCCTGATTACGGCCCATGACCGCCGTGACCACGCGTCCACCGCCACGGCCCATAACCGCCGTGACCACGCACCCGCCTTCGGCCGGCGGGGATTAATCCCCGTGCGTGTGACCGCCTTGCCCCCGCACCCCTCGTCACGGCCCGTGACCGCCTTGCCCTGGCACCCGCCACTGGCAGGCACGAACAACCGTCTCCCGCGTCCCTCGCCCTGCTCACCCCGCGCTCACAAGCTTCTCAACCCCCGCCTCCTCTTCCCGCTGCCCCTCTCGCCCGGACAGCTTCATGTGTGGGCCGTTGGACGCGGTTATCGCGGCTGGTCAACCCCCCCACCCGCCGCGTCCGACCGGCCAGTTCTGGCGCGGCGCGAAGCGCCGCGGCCGCTGCTCGTCGCCGGCGGCTCGCCCGCTTTCCGCGAAGGAAGGCCAAACCTCAAACTGTCCGGGAGAGGGGTGAGGGCCAACGTCGGCGCTGACGACGCCGTGTATTCCTCCGGGCGTCGCCGTATCCGGTCTGCCCCCTCATGCTTCCCCGTCTCTGTACGATGCCGATCACGGCACCGTGACGACCATTGCCATGCTCAACGTCTCACAGATGCCGTCCGGGAACATCCCGTGCGAGCCGATCACCTCATCCCCAGCGTGGCTGGTGCCACCAAGCGTCAGTGCCGGCTTGACCATCCTCGGCGGCACGTCCTGGAGCGGCACGAACGCGAGCGAGAGAAGGACGGTCCGCCCGGAGTCGCCACCCGGACACAAATGGCAGTCGTGCACCATCGCGCCGGTCAATCCACCGCGCAAGCCCGCCGCTACGCCACGACCGCCGACAAAATCTCGCCCGCGCCGCCCACCACCCGAACGTCCGCCAACCCATCCAACGGCGTCGCCGTCCTGTTAACGATCGCCAACCGGCTCCCGGCCCGCTTGGCGAGCAGCGGTAGGCGAGCGGCCGGATTAACGATCAGCGAGCTGCCGACTACCAGCATCAGGTCGCACCCCCGGGCGGCAGCGACCGCCCGCCTCAGGGCGTCCTCTGGCAGCGACTCTCCGAAGAGAATGGTCGCCGCCCGCAACGGTCCCCCGCAGAGCATGCAGGCGGGTACCTCCTCACCCCGATTGAGCCGTCCCTGGATCACCCCGGCTGGTGTTTCATCGCCGCAGTCGAGACAGCGGATAATGTGGGACGTGCCGTGCAGCTCGATCACCCGGCTCGGATGATTGCCTGCCTTCTGATGCAACCCGTCGATATTCTGGGTAATCACCGCCGCCAGGCGACCGTCCCGTTCGAGGGCGACGAGTGCGGCGTGCCCCGCGTTCGGCAGTGTCGCCGCCATTCTTGGGTAGACCGTGCGGCGATGGTCCCAGTACTGGCGACGCGTCTCCACGTTCTCCCGGAAGTCGCCCAGCGTCGGTGGCGCTTGCCGCTCCCACACGCCGCCGGGACCTCGGTAATCCGGGATGCCAGACTCCGTGCTGATCCCCGCCCCCGTGAACGCGACGATCCGACGCGTCGCCCGCGTCATGGCGATCAGTTTCGCCAGCGATGCCAGTTGGCCGCTTTCGTCAGCCACGTCAGCGAGATGTCCGCCATCTCCGCCCTGGCTTTCGTTCCTCACGGCTATCTCCTGTCGGGGTTCGGTGTATCGGACCAGACTCCCCGCTTCATCAATATCTCATCGACCCCCATCGCGAGATCAATACCCATCGTAGCCCGCTACCCGAGCGGAATTGACCCGACGGCGGCCGCCAAACCCCTGCCGCCAGCGGTCATCGCCCGTGGCACGCGGCCACCGCCCGACCCCTCGCTCCTGCCGCGTGCACCACACCTGCCCTTGTGTACGTACGGGGTCGGTGGTACGATGGGGGTTAGGGTACCGCCAGCGTCGATCAAGAGTCATTCGCACGCTCATGATGCCGTCTCCCCGCGGCGGCCACAACGATAACGGGCCGCCGTCGCGCCCCCTCTGGGCGACGCGGTGCGCGAGAGGGGAGACAACCAATGGTAATCTCGCAGCCCGCCGTAATCTGCCTCCAAGCCACCCGCGGTCGCTGGCTTCGCGCCTTCCTTGACCTCTGTTTCGGTCGGGGCCCGTCCCTGGCGCCTCCAGCCCAACCGATTCCGATCGCCAAAGCAATGCCGGAGGAAGCACCGCTCGCCCCCGCCCCCGCTGACACGTCCTCCCCCGAAACCGCGTCCGAGCCCCTCACCGCCACCGAGCGACGGGCCCGCGCCGCCGCCTTCCGCGGCTTATTGTTGTCGCGCCAGCGCCGCTTCGCCGCCGCCCAGACCGCCTTCGCGGACGCCGTCCGTCTCGACCCCGCGCTGGACCTCACCTCGATCCCCACCTTTTGGGATCTCGAGCGCGGCGCTCACGAGATCGTCATCCGCGCCTATGAAGAAACCGGTCGGCAACCCGACGCCCAGGCGCTCGCCGCTAGGCTTCGCCAGACGTACCGCCCCCGCTTAGTCCGGCTCCGATCCTCCGACCCAGTCTCCGCTCCCCAAGGCTAAGTTGGGAATCATCTCAGCCTTCCTCGCCACGCGTTCGAGAGGACTGCCCATAACCGGCCTCCCACCGCGACGCTGATCGACCGGCGCAATCTCCGGGAGGTCAAGCACCCCACCCGTCGCCGCGTGCTCGTGTGGTTGACCGGCCGCCACCACCGCCCCCCACGACCCCAACGGACACGGTCCAGGAGAGCGACCCCAGCCCCGGAGGGGCTTCGTGGCGTCAGCCCGGGGATTTATCCCCGGGCGTGTGGCCGCCGTGCCCACCTCCCCACCACCTCGGCCCATAACCGCCGTGCCCACCTCCTCACCGCCATGGCCCATAACCGCTTTGCCCATGCACCCACGGTCACGGCTCATGACCGCCGTGACCACGCGCCCGCCATCGTCTTGAGGCAAGTTAACCGCCCACGAGCCGCGCCGGAACGGCCGATTTCAGCACGGCGCGAAGCGTCGAGGCCGCTCCTCGTCGCCGGTGATTGACCCGCGATCGGCCAACGAAGACAAAAATTCAAACTGTCCAGGAGAGGAGAGTAGGGAGCGCGGTCTTCTCAGCGCCAGCGGGATGGTCGCCGCAAACGCCCACGGTGCCGACCTCCGGCACCTCACCATTCCGATACCGGCTTACCCGGCCCGTCGAAGCCGGCCCTGGGAGCGCAACGTCGCCGCCACCGTCTCCAGGCGTTCGGCATCAAGGGCGTAGTATTTCATCCCCCCTCTCGGCCGCACCGTCACCAGCCCCGCGCGCTCCAGCATCGAGAGGTGACGCGACACGGCCGACTGCGCGATTCCCAGCCGGCCAACGATCTCCTGCGCGTACAATTCGTCCTCGCCGAGGAGCTCAAGCACCCGCAGCCGCGTCGGATCGGCGAGCGCGCGCAGCGCCTCCAACATCGCGTTGCTGGCGAGCGTGCCTCCTGCCCGCCGCTCCGCGCGGCTGCGGTCTGTCCCTTCGGGTCCCGCCGCTGCCGGCACCTCTCCTCCCGCAAACCGGCTCAACAGTTCCGGAGCGCCGAAGTAGACGATCAGATCGGGCGGAGACACGATGTAGCTGACGAACGAGCCAAGGTGGGCCGAAGGACAAAACGCCACCCGGTCGATCTCGCCCAGTCGCCCCACCAGCGTTGCCGGCGGACGGTGACCCGTCAAGTCCGCGAAAGCCAGCCCAAAACCGCGATCGCTTGATTGCTCCGCCCGCCGGGCCGCGTCGCGCAGGAGCGGTACCTGCGTCGCGTGCTCCCCCCGGTAGACCTCCTCCCATACGCCCCGGAACAATGACACCGTCCGCTCCTTGAGCTGTTCGGGATTGCCAAGCAGGGGGAGAACCTCGTCGACCGCCGCCGTCGTTAGCGCCGGTTCCAGCGCCCTCCTCCAGGCGGCCTCGTCATCGCCAACCGTCACCGCCTCGGAGAGCCCAAGATCACCCTGAACTCGGTTGAGCGCCTGAGCTGCCATCTCGAGGTAGTCCAGCGCCGGTAAGCCTTCGAAAAACGCGAAAAGATCGTCCGCGCCCGCGTCCACCCGCTCACGGTCCAGCGGCGAGAACCGCAAGACTGGCTCCTCGACATAATATAAAAGGCGTCCCGAGAAGCCATGCAACAGATCGAGGTCGGCGCGCAGCTCCTCCGGCAAGCGCTGACGCGCCTCGATCAACCAGGGACCGAGGTCGCTGCCGGGGACGGCGCGATACAGCAGCGACAACACCGAGACAAGGTCGAGCGGGAGAGAGACGGTGGTCGTCAGGCGGAGGGCCGGCGTGCCGGCGACAAGCTCGCCCATTGGCGGATCCTCGTGTGGAAGCGGCGGGATAATGCTTTGATAATCATATCAGCATAAGCGTCTGCTCGGCGTGTCTCCTCTCCCTCCTGATCGTTAGCGGCCCCCGCGTTCGGCCCCACCTCCACGCTCTGCACGCTCCTCCTCGCCATCGGGTCGTCTCACGTCCTCGTCCGCGAACCCGACGACGTGGCGTCGCGCGTCCCCCATCCGTCCTCCTGGCCCCTTTACCCCTCGTCTCCCACCAGGCACAATCCCTCCTGGGATCGCGACACCCTTGGACCAACAGGTTCTCTCCGCCGCGCCTCGCGGCTCAATCCCGGAGACGACGATGCCAAGCACGGACCTTCGTCCAGAGCGCCTCCGCTGCGAGTACCTGACCGATCCCCTCGGTATCGACGTCCTCCACCCACGCCTCAGTTGGACCCTCACCGCCCATTAGCGCGGCCAGCGCCAAACCGCCTATCAGATCCTCGTCGCCAGCACCGCCCCGCGCCTCCTCGCCCGACAAGCCGACGTCTGGGAGAGTGGTCGCGTCCCCACGTCCCAATCCGCCCACGTCGTCTACGGTGGCCCGCCTTTGCGCTCGGCCCACCGCTACTGGTGGGCTCTCCGCGTCTGGGACCGCGACGACCGCGCCACCCCCTTCACCTCGCCCGCCTGGTGGGAAATGGGGTTGTTGCGCGCCGACGACTGGCAAGCGACCTGGATCGGCCTCGGCGCCCATCCCTCCGCTCCGCTGTCCGATTCATCCTCCGATCTCTACCACTCCAGCCACCTCGAGCCTGACCCGGATACCACGACCCTCGACCTTCCGCCGAGCCCCTACCTCTGCTCCCTGTTCACGCTCCCGCGCCCGATTCGCCGCGCCCGGCTCTACGTGACCGCCCGCGGTCTCTACGAGCTTCACCTCAACGGTCAGAAAGTTGGCGACGCCGCCCTCAGTCCCGGCTGGACCGATTACACCAAACGCGTCCCCTACCAAACCTACGACGTCACGCCCCTCCTTCACGTCGGTGAGAACGCGGTCGTTGCCATCCTCGGCGCCGGGTGGTTTAGCGGCTATCTTGGGTTTGGCGGACAGAACAAACACTACGGTCCTGCCCCCGAGCTGCTGATCCAGCTGCGCGTCGAGCATGACACCGGTCCCGACACCCTCATCGTCAGCGATCGCTCATGGCGAGGCACGACCGGTCCCATCGTCACCGCTGATCTCCTGATGGGTGAGACCTACGACGCCCGCTATGAGTTGCCCGGCTGGGATTCCCCCGGCTTCGACGATTCCCGATGGGCGCCGGTCCGCGTCTCCCCGCGCGATGACACCCTCCTCGTCGCCGATCGGGCCGAGCCAGTCCGCGTCACCGAACATCTCCCCCCGTCGACCATCACTCCCCGCGACGATGCCACCACCATCGTCGACATGGGTCAGAATATGGTCGGCTGGGTCAAGCTCCGCGTCAGTGGCGATCGCGGCACACGGGTCCGCCTCCGCTTCGCCGAGGTCCTCAACCCGGATGGCACCCTCTACACCGACAATCTCCGCGCCGCCCGCCAGACCGACTCCTTCGTCCTCCTCGGCCAGGGCGTCGAAACGTTCGAGCCGCGGTTCACCTTCCATGGCTTTCGCTACGTCGAGGTTGCCGGCTATCCCGGCTTCCTCACCCCGGACGCCATCACCGGCTGCGTCGTCGAGTCAGCCGCGCCCCCGGCCGGAAACTTCGTCTGCTCGCATCCCCTCGTCAATCGACTCCAACACGCCATCGTCTGGGGTCAACGCGGCAATTTCCTCTCCGTCCCCACCGATTGTCCGCAGCGTGACGAGCGACTCGGCTGGCTCGCCGACGCTCACGTCTTCGCCCCCACTGCCTGTTTCAACCGCGACGTCGCCGCCTTCTTCACCAAGTGGTTGATCGACGTCGCCGACGCCCAGGCGCCGGACGGCGCCTACCCCGATGTTGCCCCTTTATCACCCCGCTTCGACACGCTCCGCCACGGCGCTCCCGTCTGGGGCGACGCCGGAGTCATCCTCCCCTGGACCCTCTACCTCCACTACGCCGACACCCGCCTCCTCGTGGAGCACTTCGATGGCATGGTCCGCTGGCTCGACTACGTCCTCTCGGCCAATCCCGACCTCCTCTGGCGTCACCGCCGCGGCAACGACTACGGCGACTGGCTCGCCGTCGACGCCGACCCCCCCAAAGAGCTCCTCTCCACCGCCTACTTCGCCTCCAGCGCCCACCTCCTCTCCCGCATCGCCGGCGTCCTCGGCCGTCCCCAGCCCGCCGCCCACTACGCCTCCTTGTTCGAGCGGATCAAGATCGCCTTCCAAACGGCCTACCTCTCCCCTGACGGCCGGCATTCCGGCGATACCCAAACCGGCTACCTGCTCGCCTTAGACGTCGATCTCCTTCCAGACCACCTCCGTCCCGTCGCGGCCCAACACCTGGTCGAAAACATCGTCCAGCACGATTGGCACCTGACCACCGGCTTCGCTGGCGTCGGCCTCCTCCTCCCCGTCCTTACCGACGCCGGCTACCTCGACGTCGCCTACCGTCTCCTCCTCAACGACACGTTCCCATCCTGGGGCTATCCCCTCCAACACGGCGCCACCACCATCTGGGAGCGCTGGGATGGCTGGACCGAGCAACACGGCTTCCAGGACCCAGGCATGAACTCCTTCAACCACTACGCCCTCGGCGCCGTCGGCGACTGGCTCTACCGCTACGTCGCCGGAATCGACGTCGATCCCCAACGACCCGGCTTCGACCACGTCGTCATCCATCCCTGGCCCGGCGGCGGGCTGACCACCGCCACCGCCGACTACCACTCCCTCCGCGGCGCGATCGCCAGCGCCTGGCGCATCGACGGCGGCGCCTTCACGCTGAACGTCACGATTCCCCCAGGCACCACCGCCACCGTTCACGTCCCCGCCGTCGAACCAGCGATGCCCACCGAAGGAGGACAGCCGGCGGACACCTCGGTCGGCGTCACGTTCGCCCGCTGGCAACCCAGTCACGCCATCTTCACCGTCGATTCCGGCTCCTACGAGTTCCGCTCGCGCCTGCCGCCCGCCCTCTCTTCGGATACTCCGATCGGCCCCCGGTCAACGACCGCGACTTCGGCCGTCTTTCCCCCTCTCCCGCGCATCGGGAGAGGGGGCAGGGGGTGAGGGCTTTGCGGGTGCAGGGGGTGAGGGCTTTCGGCGGCCAGAGGTGAGGACTTTGACGGGGCAGGCGGCTGCTGCCCTCCCGCCCTCTCGATAGCGTCCCCCGCTAGTTCGGCTCGTGCCGGGGCATACTTGACCGTGAGCGACGGCTTGACCGGTTAGCGATCAGGAGGAATCCGCGACAATGCCCAAGATAGCGTTCATCGGCGCCGGCAGCACCGTCTTCGCCCGCGCCTTGCTGGGGGATATCTTCACCTTTCCCGAGCTTCACGGCGCAACCATCTCCTTGATGGACATCGACCCCGAGCGCTTGGCCTCGACCGAGCGCGTTGCCCGTCGCGTCGCCGCCGCGGCCGGCGTCGCGGCGACGTTCGAGACGACAACCGATCGCCGTCGCGCCCTCGATGGCGCCGACTACGCGATCAACATGATCCAGGTCGGTGGCTATCGCCCCGCGACCGTCATCGACTTCGAAATCCCCAAGAAGTACAACCTCCGCCAAACTATCGGCGATACCCTCGGCATCGGTGGCATCATGCGCGCCCTCCGCACGATCCCCGTCATGCTCGACATGGCCCGCGACATGGAGGAATGCTGTCCCGACGTCCTGTTCCTCAACTACACCAACCCGATGGCGATGTTGACCTGGGCGATGAACCGCGCGACCCCGATCGCCACCGTCGGTCTCTGCCACAGTGTCCAGGGAACGGCTGCCGACCTCGCCCGGATCCTCGAGCTTCCCCCGGAAGAGATCGATTACCTCTGCGCCGGAATCAATCACATGGCGTTCTATCTCCGCTTCGAGCACGCCGGCCGTGACCTCTACCCCTCCCTCCAACGGGTGCTCGCCGAGGGGCGCGAGCCCGCGCACGAGCGCGTCCGCTTCGACGTCCTCCGCCGGTTTGGCTACTTCGTCACCGAATCGAGCGAACACTTCTCCGAGTACGTTCCCTGGTTCATCAAGCACGACCGGCCCGATCTCATCGATCGCTACAACGTGCCGCTCGACGAGTATCCGGCGCGTTGCGAGGAGCAGATAGCCGAGTGGACCGAGATGGAAGTCGCTCTGACCTCCGAAGACCCCACCATCATCGACCGCTACGAGGCGAGGCGAGAAACCCTCACCGGCTACTCCGAGCGCCGTCTGGCCGCGACCGCCAAGGATGATCCCGCCCGGGCAGAGAAGATGCGCCAGGAGTTGCTGGACGCGCGGTTCGACAAGGTCACCGGCCACTCCGGCGAATACGGCTCCCTCATCATTCATAGCCGCGAGACGGGGATTCCCCGCGTCATCTACGGCAACGTCGCCAACCGTGGCCTGATCGACAATCTCCCCGCCGCCTGCTGCGTCGAGGTGCCCTGTCTGGTTGACAAGAATGGCGTCCAACCGACGACCGTCGGGACCTTGCCCCCACAGCTCGCCGCGCTCATGCAGACCAACGTCAACGTCCAGTCGCTTACCGTCGAGGCCGCTCTCACGGGCAGGCGAGACCACGTCTACCAGGCCGCGCTACTCGATCCCCACACCGCCGCCGAGCTCGGCCCCGATGAAATCTGCTCCCTCGTCGACGACCTCATCGCCGCCCACGGTGACGCCTTGCCCGCCTTCGCCTAGATGTGACCACCAGGCGCGCTCGTCATTCGTGGCCCCGTCGCCTGACCCACCGGCGCTCTCTACCTGGCGACCGCCAGTGCCGGAACCGCGCAGCCGGCGTCCGTGTACTCGATGTCGTCTAAATCCGCCGGCGCGCCGCTGCCACAGATCGGGCACTCCGGATCACGGCTCAGCTTCAGCTCCCGGAACGAGGTCCGCATCGCGTCATAAATGAGCAGTCGCCCGATCAGCGGCTCGCCGATACCGAGAATCAGCTTCGCGACCTCCGTCGCCTGAATCAGACCGATCGTCCCCGGCAGCAGCCCCAGCACACCCGCCTCGGCGCAATTGGGGGCCAGTTCTGGTGGCGGCGGAGACGGGAACAGACAGCGGTAGCACGGCCCCTGCCCAGCCAGGAACGTCGTCGCCTGGCCCTCGAAGCGAAAGATGCTCCCATGAATGTTTGGCTTCCCGAGCAGCACGCAGGCATCGTTGATCAGATACCGGCTGGCGAAGTTGTCGGTCCCGTCGAGGATGATGTCGTACGGCGCGAACAGCTCGAACGCGTTCTCCTTCGTCAACCGCGTCGCGTGGGGGACGACCGTCACATCCGGATTTAGAGCCTCGATCGTCAGCCGCGCCGACTCCACCTTCAGCATGCCGACCCGTTCCGTCGTGTGCAAAATCTGACGCTGCAAGTTCGAGTCATCCACGGTGTCGGCGTCGACCACCCCCAGGGTGCCGACTCCCGCTGCCGCGAGGTACAACGCCGCCGGTGACCCCAGACCACCCGCGCCGATCAGCAGCACCTTCGCTTCCAGGAGCTTCCGTTGACCTTCCTCCCCAATCTCCGGAATCAGCAGATGGCGGCTGTAGCGCCGTCGCTGGTCCGGCGTCAGCGGCCTCGGCGTCGCCCATTCCAATCCAGCGCCCTTCCAGGCGGTGAATCCGCCAGCCACCGATTGGACATCGCCATAGCCGAGCTCTTCCAGGGTTTTTGCGGCCAGCGCCGAGCGCGCACCGCCCGCGCAGTAGACGAGCAACGGCCGCCCCTTATTGGGCACAAGCTCTTCGACCCGCAGTTCGAGATACCCCCGCGGAATGTGCACGGCCCCCGGCACAATCCCCTGATCGACCTCATCCTGCTCGCGGACGTCGATCACCACCACGTCGCTATCCCGTCGCAACTCGTCCGCGCTGACCGGATCGACCTCCCGGATGGCCGCCTTCGTGCGATCCAACAGGTCGCGGTACGTCCCTACCATCAGCTGCCTCACCCTTCGTTGCACGTCCGTTCAACATGGAGCATACGTTCGCGACGCGAGTCGAGACAAGGGGAGAACACGACATGGAGCTCGCGCCTGGCGACCGTTTGAACGCCCGCGACGACCATGGCTGCTTCGGCTGCGGTCACGACAACCCCCATGGGCTTCGCTTGGCGTTCTATCGCGCGCCGGACGGCACGGCTGTCTGGGCCTCCTTCACCCCACGCCGCGAGCACGAAGGATTCGAGGGCATGGCCCATGGTGGCATCGTCACCACGCTGCTCGACGAAGCAATGGGCTGGGCCGTCTTCGCCCGCGACATCTGGGCCGTCACGGCGACCATCGAAGTCAAATTCCGCAAACCGGTCGAGGTCGGTATCGAGACCCGCGTCATTGGCCGCGTCGTCGCCGACCGTGGCCGCGCCATCGATCTCGCCGCCCAACTCCGCCGCTCGCCCGATGACACCATGCTCGCCGAAGCCACCGCCACCTTCATCCGCGTCCCCGAGACCAAAGCCCAGGCCTGGAGAGATCGCTACCTCGCGGGACCGCTTCCGCCTGTCTAATACCACCTCCCGCTCACGACAGCGGCGCCGGGTTTCGTTCCCCCTCTCCCGAGCAACGGCCGGGCGTCCTCTGGGCAGCGCTCTCTCCCGGGCAGTTTGCGCCTTGGCTCCCGGTCGCCGATTGTTGGCGAGGTGCCGGCGCCGCGACGTGGGTGACCGGCCGCCACCACCACCCGCACGCCCCCAACGGAGCCGGTCCGGGAGCGATCCCGGCCCCGGAGGGGCTTCGTGGGGTCAGCCCGGGGATTCATCCCCGGGCGTGTCACCGCCGTACCCTCGCCCCCACCGCCACGGCTCGTAACCGCGCTGCCCCTCACCCCTCATTACGGCCCATGACGGTCTTGCCCCCGCGCCCACCGTCACGGCCCATCACCGCCTACCCCCGCACCCCTTATCACAGTCCATGACCGCCGTGTCGACGCACCCGCGTTCGACCAGCAGTGACCCCCACTCCCTCGTCCCTCCCCCTCTCGCGGACCATTTGCGTCCTGGCCCGCCTTCCACGATAGCCGGCGAGCCGTCCGCGGCGAGAAGCGGCCGCCACGCTATGCGCCGCGCGAGAATCGGCCGATCGCATGCGCCTGGTGGTGGGGTGACCGGCCGCCAAATCCGTTGCCAACGGCCAAACCTGAAACTGTCCGGGAGAGAGCTGCACAGCGGCCGGGAATGAGAGCGTTTAGGGGATAGCCGGGTGCGGGGCGCCGCGATCACGCGGCGTCTAATGGCATTCCGCATATCGGGTCGACCCTAACGCTTGCGCCGGATCGGATCGGCTCCCTAACCCGCCGTCGTCAACTCTTCCCCGCTGCCGTTCGCCGTGCCTCCGCGCGTGATCGCCAGCAGCTGATTGAGCGCCATGAGAAGGTTGCGGATCGATTGCTCGTCCAACAGAAACAGCGCCAGCTCGGTCTCCTCCGGTGTCATTGCCCCCGACTCCGGCGACGGCCCTGCCACTTCTGGCTCCCCTCCGTCCGAGCCAGCCCGCGCCCCTAGCCAACGCGCGGCCTCCCCATCGGCCGCCCGCAGCAGCCGCAACAGCTGCTCCGCCGCCGCGCTCCGCGTCTCAATCGACCTCGCCCCGACGGGCGTTGCGGGCGTCCCCCCTCGTGGCTCGCCTGCATCCTCTCCCGTCAGCGCCCGCAGCGTTGCGGGCGTCGTCGCCAGAATGAAGGCCGCGCCATCAGCCTCCGCGTGGGCCATCGCCCGCGGTCCAGGCGCTCCGCGCGCCGCGGCCGTCTCCAGCGTGGCCAGATCCGCCTCGAAGATCTCCCGGCCGCCGCGTCCATCGCTATCAATCGCCTCCCGGTCGTAAACGTAAATGAGAAACGCCGCTGGCCCCACCGACGACGCCAACTCGGCGGCGAAGACGGGGACGGCCGGCCCCCGCTCGACCGCGATCAAATCCTCCGCCAAGACCTCGGCGCTTTCGCTAAGATTCAGCGCCTGGCCGAGGAAGGCCGCTGCTTGCAGCCGTTGGTCGTCCTGCTCCATCCGTTCCTCTCACCCGTGCCGCCCGGTGACCGCCGTGAAACCGACCGCTCCGCCCACGACCCAATCTATGGCCGCGTCCCCGCGATGATACGATCTTGCATCACCGTTAACGGGATGAACCCCTTGGGAGGTGCCGTGTGCTGGAAGAACGGGAGGCGCGGACCCTGCTCACCGCCGCCATGGACGCGTCGCGGCGAGCCTACGCCCCCTACTCGGGGTTCCCCGTCGGCGCCGCCCTCCTCACGACCGGCGGCCACGTCTTCACCGGCTGCAACGTCGAGAACGCCAGCTTCGGTCTGACCGTCTGCGCCGAGCGCGTTGCCCTCTGGACCGCCGTCGCCGCCGGCCACCGGCACGTTCAAGCGGTCGCCGTCGTTGGGCCCAAAGCACCCCGCCTCACTCCCTGCGGCGCCTGCCGCCAGGTCCTCAACGAGTTTGTTCCCCCGGATCACGACATCATCATCATCCTCGACGACGACGGCGCGCCCCAGCAAATGCCACTCTCCGCGCTCTTGCCTCACGCCTTCGGCCCGCGCGATCTCGACCACACCGATAGCGTGGTATCTTCCTGAGATCGAAGCCGGTCGATAGGACTCTGTCCCCCTGTCGCTGGGTCGGGCTCCTCTCGCTCGCGCATCGGGCGCGTGCCCTTTGAGCGGCGGTGGGCGTGAGGACGCGTCGCGGCTCAACCATCACCGGCGTCCCCCGCGTGGTACCCTCAACCGGTTTGACCTCCCGCCGGCCATCGGATCGGCGGGGGCAGTAGCGAACAAACAGACCAGCACCAGGAGTGACTGGCAGTGGAAGGAACACACCATGGCGACAGGAACGGTCAAAGTCTGGTCGGCGGGTCGAGGCAGCGGTTGGATCAGGCCCGATAGCGGCGGCGATCTTGTCTACGTCCACAAGAGCGGCGTTGCGGCTCAGGAAACGGACTCGGCGCCTCGACTGGAGTCCGGCCAGCGCGTCGAGTTTCAGATCGGCCAGCGGCCGAAAGGCAGCGCCGGCATCAACGTCCGCCCCCTGACGGAGGAGCCCTCCGTGGAATCCCCGGCGGCTGACGAGCCCGTCGCCGCGGACGCCGCCTCGTAGGGAGCGTCACTCCGCAATACGGACGTTGGCGTCAACCGGTTGCCGGCCCCGTCCGCGACCCACGAAGGAGGAACAATCATGATGGAGGGGTCATCCTCGACGACCGAGGTTCCCATCGGTGCCGCCGTCGTCGCGGCGAACGGCGAGTTGCTCGGCAAGATCCACACGGCCCATTCGCACTTCTTCGTATTCGAGCAATCCACCGGCTCGCCTCCCACCGACTACGAAGTGCCGATGCACGCGGTCTCCCGCGTCGAGGGTGGCCGCGTTCTCCTCACCGTCAACCTCGAAGCCTTGAGCCGCGTACCAGACGAGCGCTAATCTGCCGCTCACCGCATGCACGAGGAGCAATGACCACTCCTCATCGCGGCGAAGAAGGGGCCCGACCGTGAAACGGCTCGACGGCAAACGGGCGGTTATCACCGGCGCCGGGCGCGGGATCGGGCACGCCATCGCCCAGAAATTCCTGGCGGAAGGCGCCCGCCTCCTCGTCACCGATCTCGTCACTGACCGACTCGCTTCGGCCGCGGCCAAGCTGGCCGCCGCCGGTGAGATTCACTCCCTCGCTGGCGACGTTGCCGATCCTGCCTTCTGCGAGCGGCTGGTCGCGGAGACCCTCCAGCGTCTCGGAGGCATCGACATTCTCGTCAACAACGCCGGCATCGCCCTTGTCCAGCCGTTCCTCGACCACGATCCCGCCGTCTGGGACCGGACGTTGGCTGTCAACCTCACCGCTCCCTTCCGTCTCGGCCAGGTGGCCGCGCGAGCGATGATCGCCCAAGGCACCGGCGGCGCCATCGTCAACATGGCCTCGACGAATGGCCATGTCGCTGAGCGCGGGCTGACGGCCTACAACGCCTCGAAAGCGGGAGTCGTCTTGCTCACCAAGACCATGGCCCTCGAGCTCGCCGCTTACGACATCCGCGTCAACTGCGTCGCGCCCGGCTGGATCGCCACCGACCTCGCCACCGAGGGAGGCCACGACCCCGCGTTCATCGCCGCCTACCTCGAGAAAATCCCGCTCCGTCGCTACGGTCGCCCCCAGGAAGTCGCCAACCTCTTCGCCTTCCTCGCGTCCGACGAGGCGTCCTTCATCACCGGCGAGTCCGTCGTCATCGACGGCGGCCAGCTTGCCGAGGAGTAGGGCGGGGAGCGGCGGGCTCCACCCGGTGCTTGAGGATACCTCCCGCGCAGGTCGCGCGGAGCGAACCGTTACTGAACGATCGACACGACCAGGCTGTCAAGGTGGGCCAAGGGAGCCTTGGGCAGGCGCCTGGAGGCGTCCAGATTCACGGGCACCAACGTGACGGTGACCTCCCGCCCGCTCGCCCGGCGACCGGCCACAGCTCCCGTGATATCGAAGCTGAGCGCCGCCGGCATCATCGTGTGGCCCATGCCCATCGCGGCCGCATCCTGCAGCTGCAAACCGAACAGACTGACTCCACCGACGAAGGCGTCGTCCCGTGGGCTCGGCTGCTGGTCCTTCGGCAGATTGACGTAGACCTCGAAGGCGACCCCAAGAACACCAGTCCCCTGGATGCCCTCAAGCGTCAGCACTACGCCCGCATCCGCTCGCCGCTCGGTCGAGCTCGCGCCAGCGTCTGGCAGCGCGGCGCCGAGCCCGATCGGCACCGTGACCGGGTCCGTCCCCAGGTCGACCCCACCTGCGCCCTTGCTCTTACCTAGCTCCTTCACGGATTGCTTGCCTGCCGCCGAGGCGCCCTTCTCGCGACGGGCCGCCGCCGCGCCTGACGCCGCCCCATCGTCGTCGTACCGGTAGTTCAATTGCTGAGCGGTATCGACGATCTGCTTGCCCGACATCGTGACCTCGGTTCCGTTCTCGTCGAAGAACGTAAACGTGTCGTTCATCCAGTCGCCATCGCCTGTCGGGTTTGCCCGCCCTCCAGCTTGATCCAACCACCGTTTCCAGAGGCGGTCGATGTTCGCGTGGTGGAGCCAGAACAGCGGGTCGCGGGCGGCCATCGCGACCGTTCCCATCCAACCCGAGCCGCCCCCCACCCAACTGTGGACCTGGTTGTGCGGCGTATTCTCCAGTTGGCCGGCACCACCGCCACTATGGAGGGCCTCCGAGACCTGCAGGCCGCCAAAACTGGTGCCCGAGCCAGTGTGGAAGAAGTTGACCGTCTCGAAAGCCGGCGAATGGTCGAACATCCAGGCGTTCTCTGCCGGCGGTGGTTGCCCGGCGTTCACGTCGGCGTTCCGCTGGGCAACGTAGAGGGAGCTCGATGGCGTACGAAACGGGCGCGGAACGATCCGTTGGTCAGACTCTGAGTAGTCCCAGTATGGCAAGGCGAGGCTAGGGTTGCCTGACGCCTTCCGCAAGATCCGCTCGAACCAGTAGAGATACATCCGGTGCCAGGCAAGAAAGAAAAAGCTCCCGTGCGTGCATTGGTTCCAGTTCGCCCCAGCGCCGTCGTTCGTGCCGTGAATGTTCGCCTGAAAGATCCAGCTCGTCGGATCGGATGACTCGCGAGCTTTCATCACCGCGATCCCGCGGGCCAGGGCGGTCAGTGCCGGACCGCTCTCGTCGAGGGAGTGGACACTACGACGTACATGCACCGGCGGTTGCTTCTTTACGCACCGCCCGCCCTTGCATGTCTCCCCCCGGCGACAGCAGCGCTTCTTGCAGCGACGCGACCTCGGGCAGTCGTTGTGCTGCTTTTGGCGCGCCGCCGCTGTCGCCTTGTCCTCCACCGCCAACCCGGAGGCGCCGCCCAGTGTCAGCAGCCGGCCAGACATACCCAGGGCCAGCGACCGCAGCACCGTGCGCCGCGACGTGCTCTCGGTCAAGACCTGAACGATCCTATCAAACGTCATGGGATAGCCTGTCACCTGGACCCGTCACCCGCTTGACCGCCCTGGTATCGACGACCACCGGTGCCTGATCGACGCCGGAACCTCACACGCTCCGGAAACGCTTTACCTCAACCCACCGGTCCCAGGACAAGAGGGGCGGTCGTGAGACCGCCCCTCTGCCTATCCAACCTAACGCTCGTTGGGTCGGCTCAGCGGACACCGCGCGTTAGCCCGCACGAAGCGAGCGACGCCGATCCGACCTTACGCTTGCCGCCTGCAGTTCCGGGCGCATCGCTTCTTGCACGAGTGGCGGCACTTGCTTGGCGAACCCTTCCCGCCATCCTGGATGCAGGACTTACGGCAGGGCCGCTCGCAACGCCTGATGCAGATCGTGATTGTTCCGCCCCCGCCTCCGCCACCGGAGCAGGTGCCCGTGCTGGCATCGCACGTTTCACCCGTGGGGCAGCCCGGTACCCCGTTCGTGCAGCAGTCGCTGTCGGCGATGCAGGTGGTCCCGCACAGCTTCTGCCCACTGTCACAGCCTCCGCCACCCGAACACGTGCCGTAATCGCACGTCTGATAATCGGGACAGCCCGGGTGTCCGTTTGTGCAGCACTCATCATCGGCGATGCACGTACCGCCGCAGAGCTTGTACCCGTTGTCGCACGTGCAGGTGCCGTAGTCGCACGTGCCGTGACCGCAGTCGTAATCGCTCGAGCAACCTCCGCCGCCGGTGCAGGTGCCGGAGTCGCAGGTCTCACCGTACTCGCAGTCGTCGTCCGTGCAGCAATCCTTTGTTGGGATACAGGTTTCACCGCACGTCTTGTAGCCTTTGTCGCACGTGCAGGTTCCGTGGTCGCATACCTCGTGCTCGCCGCACTCCGGATAGCACGTGTCGCCGCCGCCTTCGACGCTGCTAGGACAGTACGGCTTGCTGTTCTGCTCGGGTGCCGGGATGAGGTCGCCGTGCTTCGAGTGCGCCTTAATCGCGTTTTCGCTGACGTTGATCAGAACGTAGGGGTTGCTCGCGGATCCCGTCCTGTGGCAAATGGCAATCTTTGCGGTGGAGGAGTTCGCTTGGTGGCTCTTGCCCTTGCCTTTGCCCTTCGCGTAGCCGGTCTCCCATCCAACGACAGCCAGCGAGGCGCTTCAGCACCGAGCGTCGGCTGGAATCCACTACAAGAAGTCGAGTCAGCTTATCGAAACTCGGTCCGTCCATCGCTCTACTCTCCCGATTCTCTATTCGCGCACCCATGCGACACCGTTGTCGCACGAGCTCCTCTGATGGTGTGCCTTCCCGAACGCTTCCATCGCTCAGGTCATCGCCATCTCCAATTCCGCCCGACTCCGGTGTCGCGCAATCTGGAAGTCCTGCGCCAAGAAGTGAGAAAGCGAAGACATTTGCGGGGATGACTTAAAAGTGTTATGAAACGTGAACACCGGCTGAGCGCTCCTTGCGGACGCTTGACGGGTGCCATGACGGGTGGGGTCTCATCGTTCCAGCGGTGCCCCCCCGTCTTTTTGATTGGTCGGATCAGTCACGACATCCTCGCTAGCTGGCTGGGCATCTCCTCCTGACGCACGCGGGCGACACAAAAACCGACCCCTTGTGAAGGGCCGGTTTCACCACTCGCTCCTCGCCGCCCAGGTGACCACATACAGGCGACGGCTCAACGCTCCCATCTCTATTGAGTTGTCTATTCAGTTGACGGTCCCGGTTCTGCTATGACCATACTCTTGCTGCTCGGCGTTGTCAACTGTACAAACACAAATGGTACGAATGACCCCTGCCGTTAGTACTATCAGTCCTCACGCATAATGGTCGACCGGGGCGCCTCGCCGGGGGTGATCCCGCTCTTGATCGATCTGGCCGAACGCCGTGGCTCCAGGCGTCATGCCAGATACGTCGCCGTGCCCGTCCCGCCGAGCGGCCACCTGAGCAGAGCCAGGATCGCCTCGGCTGGCTGAGGTGACGCGAAGAGATACCCTTGCCCTAGGTCACAGCCTAAGTCGCGGAGCCGGGCAAGTTGGACGGGTGTCTCAACTCCTTCCGCGGTCACTCTTAAGCCCAGCGCGTGTCCAAGGCTGATCGTGGCCGCGACGAGCGCGGTCTCCGGTTCGCCCCCGAGTCCCGCCACCAGCGAGCGGTCGATCTTCAGGCTGTTCGCCGGCAATCGCCTCAGGTGGGCCAGCGAAGCGAACCCAGCTCCGAAGTCGTCGATCGAGAGTTCGACACCCAGCTCGGTCAATCCCGCCAGAGCTTCGACGGCCGCGGCCCCATCTTCAAGAACCGCCCCCTCCGTGACCTCGAGCTCGAGGTAGTGCGGCGCCAGCCCGCTCTCCGCGAGTGCGCGCCCGACGTCCCCGAGGAGACCCGGGTCGTGCAGCTGCCGCGGTGAGAGATTGACGCTTACCCAGTGCAAGGCGTTAGTCGGAACGCCCTCCTTCGTCCACTCGTTCATCTGCCAGCACGCCCGGGATAGCGCCCATTGGCCAAGTGAGGATATGAGCCCAATCTCCTCGGCGATGGGCACAAACGCCGTCGGCGGGACGATGCCGCGCTCCGGGTGTCGCCACCGGAGGAGGGCTTCCAAGCCGACGATCCGTCCGGTCGCCAGTTCGACTTTGGGCTGGTAGTGAAGCAGCAGCTCGCCTCGCCCCAGCGCACCTCGGAGATCCTCCTCCAAACCCAGCCGTTCCGGCGCCGGCACGGAGATGACCGCCTCGTACAGTTCGGAGCGGGCCTTGCCCTGTCGCTTCGCTCGGTACATCGCGATGTCAGCGTGACGGAGGAGATCGCCCGGCTGATCGGTTGGTGCCGCCCCGATCGCGATCCCGATACTTGCCGTCGCGATCACGCTCCGCCCGTCCACCAGAATAGCTGGCCGGAGCGCGGCGGCGATCCTCTCCGCAACCCATGTCGCCTCGGATGGGTCAGCGACGCTTTCAATCAAGACAATGAACTCATCGCCGCCGAACCGGGCCAGCGTCTCACCCGGTCGCAGCCCGGCCCGTAGTCGCTCAGCCAGCGCCGCCAGCAGCCGGTCCCCGGCCTCGTGTCCGAGACCGTCATTCACAAATTTGAACCCATCGAGGTCGATGAACAGCACCCCTACGGACTGACCCTTCTCCCCGGCCCGCGAGAGGGCCATCTCCAAGTGATTCGCAATCAGCGCTCGGTTCGGCAACCCAGTCAGCGGGTCATGAAACGCTTGGTGGATGAGTTCTGCCTCAAGCTCCTTACGCTTGCTGACGTCGTCCAGAATGCCGACCCAGTGCGTGACCCGTCCCACCTCGTCTACTACCGGCGCGATATGGAGCTCGTTCCAGAAAGGCGTCCCATCGCGACGATAGTTGAGAAGCGTGATCGCGCATTCGTCGCGGGCGTCCATCGCGCGACGAATCGTTGCCCGAGCCTCGGGGTCGGTGTCAGCGCCTTGAAACATGCGGCAGTTGCGGCCCAAGGTTTCGCCAGCGCTATACCCGGTAATGCGCTCCACCGCCGGATTCACGTCGATCACCGGCACGTCGGGCTGGGAAGCGTCGGCAATAATGATCCCATTGCGAGACGCGGCGACCGAGCGGTCTCGGAGGCGAAGCTTTTCCTCGCCTCGTAGCACCCCGCTGTCCATTTGTCCGTCCTTGACCATATCCATTTCGATACCTCGATGACCACGCCGTGAGGACCACGCCGTGGTCGCCGCCCTTCGCCTGCTATTTGTGAAGCATGGCCCATTAGTACTATACACATGAATCATCAAAAGTCAGCATCAAGGTCTTCGACCAGGCGGCCGCTGGGTCCAAACTCAGGCCAGATAACGAATCGCTAGACCACGGGACACCGGTTACCATGGCTGACGCGCCCGGCCGCGACGCGCGTCCTCAATGTCGTGGCGCCCCTACCGGAACGAGACGGCTCAAGACGGCGGCCCATTGGGCATTCCGGCCGAGCCATCCGGCCCCGCCGGGTAGCCCAACCGCGCGCCTCACCGGGCACGGCTCTGCCCTAACACGTCGAATTCCTGCGCACGACGGATACGAGAACCACCAACCGTCGTATCAGTAGGCGCCAAGCGCCTCGGCCGGCACGACGATCGCGCTCTGTTGAAGCCCCGCCCCTGCCACCAATGGGTTGTTTCACGCTGCCGGAGGAACTCTTCAACGGCTGCCACGCCCAGCGGAGGAGCGAAGTGATGCCCCTGGGCGCGATCGCACCCCAGCCGCTTGAGGAGCGCGAGCTGCTCCGCCGTCTCGACCCCTTCCGCCGTCACAGCCAGGCCAACCGCCTTCGCCATGGCGATCAGCGCCCGTACGATCGCCGTATCACCACACCGCCGTCCCAGCGCAACCACGCACGACCTGTCGATCTTGAGGTCGCCGACGGCAAAACGTGTCAACGAGCTCAGCGCGGCGTATCCCGTCCCAAAATCATCGATCGTTACCGTCACGCCGAGCTGTTGCAGATCCTCGAGAACCGCTATCGTCTTCTCCGAATCCGCCATCGCCGCCCCCTCGGCGACATCCAACGACAAGCTGCCCGCCACGAGACCCGTTTCGCCGAGAATCCTAGCAATCTCCGAAATCAACGCCGGCTGACGGAACTGACGAGCGGAAAGGTTCACGCTGAGCCTCAACGGACTCGCGCTAGGATAGGCCCGCTGCCAGATACCCACCTGGCGGCACGCTTCCGCCATCACCCACCGACCGATCTCAATAATGAGTCCTGTCTCTTCCGCGAGTGGGATGAATTCCGCGGGTTGTAGGACACCACGGCTCGGATGCTGCCAGCGCACGAGAGCCTCGACTCCCAAGACTTCGTCGGACGTCAGATCGATGATCGGCTGATACGCGATTTGGAGTTCTCCTCGTTCCACTGCTTGCCCGAGTTCCGCCTCCTGCTCCAACCGCAACAGTGTCCTCAGGTCCAATCGCGGATCGAAAATCGCGACTCCCGCCTTGTTGTGCGCTTTGGCTCGGTAGAGCGCCACGTCAGCCGCTCGCAGCAGATCCGCCGATCGCGCGAGGTCCGGGCTCACCGACGCCACGCCGAGCGTGGCACTCACAGTCGCTTCCACCCCGCCGATCACGAACGGCTGCCGGAACGCCGCCGCGATGCGTTCCGCCGTCTGCGACACGTTGCGGCGATCGCCGCAGTCCGGCAGGAGGATCGCGAACTCATCGCCTCCGAATCGCGCGACCGTGCCCCTCTCGCCAAGGCATCGCCGGAGACGTTCCGCGACCGCGATCAGCAGCCGATCTCCGGCGTCGTGGCCCAAGCTGTCGTTGACGCTCTTGAAACCATCGAGATCGAGAAACATCATCGCCACTGGTCACGGCGGCGTACCGCTCGCTAGAACCTCCTGGAGCCGGTCCATCAAGCGGGTGCGATTGGCCAGACCCGTCAACGGATCATGAAACGCCATGTGAGCCAAGCGCTCTTCGGCTGTCTTGCGTTCCGTGACATCGACCAATAAACCCTGCCAGTACAGCGGTCGCCCCTCCGCATCCCGCACAATCGTCGCCTGGTCGTGGAGCCAGACGTAGCGCCCGTCGCAGGTTCGCTGACGGTACTCCACGTCGAACGGCTCGCCGCTGGCATTCGTCCTCGCGTCCTCCGCCATCACCCGCTCCCGATCGTCGGGATGCAGCAGCTTCTCCCAGTGGTCCGGATCATCCTGGCAATCTTCGGGCTCCCATCCCAGGATCGTCTTTACCTGAGGACTGACGTAAACCGTCCCGGGCTTGTCAATCCGTTGGACATAGGTGATCGCTGGTACGCTCTCGAGCAACGTCCTATACCGGGCTTCGACCTCTGCCAGTCGTTCCGTCGCCACCTTCCGCTCCGTCACGTCACGGGAGTTGACGACGAACCCCCGGATTTCCGGGTGGTCCAGATGATTGACCGCGATTGCCTCCAGCCAGCGCACCGAGCCGTCCTTGTGCCGGACGCGAGTCTCAAAGCGCTCGCTGGCGTCGGGGCGTCGCGCGAGGGCCGCAAAGACGTGGCGATCGATGCCAACATCGTCGGGGTGGTTGATCTCTTCGATCCGTCGGCCGAGCAGTTCCTCCGGACGATACCCCAACACGTGTTCATAGGAGGGACTAACGTAGCGGCGAATCAAACGGGCGTCAAGCACCGAAACAAGATCCGACGTGTGCTCGACGAGCGCCCGAAACCTCCCCTCGCTCCGAGCGATCGCCTCTTCGGATCGCTTGCTGCGAATCGCGACGCTGGCGAGGTGACTCATCTCATGGACGAGGAGGAGATCGTCGTCCGTCGGGCACCGCGGTTCCCGGTGATAGACCGCGAACGTTCCCAGCACTCGATCGGCGTCACCGTCGCGGATGGGGACGGACCAGCAGGCGCGCAGACCGAAACGATCCGCCAGATCCCGAAAGTTGGAGCAGAGCGGATCCGTCGCCGTGTCAACGACGATCACCGGCTCGCGGCGGTAGGCGGCGGTCCCGCAGACTCCCGACCGTGGCCCAATCGCGAGCCCGTCGATCGCCGCCATAAACTCCGCGGGAAGGCTCGCCGAGTATCCACCGCAAAAACGATGACCATCATCGTCGAGCAGCAGAATCGAGCACAGACTGCCCGGAATCATATCTTCCAGGTATCGGCAGAGCACGTCGAGCACCTGTTCAAGCACGGCCCCCGACGCCAGCAGCTCCAGGATGCCGGTTTGACCCAGTAGGTCTCGTTCCGTGCGGGTCATGACGATCGGTGCGACGAGCGGTCGATGATCACTATGGGGTGCCTCGCCAGCCTCAATTTGAAGTATGGCGCCCCCCAATGGTTGGGTATCCCCGCGCGACAGCACCGATCCCCGACGATGCGTGGGCATCCTCACGCCTTTCTTGACCGCCAGCACTTGCCGCCGCGCCCTTCGCCCTACCTGAGTCCGACGCATCTTATAACGAATTGCAAGTCTGTGTACCCTTGCTACAATAGAAAGGGAGAAGATCGGCCTACGGTCCGTCGTGACGTCCCCGTCCGCCGGACCCGCGCATTGGTAAGCCCTCCGCTGCGCTCTCCTCCCTCCCGATGGCACACCGTCTACGACCAGTGCGAACGCGGTTGAGTCCCCGCTCACACCGGGTGCGCGGACCGACCACTTACCGATCCTCCACCTCGTCACGCCTCCGTGCCGCGGTCCTTCCGCCAATCCACCGGCCGCGCGGTCAACCGCACACCTCGTCCCGACGTCCTCGTCCCCTTGCGTAGCATCCGCCCGAAACAAGATTGGTCACACGCCATGCCTTGACAGCTGAGTCACAGTGTCTTATCATCACCTTCGGGGTCGATTCGACCTCCGAATGAACGGAAAAAAGGAGCGGTAGATTACTTATCAACCGTTCGGTGGATCATTGTATTATTTTCGTGAACGAGACAGTAGGAGGCGCCAATTTAGAATCGGGGCCCGATCGTTCAGCAGGACAGGCGTTCGGCCGCACGCGCTAGGCGGACAATGAAGGGAAGGAGATTCCGATGACCTGGGACGACACCATCAAGACGCAGCTCGACGGAATGACCTGGAAGTAACGGGAAAGGAACGGACGACCATGACCTGGGACGACACCATCAAGACGCAACTCGACGGAATGACGTGGAAGTAAGTCCATTGAGTAGACGTGGCGTTCGCGTACGACGGGACTAGAAAGGGAGACCTGCCATGACGTGGGATGACACCGCCAAGACCCAACGCAACGGAATGACCTGGAAGTAAGCGAGTCGCCGATCACGTTGCGGCCAAAGACCAACGACGTAGACCCCCTGTTGCCCGCTCACCTACCTTCATGAGCCGGCTGTCGCGGGGCATCCAAACCCCGCGGACGCCCTCCTTGGAGACCCCGTACAGAGACCTGCGGTATGCCGGCAGGAATTTGCCCAGCGATCGCGCCGTCGTCAGCATCGTCTGCGAACAGAGGCTAACGGTGCGTCGCGCCTGACAGGCGGCCACTCCGTGGTAGCGGCGACGCAAGTCTCGCCCGTCGTCATCGGCACCACGGGTCGGAAACGCCGCCCCAACACAGCGAAACAGCCTTGCTCACCCTCAAGAAAGCCACAATCGTGATGAGCGGCAAATCACTTTTGTCATTGCTCTTCGCAGCGTAGCAAATTCCTTATCTTGGTTCTGTGCATGTTATGGCTTGCACTGCTTTCCTCAAGGGGCGTTATACTTCTACACTGAACGTGCCGCGACGATCTTTTTGACTGCGGCGACGTCGGTGTCGGGGTGTTGCCTCTCATGAAGGACGTTCCGCGACAGACGTTGGTATACACGGTTATCCTCGTCGCCGGTACGACGGCGGCATTCATGGTTGCCTATCTCCGGGCCGACCGGCCGTGGCCCCAACACGATCTCCTCGTCGCCCTAATCCTCTTCGTCATGATCTTTCTCGCCGAGCTCCTCGACGTCAATTTCCCTCGCTCGGTCATGACCTTCAACGTCTCGGTCTCCGCCGCGTTCGCCTTCGCTGCTGGCCTCACGATCACACCATTTCTCGGCGGGCTCGTCGTCGCCATCGCGCACCTCGTCGACGGCATTCGTGCGCGCCGCCAACCCATCCGGACCGTCGTCAACGCGGGTGTCCATAGTCTCTGCACCCTTGCCGCCGCCGCCGTCTATCTCTCTCTGGCGACAGTCAATGAGTCCCCTCTCAGTAGTTATCGCAACGTGGCGGTGCTTATCCTCGCCGCCGCTGTCTTTACCCTCATCAACGGCATTGTCTTAGCCCTCATCGTCTCACCGGTCGTTGGCGTTAGTCCTCTGGAGATGTGGCGCGCAAATCTCGTCACCGGCTCATCGGTCGAGTTGCTCACGCTCGTCACCCTCGGCAGTCTGATTCCCGTGCTGGGTAGGGAAGCCCCGTTCGCGATCGCCCTGTTGATCGTGCCGCTTCTGATCGGGCCCCATCTCGTCTTGCGCGGGCTTCGCAAGGCGCAGGTGGAAACCCGGACCACCATGGAGAGCCTCGCCGACGCGCTGGAGCGGCGTGACCCCTACACCCATCAGCACTCGGTTCGCGTGACGGACACCGTCCGCGGGATCCTGGACGAGATGCCCCAGCTCTCGCGCCAGGAAGTCGATATCATCATCGGCGCCGCCCGCGTTCACGATCTTGGAAAGGTCGGCACCCGTGACGCCGCGTTGAACAAGCCGGGCGCCTTGTCGGCCGAAGAGCGTCGAGAGATGGAACGCCACGTCACCATCGGCGCGGACATCGTCGGTCAGTTAGAGGAATACCGGTCGCGCGCCGACATCATTCGCCACCACCACGAGCGGTGGGACGGGACCGGCTACCCCAATGGTCTGCGCGGCGAGGAGATCCCGCTTGGCTCCCGGATAATCGCCGTTTCTGACGCATTCGACGCCATGACCTCGGATCGCGTCTATCGGCGTGCCTTGCCGACCGACGTCGCGCTCGCGGAGCTGCGTAAGGGCTGCGGTGTCCAGTTTGACCCACGGATTGTTGAGCTGTTCGAGAGTGTCGTACTTCGCCGCTCGCAGCTTGGCAGCTTCCAGCCCGGATCGGCTGCAGACGGGCACATCAGAACCCCGGCAACCCCTGATCCATCCCTGACGCAGGTCGCCGCCCGCCAGACATAGCAATCCTGGCTCTCCCGCCGAACCATGACTCACGCCGGCCCTAGTCATCCGACGTGGTGTCGATCGCTCGCCACAACCTCGACGCGCGTGCCAGCACCGGCGAGAGGGCAAGACCCGGCACCGCCAGAACCGTCAGGGCCACGCCGACCCCTACAGCCCGTTCCAGCGCCGGTCCCGTCAGCGCCCCAATCAGTCCGCCCCCGCTGAGCGCGAGCAGGAACAGCGAAAAAAATCGACCGTAGACAGCGTCTGGCAAGCGGTGCTGGAAGTAGGTCAGCGCCGCGACCTCATGAAAATCGGTCGTGAAGCCGGCAGCCACCAGCGCCACGACCGCGAGCCCGACCGTGCTAGCGATGCCAAATGCGGCGAGAGCCACGGCACACAGTCCCATCGCGACCGCCGACCTGTACAGCGCGCCCGCGTCGACAGGTGATCCCGCGCCGGCAACCAGTCCCCCGGCGATAGACCCCACCGCGACCGCCGCGAAGAAGACGCCAACCCCTCCATCGCCGAGACCGAGCGCGTTAGCTCGAACGATAAAGAGCGCGATGGTCGCCTGAACCAGCAGCGCCAGGCAAAGGCTGAGCACCGCGTACAAGCTCAGATCCCGTCGACGAAGCAGCCATCGGTAGCCAACTGCCTCCCCTGCGTCCGTGCTGGTCTGCAGCGTGGTCTCGGCCGTGGTGAGCGCTACATCCCTCGCCCTCGGGGAGGAAGCGCTGAGGCCCCCCCCTAGCTGGGTCACGGACGCCGCGATTCCAAGAAAGGTTAGCCCGTTCACCAGGAAGACCGGTACCACCCCGAGTGGCGCCAGCACGAACGCCCCCAACAGCGGACCGACCGCCTGCCCCGCCGTCATCCCCGCGAACAGCAGCCCGTTCGTCGCCGCCCGGTGCTCCAGCGGCGCCGCCGCCTTCACCTGAACCATGAATGCCGGCCGTGCGACCGTCGTCGCCATCTCCAGCAACAACAGCAGCCCATAGAGCAACCACAACCGGGGAGCCACGGCCAGCAGCGCGAACGAGCCGGCCAGCACCGCCATCACGACTTCGATCGCGAACAGCAGCCTCCGGCCGGAATGACGGTCCACGAACGATCCCGCGGGCCCCTGGAAAACCAACCGCGCCAGCATCCGGACCGCCAGCATCCCGCCGACGCCCAGCGCCCCATCCCCAAACCGGTACGCCAAGGAGATCAGCGCGATCGTGTTGAACCAATCGCCGATCTCAGAGACGACCCCCGCTCCAATCAGGAGCGCGACGTCGCGCTCGCCCACCGCCGCCCGATAGTGTCTGACGCGGCGACCTACGGCGAGCCGCAAAGGACGACGCCACGTCCGCCTGCGCCTCACGCGGCGCCCTCAAACCGTCCAGCCCGGAGTCGGAGCCGCCGGTGGCGTATTCCCGCATCCGCCATGGCCGCCGTGTCCCCTCTCTAGCCGCCCGTGAGATGTCCGCTCGTCGCACCTACGATACGTTCTCCTCCTCCGCTCGCACCAACGATACCTCCGCTAACCGCAGGCGGACGCTCCGGTTCGACGCATCCAGCAACGACAGTCGTTCCAGCCCTCCCACCGCCACCCGCAGCGTCGTCCCCGCCGCGTCCACCGTGAACCGCACCGTCGGCCCCTCGAACACGATCTGCTCGACCCGTCCTTCGATCACCGAGGAGTCGTTAGGCTCGCGTCCATCAGCCAACACCTCGATGTTCTCCGGCCGCACGAATGCCAGCACCGCGTCACCTACCCCGACCGTCCCCGGGTCGGTAGCCCTCAGCCGCAGACTGCCCGTCTCCACCAGGGCCCGGGCCGGCTCGTCCCCGCTCCCCGGCTCAAGAGCCAGGACGCGACCCGGCAGCGCGTTGTTGTCGCCGACAAAGTTCGCGACGAACTCACTTTGCGGACGGAGATAGATGTCGAGCTGCGTCCCCGCCTGCTCCACTCGCCCGTGATTCATCACGAAGATCCGATCGGAAATCGCGAAGGCCTCCGATTGATCGTGGGTGACATAAATAGCCGTCTTCCGCGTCCGCCGCTGCAGCGCCAGAATGGAGTACTTCAGCGTGTCGCGCAGATTCCGATCGAGCGCCGAGAGCGGCTCGTCGAACAGCAATACCCGTGGGTCGGTCGCCAGCATCCTCGCCAGCGCCACCCGCTGCTGCTGACCCCCCGAGAGCTGCGCTGGCGTCCGCTCGCCATAGTCCGCCAGCTCCACCAATCGCAGCATCTCCTCGACCCGCTGCCGCACCGCCCCCTTGGATCCCCCTTTGACCTCCAACCCGAAGGCCACGTTCTTGGCCACCGTCAAATGCGGGAAGAGCGCGTGGCTCTGAAACGCCAGACCAATATTCCGTCGATGAGGCGGCACCCGGTTCATCACCTGATTGTCGAACCAGATCTCACCGGCGGTCGGCTCCACCAGCCCCGCCACCATCCGCAGCGTCGTCGTCTTGCCACACCCTGACGGCCCCAGCAGCGTCACGAACTCCCCGTCCGCGACGTCCGCGCTGACCCCATCGACCGCAACCGTCGGCCCAAACCTCTTCGTCACCTCAACCAGCCGAACCCTCGTCATCGCCCGCTCCACGACGAGCCGTCAGCCATCGGCTATCGGCTTTTAGCTATCAGCTATCACTGGTTCCGGTGTAAGGCTGGGGCGAGGAGGGTCATCCTCTGTCGAAGAACTGGCGGCTGATGGCTGATAGCTGCTGGCTGCTAGCTGCTAGCTGCTAGCCAATAGCTGATAGCTGATGGCTCAGATCAAATACGTCCCCTTCAAATATCGGGAGCCGAACAGTTGGAAGAAGACCAACACGACCAGGAACGAAACGAGCTGCATCGTCGTCGCCAGTGCCGCCGTCGACGGCTGGAACCCCGCCGTCCGCGTCAGGTTGTACACCCGCAACGCCGCCGTCGTCGTGTTTGGCCCGGCGATGAACAACGTCACGAGAAATTCATTGAACACGATCACGAACGTCAGCAGGATCCCCGCGCTGATCCCCGGACCGAGCAGCGGCAGCTCGATCCGGAAGAAGCTCTGCAGCCGGTTGGCCCCCAAACACCGCGCCGCCTCCTCGTACACCGCCGGCAGATCCCGCAGCGCCACGATAATCGGCACCAGCATCAACGGATACGTCCCTACGACGTAGGCGGCGATAAGTCCCGTGAAGCTCTGCGGAATGTCGAAGAGAAAGGCGAAGGCGATCACCAAACTGACACCCATCACCGCCGCCGGCGTATAGAGCGCCAGATTCAGCGACGACAGCAAGAAGCTCTTCCCCGGAATGGGAAAGCGCACGATCGCGTATGCGGCCGGAATCGCGATCAAGAAGTTCAGCACGATCGTCAGCAGCGTCGTCTCGAACGACAGCAGCAAATTGTCCGTGAAGCTTCCCAGGACATAGCGGTAGGCGCCGAGTGAATACCCTCCGCCCACCTTCTCCAACGAGTAGGCGAGCGTCGTCAAGAACGGTACGGCAAAGACGATCAGCCAGAACCAGATGTAGGCGTGCTGCAGCATCCCCAGCACGGTCTTCCCCGACACGCCCCGCCGCTGCCGCGCGACCCGCCGTCTCTCCTGAATCGCCGGAGCCGCAACCTCCATCTCACTCTCCCCTCGTTCCCGCGGCGCGTGACCCTACGCGCCGAGCGCGCCCCGCGAGAAGCGGAGGCTGAGCCACGTCACGCCAAAGGCCAGCACCATCAGCACCACGCCCATCGCCGCCGCCAGCCCATAGTCAAACTGGACCAGCCCCTTCTGATACATCGCGATCGACAGAACCCGCTGCTCGCTCAAGCGCCCGAGCAATAGCGGTACCGCAAAGACCCCCAAATTCCACCCGAAGCACATCAGAAACCCAGCCAAAATTCCGCTCCAGCTCAGCGGAAAGAGCACGCGCGTAAACGTTTGCCACGATCGTGCACCCAGCGTCGTCGCCGCCTCCTCCAGCATCGGATCGACGTTTGACAAAGCAGCGCCGATGTTCATCACCATGAACGGAAAGGTAAAGACCGCCATCCCGAAGAGGACCGCCGGCAGCGAGTAGAGCAGGCTCGTCGCCTTGATATTCAGGGCCGCCAGTAGTGGCCCTAGCGGTCCATTCGGCAGCAACAGATAGAAGAGTCCGAACGACAGATAGAGCGGTCCGAACAGCGGAAACGTCATCATCGTCCGTACCAGTTCCCGGTACCGCACCTTTCGCACCAGGATGTAGGCAAATGGGTAGCCGAACACCAGGTCGACCAGCGACGACAGCGACGCCAGGTAGACCGTCGTCCACACCGTCGGCAGGTAGCGATCGAGCACCGTCCGGTAATTCGCGATCGTATACGTCGCAGTGAAGAAGAAACTCGACTCCCGCGTCAGGCTGACCTGGAACAAATAGAGCAACGGGATGATCGAGAAAAGAATGCTCACCACGATCGCGGGCACGAGCAACCCCATCCCCGCCCACGTCCTCCCCCCTCCCGACCATCGCCTCCGCGGGCGGGCGGTCGCATACTCGGCGGTTAGTTGCGGGAGCGGAGCGTGCGCCATCTGTATGCCATCCGCGCTCCCCTCTCCCGCGCACCGGGCGGCTGCCCTCTGAACAGCGGTAGGGGATGAGGGCCGTCCGGCGCGTGCCCACTGCGCGGGACCGGGCGACCGTCCTCCCCTCTCCCGCGCATCGGGAGAGGGGTTGGGGGTGAGGGCTTTTCGGCCGTTGGGGCCGCCGACCATCGTTCGCGCCGCCGCGAACCCTCCCTCGGAAGCGATGAACGCCTACAAACCGAGCCGCTTCGAGTAGTAGTCCATCCACTCCTTCGAGTGCGCCGCGTAATAAGCCCAGTCGACCGACTTGTACGTCTTCGCCAGTTGGTCCAGGGTCGGATAGTAGGTGAAGTAATCCGCCTTGAACCAGTCGGGAATCAACGACTCGTACGATGGCCCGAGCAACCCCTCGTTCAGCTCCGCCCACGGACCGTGCTCGATGCCCCAATCCTCGCCTGGGAACTGTCCATCGTCGCTCAACCGCCAGTTAATGAAAATCTGCGCCAGCACCGGGTGCGGCGGATTCTTCGGGATCCACATGTAGCCGTTGACGAGGTATTGCCCCGACTTCGCCACCAGGAACTGCGTGTTCTTCTGCCCGTTGAGAAACTCCAACCGCGCCAGCGAGTTCCAGAACCCGACCGCGTCGACGACCCCTCCTCGCAGCAGTTGCTGCATCTGCGCGCTGTCGGTCGTGTACTGGACCACGTTCGGACCGATCTTGTCGACCGCGAAGTCGATGACCTCGTTCATCTGGTCGGCGTTCTTGTAATCCTTGCCAAGCGCTCCCGCCAAGCCGAGCAAGAACCCCCCCGCCGTAATATCACCCGGCAGCGGCATCGTCAGCTTGCCCTTGAGCCGCTCATCCGCCAAATCCGTCCAATCCGCCAGATACCCGGCCCGCTTTTTGTCATAAACGATGCCCGGCGTGGCCGATGCTTGGAATCCGATCGCCGTCGGCACATGCTTGAACATGTCGATCACGCGATCCGCGTTCGGGATCAACCCGGAAGGCAGAAATTCCGTCATCACCGGCTTGGGTTGGGTCGCCGCCTCCGCCCAGTAGTTCTCCTCGATCGCCAGCACGTCATAGGGAGACGAGTTCCCGCTCTGCAGCGCCGTGTACAGATTCGTCAGATACGTGCTCGGCGCCTGGCTCGCCTCGTAATGCAGCTTGACGTCGGCCCCGTAGGTGGATTTGACATAATCCTGGAACCGTTTGACGAGGGCGTCGTTGGCGGTGTACGTCCAGTTGCCGACCGTGACTTGGCCCTCTTTCGCGATCTCCGCCTTGATCTCCTCCGGCGTCATCTCCCGATCGAGAATCGAGACCTTCACCGGACCGCTTGTGCCTGGCGCCGGGCTCGCTTGTTGCGCCACCGCCCCCTGGCTGGAGAGTACCGCCCCAATCGCCGGCAGAGACAGCCCCAACGCGAGTCCACGCTGGACAATCTCCCGTCGCGACCAGCGTCGCCGTGTCGCCTCCATCTCAAGGTTTTTCAGACGGGCATCTTCACCGGAGAAGCTAGTCATCTGCTCACTCCTTCTCTTCGCCTCGCGGTGCCTCTGTCCTGACGCTCCCGCACGGCAACGTCCGCTGTCCATGCTCGACCGTGCCCTCAATCGATCCATGCCGCAGCTCGCGACCTCTCCTTCCCCCGCCCCCTGATCCCCCTCGTCCTACTCGCCCCCCGGGAGCGCAGCGACCCCCCTCCGCCCTACGCGTCGGCGTACGGTAGCGACGCCCCGTCCGCTTGTCAACACCGCCTATTGGCGTGTCACGGATAATGCGCGCCTCCGGCGTGGCAGTGGTAGGGGCGACGCATGCGTCGCCCGGCACCTGCGGCTGTCCACCGGGCGGAACAGCGTTGACGATCCACTAGCCCTCCTCGCGGTCCCCTACCAAATCCTCCCGCCGAGTCCCGCCTCGGCGATCGCCTCCCGCAAGCGCAGCAGGGCCAGGTCCTTCTGCTTGGTTTCGAGCATCACGTCGTAGCCATACCCGGCGGTCTGTCGCAGAAAATTGAGAAAGTCCTCAGGATCGATCCAGTCGTCATGCTGACCCGCCTTGGCTGCCTGGAGCGAGCGTGTGCGCTCACCTGTGACCCGGTTGCGCCGGCTCATCTCCCGCTCCGCTCGCCGCTGGCTTGAGTAGTGCATCTTCGGCGTCTGCCCTTCGGGCCAAGTCTCCACGCAGCGCCTCCACGCGTCCTCCGGCGGCATGCCGGCCGGGTCGTTGACCCGATGGTGGAGGATGTCGAACACTAGCGGCACCCCGGTCCGCTCGTGGATCGCCAGCGTATCCACCACCGGATAGGAAACCTCGTCGTTCTCCAAAATCAGCCGACGGCGGACCGCGTCCGGCAACGCCTCATGCCGTGCTACGAAGCGATCGATCGCGCTCGCCCGGTCGCCGTAAACACCCCCGACGTGCGTCACGATTTTGGCCTCCGGTCCGGCCCCGAGCGCATCGAGAAAGGCGGCGTGATACGCGAAATCCGCCACCGCCGAGCGCGCCACTCGTTCCTCCGGCGAATTGAGCACGATGTACTGCGATGGATGCATCGATAGGCGCAGATCGAGCCGCCGCGCCTTCGCGCCCAACGTCGCCAGTTCGTCGCCGCACTCCTCAATTTGCCGGTGAAACCCCGGCAGATCGGGGTGCGTCACATACGGTGCGATATCCGACGAGATCCGGTACATCCGGATGCCCGTCTCGGCCAGGTAATCGAAAATCGCGTCGAGGTACGCAATGCTGATTCGCAGGTGCGGCCCACTTTGCCAGCGTCGTCCATCGTGATCCTTCATCCCCGGTTGGCCGGTCACCTTCACCGCGAATCCGAGCCGGTCTGGTTTGGAAGGGGGAGAGGACAGCGGAACGCCGGAACGTGAGTCAGTCGCCGCCTCCGGATCGCCCCTGTTCACACCTGGCGTCCGTCCGTCTTCCCTCTCCCCGCCCCCCGCTCGTCCGCCGCCGCGACTACCGCATTGCTCAGCCTCGCCCAGCGCGCCAGGATAAACGCCCACATGTGCGCCACGCTCCGGTTCGCGAAGACGGCCAGCGCGAGATCGTGCACGGGGTCAACCCAGAGCAGCGTTCCCGCTGCTCCGAAGTGGCAAAACGTCGCCGGGGATGTCAGTTCGCCCGTCCAGTGCCGCCGCTTGCTCCCC
>JAABUN010001233.1_pt1 | contig 58782 bp, 51 predicted proteins | sample 5559311 | NCBI WGS metagenome assembly JAABUN01 (sample SAMN10711877, study PRJNA513370) | rock metagenome | isolation source: Antarctica rocks | place: Antarctica: Victoria Land, Siegfried Peak sud
AAGGTAGCGTCAGGCACGTCGAGGTCTTCCTGATGGGCGGTGTGAGAACTCCCATCATCGGAAGACCTCGACACCTACCCGGGCAACGACGCGCCGACCAGCACTACACCCCCATCTGTGAAGAGCCTGATTGGCTAGGCTGACGCTCCGATGCCCTCCCGTCCGGGTGGGGCGGCCTGCGGCTCGCGCGGGCGTGGACGCGGAGGTAACGGCTGATGGGTGAGCTCGTACAGCTCGAGGTGCAGGGTGGGATCGGGACGATCCGGCTCCAGCGCCCGCCGATGAACGCGCTGAACGTGCAGGTGCAGACCGAGCTGGCCGAGGTCGCGGCCGAGGCCACCGAGCGCCGGGACGTGTCGGCGGTCATCGTCTACGGCGGTGAGAAGGTCTTCGCGGCAGGGGCCGACATCAAGGAGATGCAGACCCTTGAGTACACCGACATGGTCGACCGGTCCCGGGCGCTGCAGGCCTCCTTCAGCGCCGTCGCGGCGATCCCCAAGCCGACCGTCGCCGCCATCACGGGGTACGCGCTGGGGGGAGGCTGCGAGCTGGCACTGTGCTGCGACTTCCGGGTCTGCGGCGACAACGCGAAGCTGGGCCAGCCGGAGATCCTGCTCGGCATCATTCCCGGCGCAGGCGGCACCCAGCGGCTGCCTCGCCTGGTCGGCCCGGCCCGGGCCAAAGACATCATCTTCTCCGGCCGCTTCGTCGACGCGGCGGAGGCGCTCGCGATCGGCCTGGTCGACGAGGTCGTCGCGCCGGACGAGGTCTACGACGCCGCGCGCAGGCGGATGCAGCACTACGTCGGTGGTCCGGCTTATGCACTGCGCGCCGCGAAGGAGTCGATCGACCAGGGGCTCGGTGTCGACCTGAGCACCGGGCTGGAGATCGAACGTGCCGCTTTCGCAGGGTTGTTCGCGACGCAGGACCGCGGTGTCGGCATGGCGTCCTTCGTCGAGCACGGGCCTGGCAAGGCCGAGTTCACGGGTCGCTGATGGCCGACGACCGTCCGGTTCCGGCCTCGCAGGACGACGTGGCGGCGGCCTACCAGGACAACAAGCTCGCCCAGGTGCTCTACCACGACTGGGAGGCGCAGACCTATGACGAGAAGTGGTCGATCTCGTTCGACCAGCGCTGCATCGACTACGCGCGCGAGGTCTTCGCGCACGTGCTCGGTCCCACCCGGGACGAAGAGCCGTGGCCGTACCGCTCGACGCTCGAGATCGGCGCCGGCACGGGCTTCTTCGCGCTGAACCTGCGCCAGGCCGGGGCCCTGCACGAGGTGACGGTGACCGACCTGTCGCCAGGGATGGTCCGGGCCGCGCAGCGCAACGCCCGGTCGCTCGGTTTCGAGGTCGCCGGTGAGGTGGCCGACGTCGAGAGCCTCCCGTTCGCCGACGGCACCTTCGACCTGGTCATCGGGCACGCCGTGATCCACCACCTGCCTGACGTCGAGCTGTCGCTGCGGGAGGTGCTGCGCGTCCTGCGCCCCGGCGGGCGGTTCCTGATCGCGGGTGAGCCCACCCGGTGGGGGCACTGGTACGCGCGCCGGTTGGGGCGCCTGACCTGGGAGGCCACCACCCGGGCCACCCGGCTCGGCCCGTTGACGCCGTGGGCGCGCCCGCAGGCCGAGCTGGACGACTCGTCCCGGGCGGCGCTTCTGGAGGCGGTGGTCGACCTGCACACGTTCGACCCGTCCGAGCTCGCCCGCACCGCTCTGCGGGCCGGTGCCGTCGACGTGCGCACGTCGACGCAGGAGCTCACCGCCGCCCTGCTGGGATGGCCGATCCGCACCTTCGAGGCGGCGATCAACCCCGAGAAGCTGGGTGTGCGCTGGGCGTCCTTTGCGTTCGGCTCCTGGAAGCGGCTGTCCGCCGTGGACCGGGTGCTGGCCAAGGCCCTGCCGCAGGGGCTCTTCTACAACGTGGGTGTCACCGGGGTGAAGCCCGGCGGCGTGGCCGACGGCGCCTGAGGTGGCCCTGGGGGAGGTGGCTCGTGCCTGGGCGGTGCGGCTGCGGACGGGCCGCGACCCCCGTCAGGTGCGCTACCTGACACCGCAGTCGCTGCGCTGGGCGCTGGCGCACCGGGCGGTGACGCCCTGGTACATCGTCCGCTACGTGCGGCTGGCGAGGCTGCGTCTGACCATGCCCCAGGTGGTCACCACCGGGATGGTGTTCCTGGGCCGCGACGTCGAGATCGAGGCGCGTGCGGGGTACGGCCGCATCGTGCTGGGGCGGTGGGTGCACGTCGGCGACCAGACGCGGCTGCGCGCGCACGAGGGCACCCTGACGATCGGGGACAAGACGGTGATCGGGCGGGACGCCACCGTCAACTGCTACCTGGACGTGGAGATCGGTGGCTCGACCCTGCTGGCCGATTGGGTGTACGTGACCGACTTCGACCACGTGTCAACGGATCTCGAGCGCCCGATCAAGGACCAGGGGCTGGTCAAGTCTCCGGTCCGGATCGGGCCGGGCTGCTGGCTCGGGGTGCGCGTCAGCGTGCTGCGGGGGACCTGCGTGGGCGCAGGCTCGGTACTGGCCGCGCACACCGTGGCCCGTGGCGACTACCCGGACCACGTGGTGGTCGCGGGGATACCCGGGCGGGTGGTGCGCGACCGCAGGGAGCTGGCCGCTGCCGACTCTGCGCGTCGTGCTGCCCTGGCCGACATGGACCGCAAGCAGCGCGAGGCCGTCCGCCGCCTCGCCCACCCCGAGCCGGGGTCCAGGACGTAGGTCCCCGCCCGCTCAGGGGGCGGTGGCCATGCGCGCCCGGAGCAGGAGCAGGCACAGGGCCGGGGCGCCCATCGGCCGTGCCAGGTAGTCACCCTGGGCCGTGTCCGCACCCAGCCGGCGGACCAGGTCGAGAGTGGCCTCGTCCTCGATGCCCTCGGCGACCACCTTCAGCCCCAGCCGTGCACCGATGTCGATAGTGGCGGCCAGCAGCCGCTGGCCGCCGGTGCTGGTGTCGTTCACCAGTGCGTGGTCGACCTTGACGCCATCCAGCGGGAGCTCGTGCAGGGCCTTGAACGAGGCGTAACCGCTGCCGAAGTCATCCAGCTCGACGCGCACACCGAGCGCCCTCAGCGCGTGCAGCACCTCGATGGCGACGGCGAGGTCCCGCATGATCGCGGTCTCGGTGATCTCCAGCACCAGGGCCCTGCCTGTGAGGCCGCGTTCGGCCAGCATCGCCGTCACCTCCGAGGGCAACGACCTGTCGGCGACGAGCTGGGCTGAGAGGTTGACGCTGACGGGGACCGCCACTCCGGCCAGCTGCCAGGCCTTGGCTTCGTCGAGGGCACGCTGCAGGGTCAGGCGGGTCAACTGGCGGATCAGGCCGGTGTGCTCGGCAAGGGGGATGAAGTGTGCAGGCGGCACCTCAGTGTTGCCCGGCCGGCGCCACCGGGACAGCGCCTCGACACCGACGACCTCGCCGGTCCCGACCATGTACGTGGGCTGGAAGACCAGCGTCAGCTCCTCGTTCTCGATCGCCAGCAGCAGCTCGGCGGCCAGGCCCAGAGCGTCCGCGCCCGCCTCGGTGCCCACGTCGCAGACGCGGACGCCCTCGCGCCCGCGCTTGGCCCGGTACATGGCGGCATCGGCCGCTCGGAGCAGCTCCGCCGACGAGCGACCGTGCTCGGCGTACACGGCCGCTCCGATGCTGGCACCGATGAAGCGCGGAACGCCGTCGATGTCGATGGGCCGGATCAGGGCGTCGCGCAGCCGGTGGGCCACGGCGGAGACGTCGTCGGCGCGACGCAGCCGCCGCAGCACGACGGCGAACTCGTCACCGCCGAGGCGGGCCGCGGTGTCGTACTCGAGCGTGCTCGAGTGCAGGCGGCGGGCGATCTCCTGCAGCACCTGATCGCCCTTCTCGTGGCCCAGCGTGTCGTTGATCTGCTTGAACCCGTCCAGGTCCAGCATGAGGACGGCGACCCGATCCGCGCCCGGCTGGGCCGCCGCGGCCACGGCCTCGTTCAAGGCCTCCTCGAGGGCCTTGCGGTTGGACATGCCGGTGAGGTGGTCCAGGCGCGCCGCCATCAGCAGCACGCCCTCCTGGCGCCGGTTGACGAGCAGGAACAGCAGCACCAGCGCGATCCCCACGACGGTCGTGACCACACCAGCCCAGGCGGGGACCACGCTGGCCCGGGTGTCCGACCACTCCGCGACGACCCAGTCGTTGGCGTTCCCCTCGGTGCGAGCCACCTCACTCAGCGCCAGCCGCTGGCCCGCCTCGGCGGCGGAGCCCGTCCGGACCTCGGCACCGGACAGGGCCTGCTCCGCCGCCGCGAAGACGGGAAAGGCGCCGGCCGGGTCGATGGAGGGCAGCTCCACACCGTTCTGCAGGATGGTGCGCCCCGTGCTGCGCTCGACGACCGCGACGTGCTGGCCGGCGGAGGTTTCGGTCAGGTACGGGCGGAAGGTCTCCAGGGACACCTCGAAGTGCACGATGAGCGGGCTGCCGTCTGCCTGGCGGATCCAGGTGGAGTTGGAGATGACCCACTTGCGGGTGTCGGGGGACACGTACGGCTCGGCCTGGTGGACCTGCCCCGGCTTCAGGGCCAGCGTCGCGTCGAAGAACTCGTTCTCCTCCTCCTCAGACGACAGCTCGGACGCCGGAGCCGGCACGCCCTCGGTGACCCGGGCCAGCTCCTGCCCGGTCTCGTCGATGATGCAGGCCTCGCCGATGGTGCCGGGAAAGAGCTGCTCCAGGTACTCCAGCGCGCGGTCGGCGGCGGCGTGGTCGAAGGGCACGTCCTCGCCCGGGGTGAAGGCAGGGTTCTGCGCCAGCAGCAGGTCCAGACTGCGAGCGCGCTCGAAGTAGGAGCTGAACGCCAGCGCGACCTGTGTGGCGTCGCGCTGCATCGTCTCGTCCTGCTGTCGTCCCTGCGCCACTGCGCCGGCCGTCACCAGCAGGCCGGCAGCGAGCAGCACGACGCCGGTCAGCAGTATGGCTAAAGAGCTGCGGTGCATCGGTCAGGTTCTCCGCTCCTGGTCGGCTCCAGGGTTGTCGGCACTCTCCGTCACCGGCTTGACCCCGCAGCCGCTGTGGCGACCGGCTTGCAGCACGACTTCACCGGAATGGCTCAGCCGTTCGGCGCAGGCACGTCAACCCTGGCATAGCGCGTCCACGGCCTCTCACATGGCTTGAGGTGTCGACGCCCCGGTGCCAGCCTGGCCGGCGCCGGGGAGCAGAGCGGTCCAGCGCGGGTCGGCCAGCAGGCCGTGGAGCTGCTCGGCGAGCAGGAACCTCATGCCGCGCGTCTCGGCAGCAGCACCCGTGCGTCGAGCCAGGGAAAGGGCCCGTCGAGCTCGCGCTGGCGCGTCGCCTCGGCGCCGGCGTCGGGGGAGCCGTCCTCGACCATTCCGGCCAGCCGGTGGAAGGCGTCGCGGTGCCCGGCCGCACGGCGCATCGCGTAGTCGGCCGCCTGCCCCCGGGTCACCATGAAGGCCCAGTCGCTGGACAGCGCGAGCAGCGCCTGGCGCAGGAGCTGGTCGAGGTCGGGGCGCCTCAGACCTCCGCGGGCGGTCCGGTCGAGCACGTCGAGCAGCCGGCGCTGCACCCAGTACCCCTCTTCCACCAGCGGACGCACGAGAGGACCGTCCCAGACCGACCAGTCCTTGCCGGCTCCCCAGGAGCCGTCGGCGAGCTCTACGTCGCCGCCGACCAGCGGGTCATGCCCGTCGTCCCCGTGCAGCGCCTTGGTCAGCGTCGTCACCCGGACCCCGGCCAACGGCAGCAACCGCAGCACCAGCTCGACGAACTCGGAGCCCTCGTGCCACCAGTGCCCGAACAGCTCGGTGTCGTAGGCGGCCACCACCAGCGCGGGACCGTTCTGCCCTGCCTCCAGCAGCCGGGTGCGCACCGCCCGGACGAAGTCCGCTGCATCACGGCGAAGCTGCACCCGCGCCAGAATGGACTCGTACCAGTGCTTGTCGGCGCCGTCGGAGGACGTGACCGCGTACGGGTGCAGGCCAGAGGCGCCGTCGACGGCGTGGAAGTCGCGGTACGCCGCGCCCGTGGGGTACCCGGTGCGCGAGGACCAGATCAGGTCCGTCACCCCTAGGTCCCGCCCGACCGCGACGACGTCGGTGCCCTCCATCCGCCAGCCCCGTGACGTGCGCCGCCCGGAGGCTGCCAGCGTCGCCTCGTCGTAGACCACGTGTCGCACCCCGGCGCCGGCGTAGACCTGCTCCAGGCCGCTGCGGTGCCCGCACTCGGGAGCCCAGATGCCCTGTGCTGCAACGGAGCCGCGACCGAACCGCCAGCGGGCGTCGTCCAGTCCGACGGTGAGGGCGATCGCGGCGACCTCAGGTTCCAACAACGGCAGGAACGGGTGCGTGGCGGGCCCGCCCAGCAGCTCGACCGCGCCGCGGTCGGCCAGCGCGCAGAGCACCGGCGAGCCCCCTGCACGCCACGGCCCGGCAAGCTGCTCCGCTGACCAGGACGCCGCCCGGAACTCGGCGGCCGCCACCGACCGCACCGCGGGCTCGGGCCGCAAGGCCGCCTCCTGCGCCCGTAGCGACCAGTCCACGGCCCAGGAGCGCGCACCGGACAGGGCCAGGGGCGAGTCCAGCTGGTCGGCCAGCACGGGCGTGACGCCGAGGGTGAGCAGGTCGCGGCGCCCCTCGTCGGCCAGCCGGCCCAGCACGTGCGCGAGCGGCAGGTAGCAACGCATCCACGCCTGGTAGAGCCACTCCTCCCCGACCGGCCACCTGCCGTGCCCCAGCAGCCAGGGCAGGTGCGAGTGCAGGACCAGGCAGAAGGTGCCGACCTCGGCCGCAGGGGTCGCAGGGGTCGCTGGCACGTCGCGCACTCTCGCACAGGACTGCTACCCGCCGGTAACATCGTGTGTGCGTTGGCTCACCCGGGTGCCCGGCCGCTAGGTCCAGGTGGCAGGCTGAGCGCACACTGATCACCACAGTTCGAGGGGGCAACCCGCCCCCGCGCCGGAACGCCGGTGCCACCCAGCACAGGAGGATCGGGCACGCCATGAAGATCGTCGTCTGCGTGAAGCACGTCCCCGACGCCCAGGCAGAGCGCACCTTCGACTCCGACAGCACCACCGACCGCACCAACGTCGACGGTCTGCTGTCCGAGCTCGACGAGTACGCGGTCGAAGAGGCGCTCAAGATCATGGAGGCAGGCGAGGGTGAGGTCATCGCGCTGACGATGGGCCCCGACCAGGCCAAGGACGCGGTGCGCAAGGCCCTGCAGATGGGCGTCACCTCAGGGGTGCACATCCTGGACGACGCGATCGCTGGTTCGGACGCCCCCGCCACCTCGCTGGTGCTGAGCAAGGCCGTCGAGAAGATCGGCGGTGTCGACCTGGTCCTGACCGGCATGGCCTCGACCGACGGGGCGATGAGCGTCGTCCCGCCGATGCTGGCCGAGCGGCTCGGTCTGCCCCAGGTGACCATGGCCTCAGAGCTGACCGTCGAGGCCGGCGCCGTGACGATCCGCCGCGACGGCGACGCCTCCACCGAGACGATCACCGCCTCCCTGCCCGCCCTGGTCAGCGTCACCGACCAGATCAACGAGCCGCGGTACCCCTCCTTCAAGGGCATCATGGCCGCCAAGAAGAAGCCGATGGAGACCTGGTCGCTGGCCGACCTCGGTGTCGACGCCGGCGAGGTCGGCCACGGCGCCGCGTGGACGAGCGTGGAGTCGTTCACGGCCCGTCCTCCCCGCGCGGCCGGCCAGGTCGTCCCGGACGAGGGTGACGGCGGGACGAAGCTGGCCGAGTTCCTCGTCTCACGCAAGTTCGTCTGAAGACCGCTCCGGCAGAGCGCCAACCACCCTCGAAGGAGCACTGAGTCCTCATGGCTGAAGTTCTCGTCCTCGTCGACCACGTCGACGGTGCCGTCCGCAAGACCACGTCCGAGCTGCTCACGATCGCCCGTCGCCTGGGCGAGCCGTCGGCCGTCTTCATCGGTACCGGCTACGAGCAGGCCGCTGCCGTGCTGGCCGAGTTCGGGGCGGAGAAGGTCTACACCGTCGACGACGAGCAGGTGTCGCGGTATCTGGTGGCCCCCAAGGCCGAGGTACTGGCCCAGCTCGTGCAGCAGACCTCGCCGGCAGCCGTGCTCATCCCCTCGAGCGCCGAGGGGAAGGAGATCGCGGCGCGGCTGAGCATCAAGACCTCCTCCGGGCTGATCACCGATGCCGTGGACGTGCAGGCCGGCGAGGGTGGTCCGGTGACCACGCAGTCCGTCTTCGCCGGTTCGTACACGGTGCAGGCCCGGATCACCCAGGGCACGCCCATCATCACGGTGAAGCCCAACTCCGCTGCGCCGCAGGCGGTGGGCTCCAGCCCGAGCGTCGAGGCCGTCGCGGTCACGCTGTCCCAGGCTGCCACGAAGGCCGAGGTCATCGAGCGCAAGCCGCGGCAGAAGAGCGGGCGCCCCGAGCTCAACGAGGCCGCGATCGTGGTCTCCGGTGGCCGCGGCACCAGCGGCGACTTCTCCGCGGTGGAGGCGTTCGCCGACTCGCTGGGTGCAGCGGTCGGCGCCTCCCGGGCCGCGGTCGACGCCGGCTGGTACCCGCACGCCAACCAGGTGGGCCAGACCGGCAAGCAGGTGTCTCCCCAGCTGTACGTGGCCGCAGGCATCTCCGGCGCGATCCAGCACCGGGCAGGGATGCAGACGTCCAAGACGATCATCGCGGTCAACAAGGACGAGGAGGCGCCGATCTTCGAGCTCGTCGACTTCGGCGTCGTGGGTGACCTGTTCGCCGTCCTGGCGCAGGCCACCGAGAGCGTGCAGAAGTCCAAGGGCTGACCACGCCCGTCCGCCGACCAGCAGGCCCGTGCCCCGACCGGGGTGCGGGCCTGCCGGCTGTCCCGGACGCGATCTAGGATCGGATGCTGTGACGGTCTACCTCGACCATGCGGCGACCACGCCCATGCTCCCTGCGGCACTGCGCACGCTCGCCGACGAGCTGGCGGCCGGCGGCAACGCCTCGTCCCTGCACACCTCCGGGCGCAGGGCCCGTCGCGTCGTCGAGGAGTCCCGCGAGCGGCTCGCCGCTGCCGTGGGTGCTGCGCCCAACGAGGTCGTCTTCACGGCCGGGGGCACCGAGGCCGACAACCTCGCGGTCAAGGGGCTCTACTGGCAGCGCCGCGCCACAGCCGCTCGTCCGCACCGCATCCTGCTCAGCGCCGTGGAGCACCACGCGGTCGTGGACCCCGCGGTGTGGCTGGCCGAGCACGAGGGTGCCGAGCTCGTCTGGCTGCCGGTGGACCGGCAGGGGCGCCTGGACGTCGACGCCCTGACCCACGAGCTGGACCGCGACCCCGGCTCGGTGGCACTGGTGTCGGTGATGTGGGCCAACAACGAGGTAGGCACGATCCAGCCCCTCGAGCAGGTGGTGGCGGCCGCGGCCAGGCACGGGGTGCCGGTGCACACCGACGCCGTGCAGGTGGTGGGGCACCTGCCGATGGACTTCGCCGCCAGCGGGGTGGACGCGCTGACCCTGTCCGGCCACAAGATCGGGGGGCCGGTCGGGGCCGGCGCCCTGCTCGTGCGTCGTGGCCTGGACCTGGTCCCGGTGCTGCACGGTGGCGGCCAGGAGCGCGGCATCCGCTCGGGCACCCTCGACACCCCCGCGGTGGCAGCCCTGTCGGTCGCTGCGGCAGCGTGCGTGGCAGATCTGGATCACGAGCGGGCGCGGGTCACGGTCCTGCGCAACGAGCTGGTGGCCGGGGTGCGGGCGGTCGTGCCCGACGCTGTCCTGCGCGGCCCCGAGCCCACGGGATCGCCCGACCTCGCGCGGCTGCCGGGCAACGCGCACTTCACCTTCCCCGGCTGCGAGGGCGACTCGCTGCTGTACCTGCTGGACGCCCGCGGCATCGAGTGCTCCACCGGTTCGGCCTGCCAGGCGGGCGTGCCCCAGCCGAGCCACGTGCTCACCGCGATGGGACTGAGCGAGCACGACTCCCACGGGGCCCTGCGCTTCAGCCTCGGCCGGACCTCCACCGAGGTCGACGTCAAGGCGCTGGTCGAGGAGATCGGGCCGGTGGTGGAGAGGGCGCGCTCGGCCGGGCTGGCGGGCGGCGGATGAAGGTGCTGGCCGCCATGAGCGGTGGGGTGGACTCCGCGGTGGCCGCTGCCTGTGCCGTCGAGGCCGGTCACGAGGTGGTCGGCGTGCACATGGCGCTCGCGCGAGACCCTGCCGCCGGGCGCACCGGAGCACGAGGGTGCTGCACGATCGAGGACGCCGGGGACGCGCGCCGTGCCGCCGACGTGCTCAGAATCCCCTTCTACGTGTGGGATCTCGCCGAGCGCTTCGCCGCCGACGTGATGGACGACTTCGTCGCCGAGTACGCCGCAGGTCGCACCCCGAACCCGTGCGTGCGCTGCAACGAGCGGATCAAGTTCTCGGCCTTGCTGGACAAGGCCCTGGCGCTGGGGTTCGACGCAGTGGTGACGGGGCACTACGCGCGGGTGCTGCCCGGGCCGCAGGGCGAACCACGGCTGCACCGCGCGGTGGACCGGGCGAAGGACCAGTCCTATGTGCTGGCCGTGCTGCCCGGGCGCCGGCTGTCCCGTGCGATCTTCCCGCTCGGGGAGGCACCGTCCAAGGAGGCGGTGCGCGCCCAGGCGCGCAAGCGTGGCTTGATGGTGGCCTCCAAGCCGGACAGCCACGACATCTGCTTCATCCCGGACGGGGACACCCGGGCCTGGCTGGACGCCCGGGTGCACCGGCAGCCCGGCGATATCCGGGACATGACGGGCGCGGTGGTGGGCAGGCACGACGGGGCGCAGGGGTACACGGTGGGGCAGCGGCACGGGCTGCGTCTGGGCACCCCCGCGGCGGACGGGCGGCCCCGGTACGTGCTCGAGCTCTCGGTGGCCGAGAACACCCTCACGGTGGGCCCGGCGCAGGCCCTGCAGGTGGAGGTGCTCCAGGCCGATCAGGACGTGCTCTGGCTGGCGCCCGTCCCCGAGGTCGGTGCCCAGCTGGCCGTCCAGGTGCGCGCGCACGGTGCGGCGCCGGCATGCACCGTGCTGAGCGCGGCGACCGGCCAGGTCAGCCTCCGGGTCGACGCTGCGCTGCGCGGGGTGTCCGCGGGCCAGACGCTGGTGATGTACCAGGGGGACAGGGTGCTGGGGAGTGCGACCATCGGCTCGGCGTCTCGCGCGGCGCTACCGTAAGCGGGTGAGCCAGACCCCCGAGCCCGAGCTGCAGCAGGCCCACCCCCTCGCCACCGGTATCGGTTCCCTGCCTGGTACCGACCCGCTCGAGGCGGCGCGTTCGGTGCTGGGCATGCTGGCAGCGGCGCCGGGACTGCCGTACCTTCCCGAGCTGCCGGCCCGGGGGCCGGGAGCCGATCTGACAGGTCGCGGCGCCGCCTTCCTGGTGGACCTCCCCGTCGACCTGCAGCCGAGCGGCTGGCGCCTGGTCGACAGGCCGGGTCGTGACCTGCGTCGCGCGCAGTCCTTCCTCAGCCACGACGCGGACGCCATCGCCGAGGCCGCCGACGGGTACCAGGGTCGGATCAAGCTGCAGGTGGCCGGTCCGTGGACGTTGGGTGCCACCATCTGGCTGCCGCGCGGGGACCGGGTCGTGACCGACCCGGGTGCGACGAGGGACCTGGTGGCGTCCCTGGCCGAGGGCGTGGCCCGGCACGTGGCGGACGTGCGCCGCCTGCTGCCCGGAGCCGACGTCGTCGTCCAGCTCGACGAGCCGGCGCTGCCCGCCGTGCTGGCGGGCAGGCTGCCGACCATGAGCGGCTTCGGGCGGTTGCGCGCGGTGGGGCCCTCGATCGCACAGGATGCGCTGACGATGATCGTCGGACGCGCGCACCAGGCCGGGGCCGCGGCGACGGTGCTGCACTGCTGCGACGCCGAGGTGCCGATCGCGCTCCTGCGCGAAACCGGCGTCACCGCTGTCGCGCTGGACACCACGCTGCTCGACGACAGGGGCTGGGAGTCGGTGGCGTTCGCCGTCGAGGGCGGCACGCAGCTGTGGGCCGGGCTGGTACCAGGGTCCGGGGAGCCGGCCGCGGTGCCCGATCTGGTGGAGCAGCTGCGCGCGCCCTGGCGCCGGGTCGGCCTGGAGCTGGAGCTGCTCGCCGGGGTCACGGTGACGCCGTCCTGCGGGATGGCAGGGGCGACCCCGCAGGGCGCGCGGCAGACGACCGTGCGCACCGTGGAGGTGGCCCGCGAGCTGGCCGAGGTCGCAGTGAGCTGATCAAGCTCCACCGAGCGAGGTTCCTGGAGCAGCGAGGTTCAAGGAGCAGCGCGTTTCAAGGAGCAGCGCGGTTCAAGAAGCACTGTCAGCCCGCTGCGGCAGGATGGTGCCGTGATCGAACCGAAGACCGCGCCCCAGCCGGAGCCCGCCGATGAGGTCCTGCACCGGTGGACCGCCCTGGCCGAGAAGGTGCGCGACGCGCAGTTCGCCTACTACGTCCGCGACGCCCCGGCGATGGCCGACGGCGAGTTCGACGCGCTGCTGGGCGAGCTGGAGGCGCTGGAGGAGCAGCATCCCTCGCTGCGGACCCCGGACTCCCCGACCCAGCGGGTGGGCGGCACCTTCTCCACCGAGTTCACGGCCGTCGACCACGTGGAGCGGATGCTCAGCCTCGACAACGCCTTCAGCCCGCCGGAGCTGGTGGCCTGGGCCGAGAGGGTGGACCGCGCCAGCGCCGGCTCGACCGTCCACTTCCTGTGCGAGCTCAAGATCGACGGGCTCGCGATCAACCTGCTGTACGAGAACGGTCGGCTGACCCGTGCGCTGACGCGCGGCGACGGACGGACGGGGGAGGACGTCACCCTCAACGTGCGCACCATCGCGGGCGTACCCCAGGTGCTGACCGGCTCGCCGCAGGTGCCCGAGCTGGTCGAGGTCCGCGGCGAGGTGTTCTTCCCCATCGAGGCCTTTGCCGACCTCAACGCCTCGCTGGTGGACGCGGGAAAGGCGCCGTTCGCCAACCCCCGCAACGCGGCCGCCGGGTCGTTGCGGCAGAAGGACCCCAGGGTCACCGCCACCCGTCCGCTGCAGATGATCGTGCACGGCATCGGCGCCCGCCGGGGGCTCGAGCTGGAGCGCCAGTCGCAGGCGTACGAGCTGCTGCAGGCGTGGGGGCTGCCGACCTCGAGGCACTACGAGGTCGTGGCGGGCCTGGACGAGGTCCAGGAGATCGTCACCCGCTTCGGTGTGAACCGGCACAGCGTCGAGCACGAGATCGACGGTGTGGTGGTCAAGGTCGACGAAGTGTCGGTGCAGCGCCGGCTGGGGAGCACGAGCCGCGCGCCTCGGTGGGCCATCGCCTACAAGTACCCGCCCGAGGAGGTCACCACCACGCTGCTGGACATCCGCGTGAACGTGGGCCGCACCGGTCGCGTCACCCCGTACGCGGTGATGGAACCGGTGCTGGTCGCTGGCTCCACCGTGGAGATGGCCACCCTGCACAACGCCCAGGAGGTTCGGCGCAAGGGGGTGCTGATCGGCGACACGGTGGTCCTGCGCAAGGCCGGCGACGTCATCCCCGAGGTCCTCGGCCCCGTGCTCGGCCCGGACGGCAAGCACCCGCAGGGCGCTCGCGAGTTCGTGATGCCCACCCTGTGCCCGGTGGAGGTCGGCGGGTGCGGCACGCCGCTGGCGCCGCAGAAGGAGGGCGATGTCGACATCCGCTGCCCGAACAGCCGCAGCTGTCCGGCACAGGTGCGAGAACGCCTGTTCTACCTGGCCTCTCGTGCCGCGTTCGACGTCGAGGCGATGGGGTTCGAGGCGGCGGCTGCCCTGCTGGAGTCCGGGGCCGTCCAGAACGAGGGCGACGTCTTCTCCCTCACCGAGGACGACCTGCTCAGGACGCCGCTCTTCACCCGGCTGGACGCGGCCGACCCCAGCAGGACCGCCAGGGTCCTGTCCGGCAACGGCCGAAAGCTGCTGGACAACCTGGAGAAGGCCAAGGCACAGCCGTTCTGGCGTGCGCTGGTGGGGCTGTCCATCCGGCGGGTGGGGCCCACCGCGGCTCGTGCGCTGGCCACCGAGCTGGGGTCGATGGACGCGTTGCAGGAGGTCGCGGAAGGGGACCCCGCCGAGGCTGTCACCTGTCTGGCCGCGGTCGAGGGCGTCGGGCCGGTCATCGCCGCAGCCTTGGTCGAGTGGTTCGGGATCGGCTGGCACCGGCAGGTCGTGGCGTCCTGGCGCGCGGCGGGCGTGCTGATGAAGGACGAGCGCGACGAGTCCGTGCCGCGCACGCTCGAGGGCATGACGATCGTGGTCACCGGATCCCTGGCGGGGCTCAGCCGGGACGAGGCCAAGGAGGCGATCCTCGCCCACGGTGGCAAGGCGTCCGGGAGCGTCTCGAAGAAGACGTCCTACGTGGTGGTGGGCGACTCCCCGGGGACCAAGGCAGACAGAGCGCGCGAGCTCGGAGTGCCGGTGCTGGACGAGGGGGGCTTCCGTCAGCTCCTGGAGCGTGGGCAGACAGGGTGAACCTCGCCCGGGGTGCTCAAGTCGACTCGGCCCGGCCCCGATGGCAGCGGTGCGGTCGCGCGATGCGGCCGCACCATGACGCCTGGGGAGCCCATGTCCACCGCCACACCTGACGAGCTGGTCGCTGTCAGCCGTGCCCGCAACCTGCCGGACCCGGTGCGGCCGCTGCTGTTCTGGGGTCTGGTCTGGGCGGTGCCGCTGCTGGCCGTCCCCCTGACCGTCTGGCAGGCCTTCCAAGAGCCGTCGACGCGGCTGGCCGACGTCTCGCGCGACTCCCTGGTGGCCCTGTCCCTGGCTCTGCTGCTGATCCTCGGCGGCGAGGTTCTCCCCATGGTCGGGCGCCGGTTCAAGGACCCGACCGGTGTCTCCTGGGCGACGCCGTTCGCCTTTGCCGTCCTGATCGCCTTTGACGCGCTGCCGGCGGTGCTGCTGCTGGCCGGGGCGACGATCGTCTCCGGGCTGATCGACAGGCAGGGACTGTTCCGCCTCGCCTTCAACGCCGGTCAGTACACGTTGAGCCTGCTGGCTGCACAGGCCGTGCTCAGCGCGTTCGGCGTCCGATCCTCGCTGGCAGAGCCGTGGTTCCCGCACTCCGTCGGTGACGCAGCGATCTGCCTGCTGGCCGGTCTCGCCTACTTCGTGGTCAACGAGACGCTGGTGAGCGCAGTGCTGGCTGCGCTGTCCGGCGAGAGCCTGCTCACCGAGCTCCGGCAGACCCTGAAGTTCGAGATCTCCGTCAACGGCGCCCAGCTGGCCCTGGGCCCCCTGGTCGCGACCCTCATGGTGGTCTCGCCGGTACTGACCCTGCTGGCCGTGATCCCCGTCATCGCCATCCACCTGTCCGCCGCCGGGTCCATGGCCACCGCCTGGGCCGCCAGCCACGACGACCTGACCGGGCTGGCGAACCGGGCCCACTTCAACGCGGTGACCAGCCGCGCCATCCGCCAGCACCAGGAGTCCGAGCGGCAGGACACCAAGCTCGCGCTGCTGCTGCTCGACCTGGACAGCTTCAAGGAGGTCAACGACATCCTGGGGCACCCCACGGGTGACCGGGTCCTCAAGGAGGTGGCCGACCGGCTGCTCGCCACCATCCCGCAGGCGCAGGTCATCGCCAGGCTCGGCGGGGACGAGTTCACCATCCTGCTAGAGGTCTCGGGCGCCGCGGAGGCCATGGAGGCGGGAGAGCGCATCGGCGAGTCGCTGCGCGAGCCGTACACGCACGAGAGCGGCCAGCTCGTCGACATCGACGCCAGCATCGGGATCGCCCTGTCGCCTGACCACGGTGTCGACCTGAAGACGCTGTTCTCCCGGGCCGACGTGGCCATGTACGCCGCCAAGCGCGAGTCGGCCGGGTGCGTGGTGTTCGACCCGGCGTCGCCGGTGCACTCGATCAGCCGCCTGGGCATCCTGGGTTCGCTGCGCCGAGCTCTCGACGAGGGCGAGCTGTACCTGGACTACCAGCCGAAGATCGACCTCAAGGACCGCACCCTGGTGGGTGTGGAGGCGCTGGTGCGCTGGCGGCACCCGTCCGGGGTGCTCATCCCGCCCGATGACTTCATCCCCGCCGCGGAGCAGTCCGGGCTGATGCCACGCCTGACAGACGCGGTGCTGGAGATGGCCCTGGCGCAAGGAAGCACCTGGCGCCGGTCGGGCCTGGAGGTGCCGGTCGCCGTCAACGTCTCGCTCCGCGACCTGATCGAGCCCGGGTTCGTCGCGGGCGTGGCAGCCAAGCTCAAGAAGCACCGGATGCCGGCGCGCAACCTCACCCTGGAGGTCACCGAGCGGGTGCTGGCCAACGACCTAGCCCGCGCCCGCAGCTCGATGGTCCAGCTGAACAAGCTGGGCGTGGGGCTTTCCATGGACGACTTCGGCACCGGCTGGTCCTCGCTGCTGATGCTGCGCACGCTGCCCGTCACCGAGGTCAAGCTGGACCGGTCCTTCGTCACCCGCGCGGTGGACTCCGAGATGGACCAGGCGATCGTGGCGAAGGTGGCCGAGCTGTGCCACGCCCTCGGCCTGACCGTGGTCGCGGAGGGCGTCGAGACGCTGGCGGTGCTCGACAGGCTGGCGTCGCTGGGGTGCGACCAGGCGCAGGGCTGGCACGTCGCCAGGCCGATGGCCGGGGACGCGATGGTGGCGTGGAGCAACGAGCTGAAGAACTCGACCGCACCGCTGCGCGCGGAGGACATGCTGCCCTCCCAGGGGTGGATGCGCGGGATCTCGGACGGCGCGCCCGACGTCGTGGTGCTGCCGACGTAGCTGGCGCCCACATCCGAGCGGCAGCGCCGACGTCCATGCGTACGTGGCCTGCGCCTAGACTCCCGGCCATGTCAGCCATCTCCCCAGACCAGGTCGCGCACCTGGCGCGACTGGCCAGGATCGACCTCACCGAGGACGAGCGCGCCCGCCTGGCGGGCCAGCTCGACCAGATCCTGGACGCTGTGGCCAAGGTCCAGCAGGCCGCCGGCGCGGACGTCCCGGCCACCTCGCACCCGTTGCCGCTGACGAACGTCTTCCGCGCCGACGAGGTCCGTCCCTCGCTCGGCGCGCAGGCTGCCCTCGCCGGTGCACCCGCGAGCCAGCAGGACCGGTTCCGGGTCCCACGCATCCTGGACCAGGAGTGAGTCCGCAGATGGCCGCCGACATCATCCGTACCTGCGCCAGCGACCTGGGCGCGGCGATGACCGCCGGCCAGGTCACCAGCGAGCAGGTCACCAGCGCGCACCTGGACCGCATCGCGGCCGTCGACCACGACGGCCCGGGCCGTGCGGGCGTGCACGCGTTCCTGCACGTCGCCGCCGATGCAGCGCTGGCGCAGGCCCGCGAGGTGGACGCACGCCGGGCAGCCGGGGAGCACCTCGGCCCCCTGGCCGGCGTCCCGATCGCCGTCAAGGACGTGGTGGTCACGGCCGGGATGCCCACCACCTGCGGCTCGCGAATGCTGCAGGGCTGGGTGCCGCCGTACGACGCCACCCTGGTGACCCGCCTGCGTGAGGCAGGCCTGGTGATCCTGGGCAAGACGAACATGGACGAGTTCGCCATGGGCTCCTCGACCGAGCACTCCGCCTACGGCCCGACCCGCAACCCCTGGGACCTGGACCGGATCCCTGGTGGTTCCGGTGGTGGTTCCGCCGCCGCGGTCGCCTCGTTCGAGGCGCCGCTGGCGATCGGCACCGACACCGGCGGCTCCATCCGGCAGCCGGCAGCGGTCACCGGGTCCGTCGGCGTCAAGCCCACCTACGGCGGGGTCTCCCGGTACGGGCTGGTGGCGCTGGCGTCCAGCCTCGACCAGGCGGGGCCGTGCTCGCGCAGCGTGCTGGACGCGGCGTTGCTGCACCAGGTCATCGGCGGCCACGACCCGATGGACTCCACCTCGCTGCGGGACCCGCTGGGTGCCCAGGGCCTGGAGTCGCTGGTGGCCGCAGCCCGGATCGGCGCCGCAGGAGACCTGTCCGGCGTCCGGGTCGGGGTGGTGCGGGAGCTCGACGGCGAGGGCTACCAGGCCGGGGTGCGGGCCCGCTTCTCGCAGTCGCTGCAGCTCCTGGCCGACGCCGGTGCGGCGATCGTCGAGGTGTCGTGCCCGAACTTCGAGCACGCGCTGGCGGCCTACTACCTGATCCTGCCCAGTGAAGCCTCCTCCAACCTGGCCAGGTTCGACGCGATGCGCTACGGCCTGCGGGTCGAACCGGGCGAGGGAGATGTGACGGCAGAGCGCGTGATGGCCGCGACCCGGGCGGCGGGCTTCGGCGAGGAGGCCAAGCGCCGCATCATCCTGGGCACCTACGCGCTGTCCTCGGGGTACTACGACGCCTACTACGGCAGTGCCCAGAAGGTCCGCACCCTGGTCCAGCGTGACTTCGAGGCGGCGTTCGGCCAGGTCGACGTGCTGGCCTCGCCGACGGCCCCCACCACGGCATTCCGGCTGGGCGAGAAGCTGGACGACCCGATGGCCATGTACCTCAACGACGTGGCCACGATCCCGGCGAACCTGGCCGGGGTGCCGGGGATGAGCCTACCCTCGGGCCTGGCCGAGGAGGACGGGCTGCCGACGGGCATCCAGCTGCTGGCGCCGGCGCGGGCGGACTTCCGGCTCTACCGGGTCGGGGCTGCGCTGGAGGCTGCGCTGGAGGCGCGCTGGGGCGGGCCGCTGCTGGACCGCGCGCCCGCACTGGGCCTGCGGGCCGACCAGAAGGAGGCGTCCTGATGAGTGAGCCGGTGCTCGACTACGACGACGTCGTCGCGCGCTACGACCCGGTCCTTGGGCTGGAGGTCCACGTCGAGCTCAACACGGTCTCCAAGATGTTCTGCGGCTGTGCCACCGGCTTCGGGGCTGAGCCGAACTCACAGGTCTGCCCGGTGTGCATGGCACTGCCGGGGGCGCTGCCGGCGTTGAACGCCACGGCCGTGGAGTCTGCGGCCAAGATCGGCCTGGCGATGAACTGCTCCGTCGCGCGCACCTGCAGGTTCGCCCGCAAGAACTACTTCTACCCCGACATGCCGAAGAACTTCCAGACCTCGCAGTACGACGAGCCGATCGCCTACGAGGGATGGCTCGATGTCGAGGTGCCCGCCTCGACGGCGGGGGAGGCGTTCAGCTTCCGGGTGCCGATCGAGCGGGCCCACATGGAGGAGGACACCGGCAAGTCCCTGCACGTGGGGGGGTCGACGGGGCGCATCCACGGCGCGGAGTACTCGCTGGTGGACTACAACCGTGCCGGCATCCCGCTCATCGAGATCGTCACCAAGCCCATCGAGGGCACCGGCCACCGCGCTCCCGAGGTGGCCAAGGCGTTCGTCTCCGCGCTGCGCGACATCCTGCGCGGCCTGGGGGTCTCGGACGTGCGGATGGAGCAGGGGTCGCTGCGCTGCGACGCGAACGTCTCTCTGCGGGCCAGGGCCGGGGACGACCCCGCCTCGGACGCCCAGCACGCGGTGCCGCTGGGCACCCGGTCGGAGACCAAGAACGTCAACTCTCTGCGCAGCGTCGAGCGTGCGGTGCGGTACGAGATGACCCGCCACGCCGCCCGCCTCGACGCGGGCCAGCGGGTGGTGCAGGAGACCCGGCACTGGCACGAGGACACCGGCATCTCCACCTCTGGCCGGTCCAAGGAGCAGGCTGAGGACTACCGCTACTTCCCCGAGCCCGACCTGGTGCCGATCGAGTGCACGCCCCAGTGGGTCGAGGCGCTGCGCAGCGCGATGCCGCAGACCCCGGCCGTCCGTCGTGCGCGCTGGGCGGCGGACTGGGGCCTGAGCGAGCTCGAGCTGCGCGACCTGGTGAACGCCGGTGCGGGGGACCTCATCGAGGCCACGGTGGCGGCGGGCGCCAGCCCGGCGGCCGCACGCAAGTGGTGGATGGGTGACCTGGCTCGCCGGGCCAACAACCAGGGCTGCGACCTTACCTCGCTCCCGGTCACGCCGGCGCAGGTCGCCGAGCTGGCCGGGCTGGTCGCGGCGGGGCGGCTCAACGACTCGCTCGGTCGCCAGGTGCTGGACGGCGTGCTGGCGGGGGAGGGCTCGCCCGAGGAGGTCGCGACGCAGCGTGGTCTGGAGGTGGTCGCCGACGACGAGGCCCTGGGCGCGGCGGTCGACCGTGCCATCGCCGCCAACCCCGGCGTGGCCGACAAGATCCGCAACGGCAAGCACGCTGCCGCCGGGGCGCTCATCGGAGCCGTGATGAAGGAGATGCGTGGGCAGGCGGACGCCGCCCGGGCCCGTGAGCTGGTCCTGGAGCGGCTGTCCTGACGGGCTGACGTTCTGACGGGCTGACGCGCGGCGAGGGGTCCAGATCCTGGCCCGTCGTGCCGATGTGGGGGTATGACCCACGCGGCACCGGCACGAGGGACGCGTCGGCGCGTCCTGCTCGGGACCTGCGTCGGCGTGCTGCTGGTGCTGGTCGTGCTGGTCGTCGTGCTGGGAGCCTCCGGCTCACGGTGGGCGCTGCCTGCAGGTGCGGGCCTGGCCAGTCTTCCTGCCATCGTGGGCGGCATCCTCATCGTGCGCAGCGGGCTCTCGGAGGGGCGTCGCGCCCGGTTCCGGGTGCTGCTCGGGCTGGCCTCGGCAGTGTGGGGGGCTGGACAGCTGGTGCTGTGCCTGCAGCTGCTGCTCTCACGCCCCACCTTCCCGACGGCGGGGGACGCGATCTCGACCGTCGCCGCTCCGTTGGCGCTGGCGGGTCTGGTGCTGGTGCCGCGGCGGGTCATCGAGCCCCTGCAGACGCTCCGGCTGGCCCTGGAGGCGCTGATGCTGGGGGGAGCGGCCACGGTGCTGGTCTGGCGGCTGGTCTTCCGCGACGTCATGACCGGTTCCCTGGCCGCGGACGCGGGCGCGCTAGCGGTGATGGCGTTGGACCTGACCCTGGTCGCACTGCTTTTCATCGCCGCCTCGCGAGAGGCGGACCGGGGCCTGCTGCTGGTGCTGGCCGGCGGCAGCCTCTACGTGGCTGCGGACCTGACCACCCTGCGCGAGGTGCTGCAGAACGGTATCTGGCCGTGGCAGGCAGCCGTCGTCGCGTGCCTGGCGTGGTTGCTCATCTCCATCGGTCTGATGCAGGTCACCACGACGACACCCGACCAGCCCGACCGGCTCCAGCCGGCCGCGGAGTTCCGCCGCCTGGTGTCGGTGGGGGCAGCGCTCTTCCTGTTGCTCAGCGGCACCGTGCTGACCCTCGGGCCCTCGACCCGGGTCGACACCATCGGTGGCGCCATGGTGCTGCTGCTGCTGATCGCGATGCTGTGCCGCGAGCTGGTGCGTGCCTCCCAGGCGCGCCAGCTGATGGGCCGGATGAGCGCGCTCGCCTCCCAGGACCCGTTGACGGGCCTGCCGAACCGACGCGCCCTGGCGGAGGAGCTCGACGTCCTCGTGCACGCCGCAGCCTCACCCTGGGCCTTTCTCACGCTGGACCTCGACGGCTTCAAGGACGTCAACGACCTGCTGGGCCACGAGAGCGGGGACGCCTTGCTGCAGCGGGTGGCACGCGGGCTCGAGGGTGCGACCGCGCCTCGAGGGGCGCGTGCCTACCGGCTGGGTGGGGACGAGTTCGCGGTGCTGGCCCCCGGAGACGACGACGAGACTGCCGAACTCGCGCGGCAGCTGCTGACGGTGGTGCAGGGCAGTGCCCGGGAGGTGCCGGGGGTGGGGCGGGTCGACCTCGGCGTCAGCATCGGGTCAGACCGGCTGGTCGTGGGACCTTGCGGCAGCGGCCCGGCGGCACTGGTGACCATGGCGCAGTCCGGACAGGCCATGCGGCAGGCCAAGCGCGACGGGCGTGGCCGCGTCGTGCGGTTCAGTGAGCCGCTCGCGGCGCGCACGCGGCGGCGGGCCACGATGGCCGGGCGGCTGCGCGAGCAGGTGGACGCGGGCGGCGTGCAGGTGCACTTCCAGCCGGTGCTGGACATCACGACCGGGTACCTGGTGGGCCTGGAGGCGCTGGCTCGGTGGACCGATCCGGTGCTCGGTCCGGTGAGCCCGCAGGAGTTCATCGAGGTCGCCGAGGAGGCGGGGCTGATCAGCAGGCTGGGTGAGCAGATCCTGCGGACGTCGCTGGCGGGCGGGGTGGTCAGCGGCGCGGTCGCCCGGGGGGTCACGGTCGGGGTCAACGTCTCGACGCTGCAGCTGCGGGACCCGGGGTTCGCCGCCATGGTGGCCCGGGTGCTGCAGGAGACGGGGGTGCCGCCGGCCACGTGCGTCATCGAGGTCACCGAGTCGGTGTTCGTCCGCGCTGACGACCCGGCCGTGCAGGCGCTGTTCACTCTGGCCGACATGGGGCTCCCGATCGCCCTGGACGACTTCGGGACGGGCTACTCCTCGCTCGGGTACCTCAGCCGGCTGCCGGTCCGGATCCTGAAGATCGACCGGTCGATGACCAGCGGCTTGGGGCAGCCCAGGGTCGCGGCGATCGCTCGCAGCATCGTGCAGCTGGCGAACAGCCTGGAGCTGGACGTTCTGTTCGAGGGGGTGGAGACGGCCGCGGAGGAGAAGCTGGCTCGCGATGCAGGAGCAGATTTCGTCCAGGGCTGGTACTACGCCCGGGCCATGCCTGTCGAGGAGCTGCCGGCCGCCCTGGCCCGGATGTGCGACCCCGGCACCGCCCCGGTACCGGCCCAGGCCGGTGTCCAGGTCACGAGCGGGGCCACGCGCCCCCCGCTGGGATCCCTCAGCGCAGGCTGACGCGAAGCACCCGGTCGCCTGGCTCGGGCGAGCGCCCGGTGTTGTTGGTGAGCAGCAGCAGGTCCCCGTCCTGCACGATGACGTCCCGCAGCCGCCCGTGCTCGCCCTGCAGGTAGGCCTGCGGCGGGCCCACCACCGCAGGGCCCTCGACCAGGGGGACCCGCCACAGCCGCTCGCCGCGCAACGAGGCCAGGTAGACGGCATCCGCCGTCACGGCCACCCCGGACGGCGACGCCTCGCTGGGGGCCCAGGTGACCAGCGGGTCGCGGTACCGGGGATCCCCGCCGGAGCCCTCGATGACGGGCCAGCCGTAGTTGGCCCCCGGCTCGATGAGGTTGAGCTCGTCGAAGGTGTTCTGCCCGAACTCGCTGGCGAACATCCGCCCCTGCGCGTCCCAGCCCATGCCCTGCACGTTGCGGTGCCCGGTGGACCACACCGGCGACCCCTGCACCGGGTTGCCCGGGGCGGGCTCGCCGGTCGTGCTGACGCGCAGGATCTTGCCCCCGAGGCTGTCGGGGTCCTGGGACAGCGCGGTGTCGCCGGCGTCGCCGGTGCTGATGTAGAGCATCTGGTCCGGACCGAACGCCAGTCGGCCGCCGTTGTGGTATCCGGCGCCCGGGATGCCGGTCACCAGCGGTTCCGGGTCGCCCAGCGCGAGCGCCCCCGGCTCATCGCCCGTCAAGGGCATCCGCACCACCTGGTTCTGCGTCCGGCCGGAGATGGTGACCGTCTGGTAGGCGTAGAGCCAGGTCTGATCCCCCTCCGCAAGCACCTCGATCCCCAACAGGCCGCCTTCTCCGCCGGGCGTGGTGGCCGGGACGGTGCCGTCGTCCTGCGTCGTGCTGATCGCCGCGGTCTGGCCGTCGTCGGCGACGTGCACGACCCTGGCCTCGTCGCGCAACGACACGAACCAGCCGCCCACCGCTGCCGGACCGTCGTCCGGGGCGGCTGCGATGCTCCAGGGAAGCGGCAGCTCGTCCGCCAGGTCGACGGCGGCACCCTGGGGTGCCCCGCTCGGCAGGTCGCTCGGCAGGTCGCTCGGCAGGTCGGCGGACGTCGAGGTGCTCGGGCTGGTGCCGGCGGACGAGCTGGGGCTGGTGCTCGCGGACGAGCTGGTGGCAGGGATGGTTCCGGGAGTTGCTGCGGTGCCGGTCGGCTGGGCGCCGCCGGGGGTGCATGCCGCTGCTCCGGTCAGCACCAGCGCGGCCACCGCGGCGCGCACTCTGGCTGGACTGCTCATCGGGCCAGTCTGCGTCACGATGGTGCGGGAACGCCCTCCGGACCGCACGTGGTGCACCTGGTCGCTGCGCAGCGTCCAGGTGTCGAGACGCCCGGCTCAGCACTCGGACCGCCGCCTCGATCGGCGCCCTAGACTGGTCGCATGGCCACGACGCAGGACCCGCCTCACGACATCAAGCCCCGCAGCCGCGAGGTCACCGACGGGCTGGAGAAGGCGGCCTCGCGCGGGATGCTGCGCGCGGTGGGCATGGGCGACGACGACTGGGTCAAGCCCCAGATCGGCGTCGCCTCGTCCTGGAACGAGATCACGCCGTGCAACCTGTCGCTGGACCGGCTGGCCAAGGCGGTCAAGGACGGCGTGCACGCCGGCGGGGGGTACCCGCTGGAGTTCGGCACCATCTCCGTCTCGGACGGGATCTCGATGGGTCACGAGGGGATGCACTTCTCCCTGGTCTCTCGAGAGGTCATCGCGGACAGCGTGGAGACCGTGATGCAGGCCGAGCGCCTCGACGGCTCGGTGCTGCTAGCAGGCTGCGACAAGTCGCTGCCGGGCATGCTGATGGCGGCGGCCAGGCTGGACCTGGCCAGCGTCTTCCTCTACGCCGGCTCGATCCTGCCCGGGTTGGCCAAGATGTCTGACGGCTCCGAGCGCGAGGTCACCATCATCGACGCGTTCGAGGCGATCGGGGCGTGCTCGCGCGGTCTGATGAGCCGCCAGGACGTCGACGCCATCGAGCGCGCGATCTGCCCGGGGGAGGGCGCCTGCGGCGGGATGTACACCGCCAACACGATGGCCAGCGCCGCGGAGGCGTTGGGGATGTCGCTGCCGGGCTCGGCGGCCCCGCCGGCGACGGACCGCCGCCGCGACGGCTTCGCCCGGCGCAGCGGCCAGGCGGTCGTGGCGCTGCTGGAGCGGGGGATCACCGCGCGTCAGATCATGACGAAGGAGGCGTTCGAGAACGCCATCGCCGTGGTGATGGCGTTCGGGGGCTCCACGAACGCGGTGCTTCACCTGCTGGCCATCGCGCACGAGGCCGAGGTCGAGCTCACCCTGGACGACTTCGCCCGGGTGGGCGCGAAGGTCCCGCACCTGGCCGACGTGAAGCCCTTCGGCCGCCACGTCATGACCGACATCGACCGCATCGGCGGCGTGCCGGTCGTGATGAAGGCGCTGCTGGACGCCGGGCTCCTGCACGGCGACGTCCTCACCGTGACGGGCGCGACAATGGCTGAGAACCTCGCCCGGCTCGACCCGCCCGCGCTCGACGGGACCGTGCTGCGCGCCATGCACGAGCCGATCCACCGCACCGGGGGCATCACGGTGCTGCACGGTTCCCTCGCCCCGGACGGGGCGGTGGTGAAGTCGGCCGGCTTCGACTCGGACGTCTTCGAGGGCAGCGCACGGGTCTTCGACACCGAGCGGCCGGCCATGGACGCACTGACCGACGGCACGATCAGCGCGGGGGACGTGGTGGTCATCCGCTACGAGGGGCCCAAGGGTGGCCCGGGGATGCGCGAGATGCTGGCCATCACCGGCGCGATCAAGGGCGCCGGCCTGGGCAAGGACGTCCTGCTGCTGACCGACGGACGCTTCTCGGGCGGCACCACGGGGCTGTGCGTCGGGCACGTGGCGCCCGAGGCGGTGGACGGCGGACCGGTCGCCCTGGTGCGAGACGGTGACCGCATCCGGCTGGACGTGGCAGCGGGGACCCTCGACCTGCTGGTGGACGCCGCCGAGCTCGCTTCGCGCCGTGCGGATCTCGTCCTGCCGGCCCCGCGCTACACCAGGGGCGTGCTGGCCAAGTACGCCCGGCTGGTGGGCTCCGCCTCGCGCGGCGCGGTCTGCGACTGAGCCGGTGGTGCGCTCCATGGAAGCCACATGTCGAGACGGAATCGTCCACGGATTGACACAGCGGGAGCCGCGGAGCACCGTGGACCCGTGCCCGCAGCCCCAGCTCGTCTCGACGGTGAGAACCTCGGCGTCGTCGTACTCGTCCGGCGCGCGTAGCCGGGGCACGAACCCGCTGCGCGCGCAACCCCTCAGGGCCCTGGGCCCGAGGGGTTCTTTTGTGCCCTGACACCTCAAAGGAGCCCGACATGGCCACCACCCCCGAGGTCACGCCCCGGCCGGCACCGCCGCGGGCTTCCGGCGGAGCCCGTGCCGCTCAGGGCGCGGTCGGCACCGTCGCTCGAGCTGTGCCCGAGACGATGACGGGCGCGCAGAGCCTGGTCCGCTCGCTGGAGCACGCAGGGGTCGAGGTGGTGTTCGGGATCCCCGGTGGGGCGATCCTGCCGGCGTACGACCCGCTGCTGGACAGCACGAAGGTCCGCCACATCCTGGTGCGGCACGAGCAGGGCGCTGGCCACGCGGCCCAGGGGTACGCCCAGGCCACCGGGCGGGTAGGCGTGTGCATGGCCACCTCCGGGCCGGGCGCCACGAACCTGGTCACCCCGATCGCCGACGCCCACATGGACTCGGTTCCCATGGTGGCCATCACGGGGCAGGTCGCGTCCGCCTCGATCGGCACCGACGCCTTCCAGGAGGCCGACATCGCGGGCATCACGATGCCGATCACCAAGCACAACTACCTGGTGACCGACCCGGCGGAGATCCCGCGCGTGATCGCCGAGGCGTTCCACATCGCCGGCACCGGCCGTCCCGGCCCGGTACTGGTCGACATCGCCAAGGACGCCCTGCAGGCCACCACCACCTTCGTGTGGCCGACCCGCCTGGACCTGCCCGGCTACCGGCCGGTGACACGTCCGCACGGCAAGCAGGTGCGCGAGGCGGCGCGGTTGGTCCGCGCTGCCCGGCGGCCGGTGCTCTACGTGGGCGGCGGGGTGATCAAGGCGGGTGCCAGCGACCAGCTGCGCCGCCTGGTCGACCTCACGGGGGCGCCGGTGGTCACCACGCTGATGGCCCGCGGCGCCCTGCCCGACTCGCATCCTGCCAACCTCGGCATGCCCGGCATGCACGGCACGGTCGCGGCCGTGACGGCGCTGCAGAGGGCCGACCTCATCGTCAGCCTGGGCGCGCGCTTCGACGACCGGGTGACAGGCCAGCTCTCGACCTTCGCACCCGGGGCCCTGATCGTGCACGCCGACATCGACCCGGCGGAGATATCGAAGAACCGGACGGCCGACGTGCCGATCGTCGGCGACGCCAAGGAGGTCATCACCGAGCTGGTCGCGGCACTGGAGGCCGACGGCGGGGGCGACGGACGCCCAGGCCTCGCGCAGTGGTGGGCCAGGCTCGACAGCCTCCGCGAGACCTACCCCCTCGGCTACGTCGAGCCCGAGGACGGCTCGCTGTCACCGCAGCTGGTGATCGAGAGGCTGGGTCAGCTGGTCGGGCCGGAGGCGATCTACGCCAGCGGGGTGGGCCAGCACCAGATGTGGGCTGCCCAGTTCATCCGGTACGAGCGGCCGAAGAGCTGGATCAACTCCGGCGGGCTGGGGACGATGGGCTTCGCCGTCCCCGCCGCGATGGGTGCCAAGGTCGGCGCCCCGGAGCGGGTGGTCTGGGCGGTGGACGGTGACGGCTGCTTCCAGATGACCAACCAGGAGCTCGCGACCTGCGCCATCAACGGCATCCCCATCAAGGTTGCCGTCATCAACAACTCCAGCCTGGGCATGGTGCGCCAGTGGCAGACCCTGTTCTACGAGGGGCGTTACTCCCACACCGATCTCAACACCGGGACGGGCGTGGACAGGGCCCAGCGCATCCCTGACTTCGTCAAGCTCGCCGACGCCTACGGCTGCGCCGGCCTGCGCTGCGAGCGCCCGCAGGACCTGGACTCGGTGATCGAGGCGGCGATGGCGATCAACGACCGGCCGGTGGTGGTCGACTTCGTCGTGCACCGCGACGCCATGGTGTGGCCGATGGTGCCCTCCGGCGTCAGCAACGACGCCATCCAGTTCGCGCGCGACTCGACGCCGGTGTGGGACCGCGAGGAGGATCCGGCATGAGCCGCCACACGCTGTCCGTGCTGGTCGAGAACCGCCCCGGTGTGCTGACGCGGGCCTCGGGGCTGTTCGCGCGCCGGGGCTTCAACATCCACTCGCTGGCGGTGGGCCCCACCGAGAACCCCGAGGTGTCCCGGATCACCGTGGTGGTCGACGTCGCCGAGCTGCCGCTGGAGCAGGTGACCAAGCAGCTCAACAAGCTCATCAACGTGCTCAAGGTCGCCGAGCTGGAGCAGGGGGGATCGGTCCAGCGCGAGCTCATCCTGGTCAAGGTCCGGGCCGAGGGTGCCCAACGGTCGCAGGTGCTCGAGGTGGTCGAGCTGTTCCGTGCCAAGGTCGTGGACGTGGCGCCGGACGCGCTGACCATCGAGGCCACCGGCCATGCCGAGAAGATCGCGGCCCTGCTCAAGGTTCTGGAGCCCTACGGCATCCGCGAGCTCGTCCAGTCCGGGCTGGTGGCCCTGGGCCGCGGCTCGCGTTCCATGACAGACCGTTCCACTCGCTCCAGCTGACGATCACCCCGACGAAGGAGAGCCCCAGTGGCCGACATGTTCTACGACGACGACGCCGACCTGTCCCTGATCCAGCAGCGCAACGTGGCCGTGCTCGGCTACGGCAGCCAGGGCCACGCGCACGCGCTGAGCCTGCGGGACTCGGGCGTCGACGTGCGCGTCGGCCTGCCGCAGGGGTCGAGGTCACGCGTCAAGGCCGAGGCCGAGGGGCTGCGCGTCGTGACCCCGTTCGAGGCCTGCGAGGAGGCCGACCTGGTGATGGTGCTGGCACCGGACCACGTGCAGCGGCACGTGTATGCCGAGGCCGTCGAGCCCAACCTCGTCGACGGCGACGCGCTCCTGTTCGGCCACGGCTTCAACATCCGCTTCGGCTACATCACCCCGCCGAAGGGCGTCGACGTGGCCATGGTCGCCCCCAAGGGCCCCGGTCACCTGGTGCGCCGCGAGTACGTCGACGGACGCGGGGTGCCGGTGCTGGTGGCGGTCGAGAACGACGCCACCGGCAACGCCTGGGCACTGGCGCTCTCCTACGCCAAGGCCCTTGGTGGACTGCGTGCGGGTGGGATCAGGACCACGTTCACGGAGGAGACCGAGACCGACCTGTTCGGCGAGCAGGCAGTGCTGTGCGGGGGCATCAGCCAGCTGGTGCAGTACGGCTTCGAGACGCTGACCGAAGCCGGGTACCAACCAGAGGTCGCCTACTTCGAGTGCCTGCACGAGCTCAAGCTCATCGTCGACCTCATGTACGAGGGCGGTATCGCCAAGCAGCGCTGGAGCGTCTCCGACACCGCGGAGTACGGCGACTACGTGTCCGGCCCACGCGTGATCGACCCCAGCGTCAAGGAGAACATGAAGGCGGTGCTGGACGACGTCAGGAACGGCGCGTTCGCCCAGCGCTTCATCGACGACCAGGACGCCGGCGGCAAGGAGTTCGCCGAGCTGCGGGCCAAGGGCGAGCAGCACCCGATCGAGGAGACCGGCCGCGAGCTGCGCAAGCTCATGAGCTGGGTCCGCTCCGGCGACGACTACACCGAGGGGACCGCTGCCCGCTGATCGTCCTGGCGAGTGCGGTCGAACGGGGGTTTCACCGGCCCTGATGCCCCCGTTCGACCGCACTCGCCGCCGCTAGGCTCGCTCGGTGACCGAGCCAGCGCACGTCCGCACCGAGCCCGTCGTCCTGATCGCAGAAGAGCTGTCTCCGGCGACAATTGCCGCCCTGGGGCCGGGAGTCCACGTGCGTACGGTCGACGGCACGGACCGGGCTGCGCTGCTCGCGGCCGTTCCCGGTGCCTCAGCCCTGCTGGTGCGTTCGGCCACGCGGGTCGACGCCGAGGTCTTCGCCGTGGCCAAGGCGCTGAAGATCGTGGCCCGCGCAGGTGTGGGGCTGGACAACGTCGACGTCGTCGCCGCGACGCAGGCCGGTGTCATGGTGGTCAACGCACCCACGGCCAACATCATCTCCGCCGCCGAGCACGCGGTGGCGCTGGTGCTCGCCGCGGCACGCCATGTCGCCACCGCCAGCGCCACTCTCAAGGCAGGGCGCTGGGAGCGCTCACGCTTCACCGGCGTCGAGCTGGCGGGCAAGACGCTCGGAATCGTCGGGCTGGGGCGGATCGGGGTGCTCGTGGCGCAGCGGCTGGCCGCCTTCGAGATGCAGGTGCTGGCCTACGACCCCTACGTCCCCGCGGCCCGGGCGGCGCAGCTGGGGGTGCGGCTGGTCGGGCTGGACGAGCTGCTGGCCGGCTCCGACGTGATCAGCGTCCACCTGCCCAGGACGCCGGAGACTACCGGGCTCATCGGTGTGGACGCCCTGGCGCAGGTGCGCCGGGGCGTCATCCTGGTGAACGCCGCGCGCGGCGGCATCGTGGAGGAGAAGGCACTTGCCGCTGCGCTGGCCGACGGCCGGGTGGCCGCGGCGGGCCTGGACGTCTACGCCACCGAGCCGTGCACCGACTCGCCGTTGTTCGGGTTCGACCAGGTGGTCGCCACCCCGCACCTGGGCGCCTCCACCCGCGAGGCCCAGGAGAAGGCTGGGGTCGCGGTCGCCCGCTCGGTCCGGCAGGCGCTGGACGGCGACCTCGTGCCCGACGCGGTCAACGTCGCGGGGGGCGTCATCGCCGAGGTCGTGCGGCCGGGCATCGGCCTGGCAGAGCGGCTGGGTCGCCTCCTCACCGGCCTGTGCGGCGCTGCCATCACCCGGCTGGACGTGCAGGTCAGCGGCGAGATCACCTCGCAGGACGTGTCGGTGCTGCGGGTGGCGGCCCTGACCGGTGTCCTGACCGACCAGGTGGCCGAGCCGGTGACCTTCGTGAACGCCCCGGTCCTGGCACAGGCCCGCGGGATCGAGGTCCGGCTCATCACCGATCCCGACAGCCCGCGGTTCCGGAACCTGGTGAGCCTCACGGCGGTACTGGAGGACGGTTCGCGACTGTCGGTCGCAGGAACCCTCACCGGACCCCAGCAGGTGGCCAAGCTGGTCGGCATCGACGGCTACGCCCTGGAGATCGCGCTCGCGGACCATCTGATGGTGCTGCGCTACACCGATCGTCCGGGAGTGGTGGGCACGCTGGGTGGCTTGCTGGGCGAGGCAGAGGTCAACATCGCGGCCATGCAGGTCGGTCGTGACGAGGCGGGCGGACGGGCCGTCGGGGTGCTGGCGCTGGACGGCCCGGTGCCGGTACCGCTGATCGAGCTGCTGCGTTCAGCCACCGGCGCCGACAGCCTGGCCGCGGTGGACCTCAGCCCCACCTGAGCCGGCGGTTCACCCATTGAGACGGTCGTATCGCAGAGCGGACGGCAGTCGTAGCCTCGGAGGACGCGAACCAACAACTGAGGTGATGCCAGATGTCCCAGAGCCGTGAGAGCAATCAGAGCCGTGAGAGCAACCAGCACGTCACCTTCACCCAGGCCGTGCAGGAGTCGATGGAGCGGCAGGGGGATTGAGCGCTCCCCGGCTCATCCGTCTCGCCGTCGTCGCCGGGGACGGCATCGGTCCTGAGGTCGTCGCCGAGGGGCTGCGTGTCCTGGAGCACGTCGCCGGCCAGGCGGGCACGAAGGTGGAGACCACCGAGTACGACCTCGGTGCGCGCCGCTGGCACGCCACGGGGGAGTGCCTGCCCGACTCGGTGCTCGCCGAGATCCGCGACCAGGACGTCATCCTGCTCGGCGCGATCGGCGATCCGCACGTCCCCAGCGGTGTGCTGGAGCGCGGTCTGCTGCTGAGGCTGCGCTTCGAGCTGGACCAGTACGTCAACCTGCGACCTTCTCGCCTCTACCCGGGCGTGGTCGGGCCGTTGTCCGACCCCGGCGACATCGACTTCGTCGTGGTGCGAGAGGGCACAGAAGGTCCGTACACCGGCAACGGCGGCGCGCTGAGGGTGGGTACGCCGCATGAGATCGCCACCGAGGTGAGCGTCAACACGGCCTTTGGCGTGGAGCGCGTGGTGCGGGACGCCTTTGCGCGGGCGGCTGCCCGGCCCAGGCGTCGGCTGACGCTGGTGCACAAGCACAACGTGCTCACCTACGCAGGGCACCTGTGGCGCAGGACGGTCGAGCGGGTGGCCGCGGAGTTTCCTGAGGTCGGCACCAACTACCTGCACGTGGACGCGGCCACCATCTTCCTGGTGACCCAACCGTCCCGGTTCGACGTGATCGTCACCGACAACCTCTTCGGCGACATCGTCACCGACTTGGCAGCTGCCGTGACCGGTGGCATCGGCCTGGCCGCCTCCGGCAACGTCAACCCCGAGCGCACGGCTCCCTCGATGTTCGAGCCCGTGCACGGGTCCGCCCCCGACATCGCCGGTCAAGGGATCGCAGACCCCGCTGCGGCGGTGCTCTCGGTCGCCATGCTGCTCGAGCACGTCGGCCTCCCCGGCCCGGCGCAGCGCGTCCAGGAGGCCGTCGCCGCCGACCTCGCCGGGCGCGCTCAGGGCGAGGGTCCGCGGTCCACCCGTGCGGTCGGCGAGGCGCTGCTCACCCTGCTCGCGTGAGGAAGAAGTCCTGGCGCGGGGGATCGGCTACCGTGCCGGGATGAGCGCGCCGACGACAAGCCCAGCTTCCACCCCGACCTCCGGTTTCCAGATCGTGCGCAGGCGGGAACCCGTCAGCCGCGATCGTCGCGCGCAGATCCTGGCCGCGCCGGGCTTCGGCAAGTTCTGCACCGACCACCTCGCCCGCGCGACCTGGACGCCGGACCTCGGCTGGCACGACACCCGGGTCGAGGCCTATGCGCCCATCAGCCTCGATCCCTCGGCGGCGGTGCTCCACTACGCCCAGGAGATCTTCGAGGGCATGAAGGCGTACCGGCACGAGGACGGATCCGTGTGGGCCTTCCGCCCCACGTCGAACGCAGCACGCTTCGCCCGGTCCGCGGACCGGTTGGCCCTGCCGGAGATGCCGCAGGATCTCTTCCTCTCCTCGCTCGAGGCTCTCGTCGGGGTAGACGTCGACTGGGTGCCGTCTGGCGGGGAGGCCAGCCTCTACCTGCGCCCGTTCATGTTCGCCTCCGAGGCGTTCCTGGGGGTGCGGCCGGCGTCCGAGGTGACCTACATGGTGATCGCCTCCCCGGCCGGGTCCTACTTCCCCGGGGGCGTGAAGCCGGTGTCGATCTGGCTCGCCCAGGATTACACCCGTGCTGCGGCGGGAGGCACCGGTGCCGCCAAGTGCGGGGGAAACTACGCAGCCGGCCTGAAGGCGCAGGCCGAAGCCAGCGCCCACGGATGCGATCAGGTGTGCTTCCTGGACGCTGCGGACCGTCGCTGGGTCGAGGAGCTCGGGGGGATGAACCTGTTCTTCGTGCGCGACGACGGTTCGGTGGTGACCCCGGCACTGACCGGGACGATCCTGGAGGGCATCACCCGCGACTCGGTGATCACGCTCCTGCGGGACCGGGGGCACCAGGTGAGCGAGGAGCGGGTGGACGTGGCCGACTGGCGCGCCGGGGTGTCCTCCGGACGCATCCGTGAGGTCTTCGCGTGCGGTACGGCTGCGGTCATCACCCCGGTGGGGCGGCTCGTCGAACCCGACGCGGAGCATGTCAGTGGGGACGGCGAGACGGGCGAGGTCACCTCCGCGATCCGCACCGCCTTGCTGGACCTGCAGTACGGGCGCACCGACGACGCGCGTGGCTGGCTGCACCGGCTGGCCTGACCCGTAACGCGTCCGTCCGACATGCGAGACGCGCTGTCCGCGCATCGGACGGACGTGCGACGATCACCGCGATGAACACCACCACGAGCATCATTAGCTGAGCGCGGCACCGGGTCACGACCCCGGTTCCGCGCAGACCTCCCGTGCCCACGGGGGGTCTTTTTCGTTGGGGGCGATCCCTCCAGGAGACTCAGCCAGGGCGGCGCACGGCAGGACGCACCACAGGACGCATCACCGAAAGAGCGGGAACGGTTGTGATGAGCGAGCTGCACGTCTACGACACGACTCTGCGTGACGGCGCCCAGCAGGAGGGGCTCAACCTCTCCGTGGGCGACAAGCTCGCCATCGCAACGAGTCTGGACTCGCTCGGTGTCGGCTTCATCGAGGGTGGCTGGCCCGGCGCGAACCCCAAGGACACGGAGTTCTTCCGCCGGGCCGCGACCGAGCTCAGCCTGCAGCACGCCGAGCTCGCTGCGTTCGGTGCGACGCGCCGACCGGGGGGCGCGGCGGCCTCGGACCCCCTCGTGCTGGCTCTGCTCGAGGCACGCACGCGCGTGGTGACCCTGGTCGCCAAGTCCCACGTGCGGCACGTCGAGCTGGCCCTGCGCACCACCCCGAAGGAGAATCTGGCGATGGTGCAGGACACCGTCTCCTTCCTGCGGGCCGAGGGCCGCAGGGTCTTTCTCGACGCGGAGCACTTCTTCGACGGCTTCCGGCAGGACCCGGACTACGCGCTCGAGGTGCTGCGGGTCGCGGCAGAGGCCGGCGCCGAGGTGCTGGCGCTGTGCGACACCAACGGAGGCATGCTCCCGGACCAGGTGGCCGAGGTCGTGCACGCGGTGCTGACGGCGACGGGCGTGCAGGTGCTCGGGTCCTCCAGTGCCCGGATCGGTATCCACTGCCACAACGACACCGGCTGCGCGGTGGCCAACTCGATGGCCGCGGTGGAGGCGGGCGCCGCCCACGTGCAGGGAACGCTCAACGGGTACGGCGAACGCACGGGTAACGCAGACCTGCTGACCGTCGTGGCGAACCTCGAGCTCAAGCGCGGCCGTCCGGTGCTGCCGGAGGGGATGCTGCGCGAGGGCACCAGGGTGGCGCACGTCATCAGCGAGATCACCAACGTCCCGGCCTACTCGCGCCAGCCCTACGTCGGCTCGAGCGCCTTCGCCCACAAGGCGGGTCTGCATGCCAGCGCCATCAAGGTGGATCCGAACCTGTACCAGCACATCGACCCGGTGGGGGTCGGCAACGACATGCGGCTGCTGGTCTCAGACATGGCGGGCCGGGCGAGCATCGAGCTGAAGGGACGCGAGCTGGGCTTCGACCTGACCGACGATCCCGCCCTGGTAGCCAGGGTCGTTGCGCGGGTCAAGGCGATGGAGGCCACCGGCTACACCTTCGACGCCGCCGATGCCTCGTTCGAGCTGCTGCTGCGCGAGGAGGTCTCGGGAGCGCGCCTGGCGTACTTCACCCCGGAGAGCTGGCGGGTCATCACCGACTCACGTCCGGGGCAGCCCGCGCTCTCCGAGGGCACCGTCAAGCTTCTTGCCGCGGGGCGGCGCACCGTCGCCACCGGTGAGGGCAACGGCCCGGTCAACGCGCTGGACCACGCCTTGCGCCAGGCGCTGCTGCCGGCCTACCCCGAGCTGGACGAGCTCGAGCTGATCGACTACCGGGTGCGCATCTTGGACGCCGCGCACGGCACCGACGCAGTGACCAGGGTCCTGATCGAGACCGCCGGCGCGGGAACGTCCTGGGAGACCGTGGGCGTGGCCGCCAACATCTTGGAGGCCTCGTGGGAGGCGCTCGTCGACGGTCTGACCTACGGGCTGCTGCGGGCCGGGGTCCAGCCGCGCTGAGCGACCGCACGTAAGGTGCCGGTGTCAGGTAGGTCCGAGGCAGGAGGCGGGATGCTGTTCGCCCACGACACCGAGGAGTCGCTCGTCGGCGCCGCTGCGCTGGTCAACACCGCCGACCCCGACGTCGACGGCCTGAGCACGCCGGGCGACCTGGCCGACTTCGTCCGGACCTACGGGTGGACCGGCTCGCTCCTCGGCGACGAGGCCGAGCTGGTCGCCGTGCGTGCCCTGCGTCCCCGGCTGCGCGCGATCTGGACAGCAGACCAGGACAGCGCCGTCACGGGAATCAACGCCTTGCTGGCGCAGGCGCGCGCACTGCCGCAGCTGGTCCGGCACGACGGCTGGGACTACCACCTGCACGCCACGGCCTCCGACGTGCCACTCGCGACGCGGATGGCCGTCGAGGCCGCGATGGCGCTGGTGGACGTGGTCCGTTCCGGGGAGTGGTCGCGGCTGGGGGTATGCGCAGCTGACGACTGCGACAGCGTGGTGGTCGACCTGTCCAAGAACAGGTCTCGACGCTACTGCGACTCCGGCTGCGGAAACCGTGCCAACGTCGCGGCGTACCGGGCACGCAGGCGTGTCACGAGTAAAGAGCCAGTTGACTCCTGACTTTCGTTCACCGTAGTGTCAGGGGTGATGAGGTAGTTGGCTCCTGACAGAAGGTGGTGTTTGCGGTGCGCGTCGGCATCCTGCTCGCGTTGGTCTCGGCAGCCGCCTTCGGCACGTCGGGCGCGGTCGCCCGATCAATGCTCGACGCCGGCTGGTCACCCGGAGCGGTGGTGACGCTGCGGATCGGCGTCGCTGCCTTGGTGATGCTCGTGCCTACCGCGCTTGCCCTGCGCGGCCGTTGGGGCGTGCTGCGGCGTCGGGCGAGACTCGTGGTGGTGTACGGGGTGATGGCGGTCGCCGGAGCGCAACTGGCGTACTTCAGCGCCATCCAGCACCTCTCGGTCGGTGTGGCGCTGCTGATCGAGTACCTCGCCCCGGTGCTGATCGTCGGTTACCTCTGGGCCCGGACCGGTCGACGCCCAGGACGGCTGACCGTCGCCGGCGTCGTCCTGTCGCTGCTGGGCCTGATACTGGTGCTGGACCTGACCGGCGAGGTCCGGATCAGCCTGGTCGGGGTCCTGTGGGCCCTGCTGGCAGCGGTCGGCTTATCGGTCTACTTCCTGGGGGCGGACGACGACAGCGGCGACGCCGTCCCCCCCGTCGCGCTGGCCGGCAGCGGCCTGGTGGTGGGTACCGTGGTACTCGGCGTCGCCGGGGGGATCGGCCTGCTGCCGATGCGGGCGTCGACGGCCGACGTGCAGCTGGCCGGGGCGACGGTGCCGTGGTGGGTGCCGGGCCTGGAGCTGGCGCTGCTGGCGGGCGCGTTCGCCTACGTGCTGGGCATCTTCGCGGTGCGCCAGCTGGGATCTACCGTGGGTTCGTTCATGTCGCTGACCGAGGTGCTCTTCGCAGTGCTGTTCGCCTGGTTCTTGCTGGGCGAGCTACCGCTTCCGGTGCAGGGTCTGGGCGGGTTGCTCATCGTGGCGGGCGTGGTCGCGGTGCGGCTGGGGGCTCAGGGTGCCCGGCCAGATGTGCCAGCACCAGCCGCCCTTCGCGCCCCTGCGCCACCCGAGTCCGCCGCGCCGGTGCCAGTCCTCAGCGCCTACGCCGGAGATTCGTATCGGAAGTCGTCCGAGTGACTCGAGGATCGGTTCGGCGCCAGCGCTGACAACGGGCGCGGCAAGGGCCTCGCACACCTCGACCGGCCGCTCCCGCAGCGCCCATACTGCCGCCATGGGAACCGCGCTGGTGCGACTGGTCGGCCTGGCTGTCGTCGTGGCCACCGTGGTCGCGCTCCCGGCGCTCGGAGCACGAACGCTGGCGGTGGACGGGTACTCCAACGGCACGATCTACCCCTGGTGGTCGTGGGCGCTCGTGGTCACGGCGGGTTCGGCCGGGGCGGCCCTGGTCGTCCGACCAAGCTCGCGCGTCCGAACCTGGGCGGGTGCCGTCACCTTGGTCGGTGGCCTCCAGCTGCTCGGGACAGGAATCGTCGCAGTACGGCACTGGCGGCCCGCGATCGGCATAGGCGTGCCCGGGGATTCGTCCAACCTGCCTGACCTGGTCCGAGCCGCGGCGGTCCTGGCGGTGATCGGGCTGATCACAGCGGTCGCCGGTGCCGTCCTGGTCCGGGCCCAGTGGGGCTCTCGCGGAGCGGAGCTGCCCACTCGGGTGCGCCTTGCACTGGTGGCGGCAGCCGTCGCCTTCATCCTCGTCGTCCCTCTTCTGGTGGTCCTGCCCCACCCCGACCTGATGTCCTGGGGCGCAGCTGGGCTCATGCATGCCGGACCGTGGGCGGTGGGGCTGCTGGTCGCTGCGTACTCGCGACCACCGCTCGCGCGGGCACTGTGCATGGCCACAGCCGCCTCGGCCCTCTTCGCCGTCGTCGGACCGAACATGTTCGCCATGGGGCTCGACTCGCGCGCCGGGTGGCTGCCAGCACTCCTCCTGGCCCTCGCAGCAGTGGCTGTGGTGCTGTTCGGTCTGGGACCCGGAGGTGGCGGCGCAAGGTCTTCGCCGGCCTGAGACGACCTCGTCCTCGTGGTGTAGCCCCTCATGGTGGAGCCCCTGCTGCGAAGGCCGTGCAGCTGTCCATGAGCCGCGCTCTCAAACCGGCTGATCGTTCGGCGATCCTGCGCTGACGCCCGACGTACTCGGCCCGGCCCTGCGCGGTCTCGATCGGGACCGGTGGCAGTTCATACGACGACAGGTCGTACGGGGAAGCCTGCATGTCGAGAAGGCGGACCTCTTGCGCAAGCTCGAAGCAGTCGAGCGCGAGATCGCCTGGTACAGCTGGGCCGAGCTTCATCGCCCACTTGTGGCAGTCCATCGCGGCGTGCAGGCAGCCAGGCTGCTCAAGGTCCACCTGGCCAGCCCGCGTCGGCTGCAGGCGATTGAGCGGCTCAGCCTCAGGAGTGAAGAACCGGAAGGCATCGAAGTGCGAGCACCGGACGGGGTGGGAGTCGACCACCTCGTCAGTGCCCGCCTGTCCGAGCCGAAGGGGGAGCGGGTGCCGATGCTCGCGCTGTCGGTACACCATCGCCCATTCGTGCAGACCGAAGCAGCCGAGATGGGGCGGCCTGGAAGATGTCGAGGCGAGGAGCCGATGGACGAAGCGAACAGCCTCGCCTCGTTCGGCACGGAACCGATCGACATCGAGGGACACGATGCCCTCGGGGTCGGTCGAGTACCACCGCCAGTGGGTATGAGGGGCCGGACCCGCGGATCCCGGTTCCAGACCCGTGCCGGCACCCGGGTGCCACCGACGAAGAGCGGCGGGGCGAGTCGGGTAATAGGTGTAGAGGAAGTCCTCGATGGCGTGAGGCTTCCCGAGCGCTCGCCGGGCGCGGTGCGCCTCAGTCAGGGCGTCGGCGCGCTCCGCGTGCGCGGCGGTGAGGGAAGTCCAGGTCTCAGCCGAGAGCAGTTCCCTCATGCCGCGATGCGTGCAGCGCGTGGGTCGGTGACGTAGCAGAACGCGTCGAAGTGTGTGCAGACGATCCAGCGGGAAGGGACCACGGCGTCGGTGCCCGGCGGACCGAGCCGCAGCGGCCACGTCTGATGTCGCACGGCTGCCGCGGTCCGCGACGAGGTCGGCAGCACATGCATGCCACCAGGGTAGTGAGCACTCGCTAGCCTGGCCCCGTGCGCATCGCGAGATTCTCCTTGGACGACGAGCCCACCTACGGGGTTGTCGAGGGTGAGGCGGGCAGCGAGCGGCTCATCGTGCTGGCCGGCGACCCGCTCTACACCGCGGTCAAACCCACCGGCCGCACGGTCGATCTGGCGGAGGTCCGGCTGCTCGCCCCGGTCATCCCGCGCTCCAAGGTGGTCGGGATCGGACGCAACTACGCCGACCACGCCGAGGAGATGGGGAACGACCTTCCCGCTCAGCCGCTGATGTTCCTCAAGCCCAACACCTCGGTGATCGGCCCCGGGGACCCCATCGTCCTGCCGGAGTGGAGCCAGGAGGTCCACTACGAGGGTGAGCTCGCCGTGGTCATCCGCCGGATCTGCAAGGACGTGCCACGTGAGCGGGTGGCCGAGGTGGTGCTGGGATACACCTGCGCCAACGACGTGACCGCCAGGGACGCCCAGAAGAGCGACGGGCAGTGGGCCCGGGCCAAGGGCTTCGACGGCTCGTGCCCGCTGGGCCCTTGGATCGAGACCGACCTGGACGTGGACGACCTGCGCATCAGCACCCGGCTGGACGGCCGCACCGTGCAGGACGGGAGCACGTCCCAGATGGTCTTCGACGTCGCCGATCTGGTCGCCTACGCCTCTGCCGCCTTCACCCTGCTGCCGGGTGACGTCATCCTGACGGGCACGCCGGCCGGTGTGGGCCCCATCGTCGACGGCCAGCGGGTGGACGTCGAGATCGAGTCGCTGGGCACTCTGTCGAACCCCGTCGTCCGGCGCTGACATCCCGCTCGCGCGGCGACGGTGCGGGATCGACGTCCTGCTGCGGCCTCTACCCTTGACCCACCATGACTGAGACCTCCCGCCCCGTCAGGCTCCGCGTCGCTCCCTCCCCGACCGGGGACCCGCACGTCGGTACCGCCTACATGTCGTTGTTCAACCTCGCCTTCGTGCGCCAGCAGGGCGGGCAGTTCGTCGTGCGGATCGAGGACACGGACCGCGCGCGCTTCCAGGAGGGCAGCGAGCAGCAGGTCTACGACACGCTGTCGTGGCTGGGCCTGGACTGGGACGAGGGCCCGGACAGGGGTGGGCCCTTCGCCCCTTACCGCCAGTCCGAGCGGCTCGAGACGTACAGGCCCTACGTGGACCAGCTGCTGGAGCAGGGCAACGCCTACCACTGCTGGTGCACCGGTGAACGTCTGTCGCAGATGCGGGCAGACCAGCAGGCACGCAAGCAGGCCACGGGCTACGACCGCCTCTGCCACGGCAAGACCGCCGAGGAGCGTTCTGCGCTGCCAGGTTTCAGCCAGACGCCGGTGGTGCGGATGTTCATCCCGCCGTCCCCGCCGCTGACGTTCACCGACATCGTGCGAGGCGAGGTCCGGGCACCGGTGCCCGACGACCAGGTCATCCTCAAGGCGGACGGCTTCCCGACCTACCATTTGGCTGTCGTCGTGGACGACCACGAGATGGCCATCACCCACGTGGTCCGCGGCGAGGAGTGGATCAGCTCGACCCCCAAGCACGTGCTGCTCTACCAGTGGCTCGGGTTCGACATGCCCGCCTTCGCGCACATGCCGTTGCTGCGCAACGCAGACAGGGCCAAGACCAAGATCAGCAAGCGGAAGAACCCTGCCGCCCGCCTCACCTGGTTCCAGGACCAGGGCTACCTGCCCGAGGCGCTGCGGAACTTCCTCGCCCTGACCGGCTACTCGATGCCCGACCTGCGGGAGAAGTTCACCTTCGACGAGATGGTCGCGTCCTTCGACTGGTCGCGGGTCAGCGCGGCCGGCGGGGTCTTCGACGTCGACAAGCTCAACTGGCTCAACGGGGAGTACATCCGCGAGCTGGAGCCGGCGGACCTCACCTCCCGCATCGTGGCCCACCTCCGGCGCAGCGGCGTCCTGGAGGGCGAGCCGTCGCCTGAGCAGCTGGCGAACATCACGGCGGCGACGCCCCTGGTCCAGACCCGCATGGTGACCTTGGCCGAGACCGGTCCGATGCTCGGCTTCCTCCTGGTCGGCACCGGAGACCTCCAGGTGGACCAGGAGTCCTTCGACGCGCTCTCCGGCGACGCCCCGGCAGTGCTCAAGGCTTCCACCGCTGCCCTGAAGGCGCTGCCGCAGTGGGAGGCAGGAGCCATCGAGGCGGCGCTGCGCGCGGCGGTCGTCGAGGGACTGGGCATCAAGGCGAAGCTCGCCTTCACGCCGCTGCGGGTTGCCGTGACGGGTCGCAGGATCTCTCCACCGCTGTTCGAGAGCATGGAGATCCTGGGCCGTACGCAGTCGCTGGCCCGGATCGACGCGCTCCAGTCACGCTGGACCTGAGCACCGATCACCTGGGGGACGACATGGACGGTACGGACGGGTTCCGCTGGTACCCGCAGCTGTTGCGCAGGCCCGGCGTGGGCTTCCTGCAGTGCGCCGCCAGCCTCGCGGCGATGGCGTTCCTCGTCGCCGTGGTGCAGGTGGGCCTGGTGCTGCTGGAGGTCATCGTCTTCGGCGGGTTCGGATCGATGATGGGGGTGCAGGAAGACGGTTCGTACGGTGGGCCGGTGCCGGTCCTCTACCGCGTGCTGCCCCCGCTCCTCTACATCGGCTTCGCCTGCGTGGCGGTGGCCGTCGCCTTCGGCGTGCACCCGGGATGGCTGGCATCGGTGGCGCCCGGCGTCCGGTGGCGGGTGAGTCTGGCCGTGCTCCCTGCGCTGCCCGTGGCTGCCGGCGTGACCTGGGTCGCCACCCTCGCGGAGGACAGCCGGCTCGTCCCGGCGCTGCCGGGGAGTGCGGGTTCGGCGGGCGGGTCGGTCGGGGGGTGGATCGCCATCGCGGTGCTGGTCGCCGTGGTCTCGGCGTCGATGGAGGAGATCGTGTTCCGGGGCTGGCTGGCGCAGACAGCGGGCGCACTGCTCTCCAGCCCGCCAGCGGCCCTGGTGCTCTCGGGAGCTGCGTCGGCTCTGGGCTTCGCCTGGTGGCGCCGCCCTGACGGGCCGCGCGAGCTCGTCTGCGTGCTCGCGCTGGGGGTGGTCCTTCACGCCCTGGTGACCATCACCGGCGGGCTTGAGGCTGCTGCAGCGGTTGCTGCGGGCATCACGCTGGCGCTCGTCGTCCCCTATGCAGCCGTGCACGGGCTGGACGTGACCTCCGTGCCACGTGCCGCCTCCTGGGCCGATGTCGCCGGAGCAGTGGTGGGCGGGGCCGTCGCAGCGGGCGGGGCACACATCGCGGGAGCGAAGCGGCGGGGACAACCGGAGGGGCCCCCGCGTTCGCTCTCCGACCTGAGCGATCTACGAGGAGCGCGATGAACGAGCAGCATCCCGACCAGCCGTGGGCCGACCCGGACCGCCCGGGCGCCCCGGCGTTCTCGGCGCCCGATGTCGTGGGGGCGCCGCAGCCGGCGCAGCCAGCCTGGCAGCAGCAGGCGTACCCGCAGCAGCAGCCCTACCAGCAGCAGCAGCCCTACCAGCAGCAGCAGCCTCAGCCAGCCTGGCAGCAGCCGGGGCCGCCGCAGGCCATGGAACCCCGGGCCTACCCGCAGCTGCTGCGCGGGCCACGGCACGCCTGGTGGCGTCCGTTGGTGGGGTTGGCGGTCGTGCTCGGCCTGTGCCTGGTCGTCCTCGTCCTGATGACGGTCGCGATGTTCGTCGGCCTGCTGCTGACCGGTGCCGAGCTGGAGCAGCTGACCGACGAGGACACCCTCATCGCCGCGGTGGGGACCGAGCCCTGGTTCCTGCTCCTCAACAACGTGCTGCTGGCCGCGGGCATCCCGATCGCCATGCTCGCGGTGTGGGTCGGGCACGGGTGGCGTCCGCGCTGGGTGAACTCGGTCGGGCCCCGGATCCGGTGGAGGTGGCTGGCAGTCAGCAGCGCGGTCGCGCTCGCCGTCCAGCTGATCGCGACCGCGGCCCTGTTCGCCTTCGACGGCGTCCCCGAGGGCAGGGGGGACGACGTGCTGGTGCTGCTCCTGATCGTCTTCCTCACCACACCCCTTCAGGCCGCCGGTGAGGAGTACTTCTTCCGTGGCTGGATGACGCAGGCGCTGGGTTCGTGGTTCCGCGGCGCCATGGTCTCGGCCCTGGTCCCCGCGCTGGTCACGGCGATGCTGTTCGCCGTCGCCCACGGTGGCCAGAACTTCTGGCTCTTCCTGGACCGGTTCGCCTTTGGCCTGCTTGCTTCCTACCTGACCTGGCGCACCGGTGGCCTCGAGGCCGCGATCGGCGCGCACGCCGTGAACAACGTCGTGGTCTTCGTCCCTGTCATCCTGACCGGCACCCTGGAAGAGAGCCTGCTGATCAAGGACGCCCCGTGGCAGATCGTGGTCCTGGACATCGTGGTGATGGCCATCATCGGCACCCTCCTCGTGCTGCTGGCACGCCGGCTGGCTCTTCGACGCCACCACGACCCCGCAGCGCAGCCGGGCAACCCGGTTCCGCCGCCACAGCAGCCCCCGTGGCAGGGACGCGGGTCGCAAGCCGGTCCCGTTTTGGTTCCCCCCGGCTCGACCGGGTAGCATCGCCCCTCGGTACGACGCGGGCCACGACCATCGGGAGTGGCCAGCGTTATACCCCCATGGGGTATGGTGTAATTGGCAGCACGACTGATTCTGGTTCAGTTAGTCTAGGTTCGAGTCCTGGTACCCCAGCGCGATTGGTCAGTCGGCCGCCCCAGCGGTTAGAGTTCTCCAGCGCTTCCGGTTCATCCGGACAGACGGCCCCGTTGTGTAGCGGCCTAGCACGCCGCCCTCTCAAGGCGGTAGCGCGGGTTCGAATCCCGTCGGGGCTACGTCAAGCCGGAACCCGGTCACCTCAGGTGGCCGGGTTCTTGCGTCTCCGCTGGGGACCTGTGAGCCCCTGCTGGGAGAGCGACTGCTGGGCCAGGCGTCTCATGGCGAGCAGCACCGGCTCATACAGCACGGTGCCCACGACCGCGTACTCGACGGCGGCCTCGATCGTCTGGGTGGGGACGCCTCGCACGTCGAACTGGGCCACCTGCTCGACGGCCCGGCCGTAGACGTGGGCCTGCTCGGCGGACATCGCCATCCCGACCGCTTCGACCGCCGCGAGCGCTGCGCCCAGCTGCCGGAAGGCTGCCGAATCCTCGTGCACCTGCCAGCCCAGGGCTGAGACGACCTCGCGGGCCGGCCGCGGGTCCACCGTCCCCTCCACGCGCGGCGGGAGAGCCTGCTGGGCCGCCCCCAGCGCCCCGTGCAGGTCCTCGGCACGAAGGCCGTCGAGGACCTGACGGATGGCCGCGACGCCCAGGCCGGCGACCTCGGTCAGGGCGCGTACCAGACGCAGCCGAGCCAGGTGCTGCTCGCCGTACACGGCCTGGGTCGGGGAGGTGAGTCGCCCGGGCGGCAGCAGCCCCTCGCGCAGGTAGTACTTCACGGTGGCCAGCGGGACGCCACTGGCCGAGGCCAACGCCGAGATCCTCATGACCGCCTCCTTGACAACGGACAGTAGCACTCTCCAATAATAGCAAGTCTCACTATCCAGAAGGAGCTGAACATGGAGCGCAGGCGGATCGAGCCCGGGCGGATGACGGACGGCCACGAGGGCAGCCTGGTGGTGTTCCTGATCGGGATGCGGGTCAACGCCTGGCGGCGACCCGCCGCCTGGTTGCCGGTGCTGCGCGCGATGCCTGCGATGTTGGCCGAGCTGTCGCGCGAGCCCGCCCGGGGGATGCTGGGCCACCGCATGACGGTGGGTCTGGACGGACCGCTGCTGGTGCAGTACTGGGTCAGCACCACGGACCTGATGGCCTACGCGCACGATCCGTCGGGGGAGCACCACCCGGCGTGGAGGGCGTTCAACGACAGGGCCCGTCGCGCCGGTGCAGCGGTAGGCATCTGGCACGAGACCTACCGGGTGGCGGCAGGGGGGCACGAGTCCGTCTACGTAGGGATGCCTTCGACCGGGCTCGCGGCGGCGACCTCGGTGCTGCCGGTGGCGCGCCGAGGTCAGACCGCGGCACACCGGTTGGGCGGGGTGTCCCCGTGAGCCTGGCGTCCCGGGCGGCCGAGCTGGCCCCGGAGCTGACGGTGGGGATGTCACCAGGCGCGCAGCGCACCGCGGGCGTCCTGCTGCTGACCCTGCTCGCGGTGGAGTACGGAGGCATGTTCCTGCTGCGCGTGAGCAGGGGCAGCGCGCCCGCCACCGAGCTGCAGAGGTCGTTCTTCCGCGCCGGGCACGCGCACGCCGGGGTGCTGGTGCTGCTCGCGCTGGTCTGCCAGCTGCTGCTCGGCCCCAGCGGCCTGACCGGCCTGCCGAGAGCGGTCGCCGGGCAGGGCGTGGCACTGGCCGCGATCCTGATGCCGGCCGGCTTCTTCCTGTCCGTGGCGGGCCGGGACGTGGATCGACCCAACCGGCTCATCGGCCTGGTGTGGCTCGGTGCTGTCGCGCTTGCGGCCGGCGCCGCCACGTTGGGGGTCGGCCTGCTCACCTGAGGGACGCAGGTCTCGCTCGGCCCCAGCGCAGGGGCGGCTCAGCTGGCGCGGCGCAGGACCTCGGTCAGCCGGTTCGCAGCGTGGGTCACGGCCTGGGCGTGCATCCGCCCGGGCTGACGCGTGAGGCGTTGCATCGGCCCTGAGACCGACACGGCCGCGACCACCCGCCCCGAGGGACCGCGCACGGGCGCGGAGACCGAGGCCACGCCCTGCTCCCGCTCACCGATGCTCTGCGCCCAGCCGCGGCGGCGCACACCTGACAGGATCGTCGCGGTGAAGCGGGCGCCCTGCAGCCCCCTGTGCAGCCGGTCCGGCTCCTCCCAGGCGAGCAGCACCTGTGCTGCGGACCCCGCCATCATGGTGAGCGTCGAACCGACCGGGATCGAGTCGCGCAGGCCCACGGGCCGTTCCGCGGCCGCCACGCAGATGCGGGCGTTGCCCTGGCGCCGGTACAGCTGGGCGCTCTCGCCGGTCTGGTCCCGCAGGGTGAGCAGCGCCGGACCCGCCGCGGCCAGCAGCCGGTCCTCACCGGCCGCGGCGGCGAGCTCGGCCAGCCGCGGACCGAGCACGAACCGGCCCTGCATGTCGCGCGCCACCAGCCGGTGGTGCTCCAGGGCGACCGCCAGCCGGTGGGCGGTGGGACGGGCCAGGCCGGTGGCCTGCACCAGCTGTGCCAGGGTGGCCGGGCCCGCCTCCAGGGCCGACAGCACCACCGCGGCCTTGTCGAGGACGCCGACTCCGCTACTCTTGTCCATAACCCGATATTGCCGTCTTATCTAGTGAGACGCAAGTGACTCGATGGACGCGCGTGTCGCGACCGAGCAGCGTGTCTTAACGGAACAGGAGAGCGGATAGATGGCTCGCACGTTGGCGGAGAAGGTCTGGCAGGCGCACCGCGTCGGTGCCGGGCGCGATGGTGAACCGGACCTGCTGTACATCGACCTGCACCTGCTGCACGAGGTCACCAGCCCGCAGGCCTTCGAGGGGCTGCGCCTGTCCGGGCGCACGGTGCGCCGTCCGGACCTCAGCATCGCCACGGAGGACCACAACACCCCGACCCAGGACATCCACCTACCGATCGCGGACCCCGTGAGCCGCACCCAGGTCGACACCCTGCGCGCCAACTGCGCGGAGTTCGGTGTCCGGCTGCACTCTCTGGGTGACATCGAGCAGGGCATCGTGCACGTGGTAGGGCCCCAGCTGGGGCTGACCCAGCCCGGCATGACCGTCGTGTGCGGGGACTCCCACACCTCCACCCACGGCGCCTTCGGTGCGCTCGCCTTTGGGATCGGCACCTCGGAGGTGGAACACGTCCTGGCGACGCAGACCCTGTCCCTGCAGCCCTTCCGCACGATGGCCGTCAACGTCACCGGGGCCCTGGCCGAGGACGTGGGGGCCAAGGACGTCATCCTCGCGGTCATCGCCCAGATCGGGACCGGCGGCGGCCAGGGGTACGTGCTGGAGTTCCGCGGCGAGGCCGTCGAGGGCCTGTCGATGGAGGCGCGGATGACCATCTGCAACATGTCGATCGAGGCCGGCGCCAGGGCGGGGATGATCGCGCCCGACCAGACCACCTTCGACTACCTCGCGGGTCGTCCGCACGCGCCGCAGGGCGAGGACTGGGACGCGGCCGTCGCGGCGTGGTCCCGGCTGCACACCGACGAGGGTGCTGTCTTCGACCACGAGATCACCCTGGACGCCACCGCGCTGGAGCACTTCGTCACGTGGGGCACCAACCCCGGCCAGGGACTGCCGTTGTCGGCCGACGTGCCCGACCCGCAGGACCTCGGCGACGAGGACGCCAAGCAGGCGGCCACTCGCGCGCTGGAGTACATGGACCTGGTCCCGGGGACCCCGCTCAAGGAGATCGCCGTCGACACGGTGTTCATCGGCTCCTGCACCAACGGTCGGATCGAGGACCTGCGCGCCGCTGCCCAGGTGGTGAAGGGGCGTTCCAAGGCCAGTTCCCTGCGGGTGCTGGTGGTACCAGGCTCGGCCAGGGTGCGGCTGCAGGCCGAGGCCGAGGGCCTGGACCGCGTCTTCACCGACTTCGGTGCCGAGTGGCGCAACGCAGGCTGCTCGATGTGCCTGGGGATGAACCCCGACCAGCTGGCACCGGGGCAGCGCAGCGCCTCGACGTCGAACCGCAACTTCGAGGGACGCCAGGGCAAGGGTGGGCGTACCCACCTGGTCAGCCCTGTCGTCGCCGCGGCCACGGCCGTGCGAGGCACGCTCTCGACCCCCTCCGACCTCGACGCCCTCGGCTGAACAGGAGCTCCACCGTGCAGAAGTTCGTGTCCCACACCGGGATAGGGGTGCCGTTGCGCCGCAGCAACGTCGACACCGACCAGATCATCCCCGCCGTCTACCTCAAGCGCGTCACACGGACCGGGTTCGAGGACGGGCTCTTCGCCGCATGGCGCGGGGACGAGAGCTTCGTGCTCAACCAGCCTGCGTTCTCGGCCGGCTCCGTCCTGGTGGCCGGCCCGGACTTCGGTACCGGGTCCTCTCGCGAGCACGCCGTCTGGGCGCTGAACGACTACGGCTTCAGGGCGGTCCTGTCAGCGCGTTTCGCCGACATCTTCCGCGGCAACGCGGGCAAGCAGGGGCTGGTCGCGGGGCAGCTCGCCCAGGGCGACATCGAGCTCATCTGGAAGGTGCTGGAGAACGCGCCCGGTACCGAGGTGACCGTCGACCTGGAGAACCGCCGCGTGGTCTGCGACCACGTCGTCGCCCCGATGCAGGTCGATGACTACACCCGCTGGCGCCTGCTGGAGGGTCTGGACGACATCGGACTGACGCTCCAGCGCTCCGACGAGGTAGCAGTTTTCGAGGCCCGCCGACCGGCCTACCTGCCCACGACCCTGCCCGCGCGCTGACCTCGCGGGGAGGCCCCGCCCGGCATCGTCCGGTAGGCAGTCGTTGCTCCCTGCGTGGTTGAACGTGATCGAGAGCCGTTCTCGGACAACGGGTCTCCTCGACCGAATCGATCGGTGCCCAGCCGGCTGCGGTGGCCGTCAGCCCGCTGCGCAGGTCTCTGCGAGCGCCGCAGCGAAGACCCTCAGACCCGGGAACGGCGTTGCGACACAACATGTCGCGGGTGTGCAGGTGGTGGACTCTGGTGAACCAGAGGCATACGGTCATGCTCGAAGTCGGGCGCCCGTCCGGCAGCACCTGCACCGGAGGGAAGCTCAGTGAACAAGGGAGAGCTCGTCGAGGCCCTGGAGGCCAGGCTCGGTAGCCGCAAGCTGGCCAGCGACGCGGTCGAGGCAGTCATCGACACCATCGTCCGCAGCGTCGCCAAGGGCGAGCGTGTGGCCATCAGCGGCTTCGGCACCTTCGAGCGTGCCGCACGCGCCGCACGCACCGGTCGCAATCCGCGCACCGGGCAGACGGTGCGGATCAAGAAGACGTCCGTGCCCAAGTTCAAGCCCGGCACGGCGTTCAAGGGCTACGTGGCCGCGCCACGCACCCTTCCGGCCGCGGCTGCTGCTGCCGTCACCTCTCGGGGGTCGTCCGCCAGCAGGACGGCGAGCAAGAGCACGGGGGCCGCGAAGAAGACGGCGACCAAGGCCACCCCGGCCAAGAAGACCGCCACCAAGACGGCTGCGACGAAGACCGCCGCGACCAAGACCTCTACCGCGAAGCGGGCCACCACCAAGGCTGCGCCGACGAAGAAGACTGCCACCAAGGCGGAGCCGGTCAAGCGTGCCACCACCACATCGACCCCGGCGAAGAAGGCTGCCAGCACCAAGGCCGCGACCGGCAAGCGTGCTTCTGCGACGAATGTCACCGCGACCAAGGCGACGCCGGCCAAGAAGACCTCCACCACGCGGGCGGCCGTCAAGGCAGCACCTGCCAAGAAGGCCACCACCAAGTCGGTCGCCAAGAAGGCATCGGCCGGCACCACGACCCGCAAGACGGCTGCCAAGAAGGCCTGAGCCGACGTCGAGGTCGCGCCGCGCGGCACCGGCAGCAGGGCCGACCCCACGCCGGGGTCGGCCCTGCGGTGCGTGCGACTCCGGTAGGCCACCTGCGTCTTCGTGCCCCACCATGGAACCAGCCCGACCAGCCCGACCAGCCCGACCAGCCCGCCGCCCGCACGACGAGAGAGAAACATGACCAACGTCCTCACGGTGCGCGGTGGCCGCCCGCTCACCGGAACCATCGCCGTCCGCGGTGCCAAGAACTTCGTCTCCAAGGCTATGGTGGCGACGCTGCTGGGGGAGAGTCCGTCCGTTCTGCGCAACGTGCCTGAGATCCGGGACGTCGGAGTCGTCCGTGGCCTGCTCGAGCTGCACGGGGTCCGGGTGGAGACCACCGACGAGGACGGTGAGCTGGTCCTGGACCCGAGCAACGTCGAGAGCGCCCACGTGGCGGACATCGACGCGCACGCCGGATCGAGCCGTATCCCCATCCTGTTCTGCGGGCCGCTCGTGCACCGCCTGGGCGAGGCCTTCATCCCGGATCTGGGCGGCTGCAAGATCGGGGACCGCCCGATCAACTACCACCTGGACGTGCTGCGCGCCTTTGGCGCCGTCGTCGACAAGCGCGAGCAGGGCATCCGCATCACCGCACCCACCCAGCTACGAGGTGCCAAGCTCGAGCTGGAGTACCCCAGCGTCGGCACCACCGAGCAGGTGCTGCTGACCGCTGTGCGGGCGGAGGGCATCACCGAGCTGCGTAACGCGGCCATCGAGCCGGAGATCGTCGACCTGATCGCGGTGCTGCAGAAGATGGGCGCCATCATCAGCATCGACCCGAACCGGGTGGTGCGCATCGAGGGCGTGCAGACCCTGAGCGGTTTCACCCACACCTCCCTGCCGGACCGGATCGAGGCGGCCTCCTGGGCCAGTGCGGCACTCGCCACCGGTGGTGACATCTTCGTCGAGGGCGCCAGCCAGCTCGAGATGATGACCTTCCTGAACACCTTCCGCAAGGTCGGCGGCGCCTTCGAGGTGCAGGACAGGGGGATCCGCTTCTTCCACCCCGGTGGTGAGCTGCGGTCGATCGCGCTGGAGACGGATGTGCACCCGGGGTTCATGACCGACTGGCAGCAGCCGCTAGTGGTGGCGCTCACCCAGGCCAAGGGTCTGTCGATCGTGCACGAGACCGTGTACGAGAACCGGTTCGGGTTCGTCGACGCGCTGGTGGGGATGGGGGCACACATCCAGGTCTACCGAGAGTGCCTGGGCTCCACCCCGTGCCGCTTCGGGCAGCGCAACTTCCGTCACTCCGTGGTCATCTCAGGCGCCACCCCCCTGACCGGAGCCGACATCGTGGTGCCCGACCTGCGCGGCGGCTTCTCCCACCTCATCGCGGCGCTGGCCGCCAGCGGGGAGTCCAACGTGCACGGGATCGATCTGATCGACCGCGGCTACGAGCGCTTCTCGGACAAGCTCACGGCCCTGGGCGCGGACTGCGACTGGAGCACGAGCAGCTGAGGTGGCGGCCGCAGCCTCAGTCGGCGTCGATGCCGGTGATGCGCACCGCGGCCACAGCCACCACCTCGGCGGCCTCCAGCACGGCGTCACAGCTGACCCGCTGGCCGGGGCGAAGGTGGCGCAGACCGCTGCGCGCCATGGCGTCCTGCGTCATGGGCAGCCGGAGCCCGTCGTCGGTGACGACCTCTCCGCTGCGCCGGTCGGCGTCATAGGTCAGCACGGTCGCCTGCATGCTGCGCAGCGTACGCCGGGTGTGCGTCCCCATCCCTAGGTGCAGCGCGGCCGCGAGATCCTGGGCGGTGTCGACGTCGCGGCGCAGCCCAGGGATCGCCAGATCCAGGCGGGAAGCGCCGGCCTGGGCATGGCGTGCGGCGGACCCGGGACCGAACGAGGGGCGTAGCGCCCGGGGCGAAGACGCAGCCAGCAGAACGGTGCCGGTTCCTTCAGCGTCCGGGACCAGCACCTGCACCGCCCCCTGCGCCAGGGAACGTCCGACGAGCGCCAAGGCAGCGTCGAGGTCGCTGGCACGCAGAGCGGGAAGGTCGCCCAGCAGGACGGCGGTGGGGCCGGGCGGGGTCTCGGCGTGCTCGATCCCCAGCAGCACCGCCGCCGCCAACCCCGGGGCGCGCGGGCCCTGGACCACCACCTCTGCGCCCAGGCGGGCCACCTGCTCGCGGACGTGATCGTCAGCGCTGACCACGACCACGCGGCCGACCGAATGCGCGCCGAGAGTGGCGTCCACGCAGTCCAGGCTCATCGCCAGTGCCAGCGCGGCGCTGCCCCCGAGGCGGGACTTGGCACCAGGTCCTCCCTTGACGGGCACGACCAGCGTCCAGCCGGTCTGCAGGCTCGGGGTCTGTGGCACGTCAGGATCCTGCCGCACCGGGTGCGTCGCTCGACACCGCGGGTGGCTGCCGACAGGATGGCCCTCGCGAGGACATCGCGAGGACATCGCGCGAGCAAGCCAGGAGGACCGGCGACCCGAGACAGAGGAGAACGCGGTGACATCGACCCGACGCGCTCCCGCCGCCGTGATGGGAACCGGCAGCTGGGGCACCACCTTCGCCATGGTGATGGCAGACGCCGGGGTGCCGGTCCGGATGTGGGGACGCAGGTCCGAGGTGGTCGAGGAGATCAGGACCTCCCGCCGCAACAGCGAGTACCTGCCGCAGGTGCTGCTTCCCGAGAACCTCACCGCGGGCACCGACCCGGCCGAGGTGCTGGCCGGCGCCCGGACGGTGGTGCTCGCAGTCCCCTCGCAGTCGCTGCGGGAGAACCTGACCGGCTGGAAGGACCTGCTGGCCCCCGACGTGCTCCTGGTCAGTCTGATGAAGGGCGTCGAGCTGGGCACCTCGCTGCGGATGAGCCAGGTCATCGCCGAGGTCACCGGCGTATCCCAGAGCCAGGTCGCGGTCGTGTCGGGCCCGAACCTGGCCAAGGAGATCGCGGCCCGGCAGCCCACGGCCACGGTGGTCGCGTGCACAGACCACGACCGGGCGGAGGCCCTGGCGCACGACTGCTCCACCCCCTACTTCCGGCCGTACACCCAGACCGACGTGGTCGGGGTCGAGCTGGGTGGCGCCGTCAAGAACGTGATCGCACTGGCGGTCGGCATGGCCGAGGGGATGGGCCTGGGCGACAACACGCAGGCCTCCATCATCACCCGCGGCCTGGCTGAGACGGCCCGGTTGGCCGCGGCTCTGGGCGCGGACCCCACGACGGTGTCCGGGCTGGCCGGCATGGGCGACCTGGTGGCCACCTGCGCGTCACCGCTGTCGCGCAACCGCACGTTCGGGGTCAACCTCGGCCGGGGCAGCAGCGTCGAGGAGGTGGTTGCGGCGACGCGGCAGACGGCCGAGGGCGTCAAGTCGTGCCGATCCATCCACGAGCTGGCGCTGTCGGCGCAGGTCGACATGCCCATCGTGGCGGCGGTGGTCGCGGTGGTGCACGAGGAGATGTCGGCCCAGGACCTGGTCCGGGTGCTGCTGTCACGAGCCCGCAAGCACGAGCAGACCTGAGTTCATGGCAAGGCAGGGCTCAGATCCCGTCGAGAGCCTGTTGCAGGTCCGACCACAGGTCCTCGACCGCTTCGATACCGACCGAGAGCCGGATCAGGTTCTCCGGCACCGTGTGCGGCTCGTTGCCGTGCCGGCGGCGGCGCTCGAGCATCGACTCGACACCGCCCAGGCTGGTGGCGGGGACCCACAGCCGCACCGCGTCGACGACCGCGTCGGCAGCAGCGGCGCCTCCCACCACCTCGATGGTGACGATGGCACCGAAGCCTCGCATCTGCGCCGTGGCGATCGCGTGACCGGGGTCCGAGGGCAGGCTCGGGTGCCGCACCCGCTGGACGGACGGGTGCGCCGTCAGTCTCTGGGCGAGCGTCGCGGCGGACTCCTGGGCGCGCTGCATCCTCAGCCCGAGCGTCCTGATGCCTCTCAGCGCCAGCCAGGCCTCCCACGGACCGGGGACCGCACCGTGCACGCGCCGGTGCCGCCTGAGTCGCTCCAGCAGAGCCTGGTCCCGGGTCACGGTCGCACCTAGGAGCAGATCAGAGTGGCCGGACAGGTACTTGGTGACCGAGTGCACCACGGCGTCGGCGCCGAGCTCCAGCGGGCGCTGCACCAGCGGGGTGGCGAAGGTGTTGTCCACCACCGTCACAGCGCCGACCGAGCGGGCGGTGCCGATGCAGGCACGCAGGTCCGCGACCTGCAGCAGCGGGTTGGTGGGGGACTCCAGCCACAGCATCGCCGCGGAGCCCTGCTGGCGACCGATCCCGAGGACGGCGCCCTGCACCGCGGCGGTGTCGGACACGTCGACCCGGACGGTGCGCAGCCTGCCGTGCAGCTCCAGGTCCGCGGCCAGCTCGAGCGTGGTGTTGTAGGCCGAGTCGGGGAGCACCAGCAGCCCGCCCTCGGGCACCTGGGCAAGGAGCGCGGCGATCGCGGCCATCCCCGAGGCGAACAGCAGCGCCCCCTCGGCGGCGCACTCGAGCGTGCCGATCGCCTCCTCGCAGGCCGTCCAGGTGGCATTGTCCACGCGCCCGTAGATCGGCTGTCCCGCGGGCACCACGCCCGCGCCCACGAACGTCGAGGTCATCTGCACAGCAGGGCCTACCGGGGCTCCGGGACTGCGCGCCGGACGGCCCGCCACCACGGCCAGGGTCTGCGCGTCCCAGGCCGGTGCGGGTCCGCTGCTCTCGTGTGCTGGCACAGGTCAACCCTATGTCCGTGCGCGACCAGTAGGGTCGGGGACCGATGAACGAGAACATGCCGGCCAGGCCGGACGCCTCCGCCCGCAGGCCGCGTGTTGCAGTGGTGTTCGGCGGGCGTTCCAGCGAGCACGCCATCAGCTGTGTCACGGCAGCGGGGGTGATGGCCGCCATCGACCGCGACCGCTACGAGGTGGTGCCGGTGGGCATCACCACGGCAGGTCGCTGGGTCCTGGCCAGCGACGACCCGGCCCGCTGGCAGATCACCGACGGGCGGCTGCCCGAAGTGGACCCCGAGGTGGCGCCTGGGACGGCGATCACGCTCGAGCAGGGTGTGGGAAGCGACCAGCTGGTGGTCCTGGAGCCGGGCCGGGCGCCGCAGGTGCTGGGCCAGGTCGACGTGGTGTTCCCCCTGCTGCACGGGCCCTACGGCGAGGACGGCACCCTGCAGGGGCTGCTCGAGCTCTCGGACACCCGGTACGTCGGCGCGGGGGTGCTGTCCTCGGCCCTGAGCATGGACAAGCACTACATGAAGGCGGTGCTCTCGGCGCACTCGCTTCCGATCGGGCCGTACCTGGTGATCCTGCCGTCGGACTGGGAGAACGATCCCGAGGCGGCCACCCGGGCCGTCGCCGGCCTAGGCTTCCCCGTGTTCGTCAAGCCCGCCCGGGCCGGCTCGTCCATGGGCATCACCAAGGTGTCCCGCGTGCAGGAGGTCCACGCTGCGGTCGAGGTGGCGCGCCTGCACGACCCCAAGGTCGTGGTCGAGGCCGCCGTAGAGGGCCGCGAGGTCGAGTGCGGTGTGCTGCAAGACATCGACGGTGGCCCGCCGCTGACCTCCGAGCCCGGTGAGGTGGAGGTCGTGGCCGGTTCCGGGCACGACTTCTACGACTTCGAGGCGAAGTACCTGGACTCCGATGGCGTTCGGCTGACCTGCCCCGCGGACCTGCCGCCGCAGGTCGCGCAGGCGGTCCGCCGTGTTGCGGCTCGTACCTTCGTGGCGATGGGCTGCGAGGGGCTGGCCCGGGTGGACGTGTTCGTCACCCCGGACCAGCGCGTCCTCGTCAACGAGCTCAACACCATGCCCGGCTTCACACCCACCTCGATGTACCCACGGATGTGGGAGCAGTCGGGCGTGCCGTACGCCGACCTGGTCGAACGTCTTCTGCAGCTGGCGCTGCGCCGGCCTGTCGGCCTGCGCTGACAGGGTCAGTCGCCCTTGACGTTGACGATCTGGCGCAGCACGTGCCGGACATCGACCAGGTCGGCCGCATCAGCCATCACCTGGTCGATGTCCTTGTACGCCGCCGGGATCTCGTCCAGGAAGGCGTCGGTGTCGCGGTACTCGATACCCACCATGGCCTCCCGCAGCTGGTCGTGGGTGAAGGTCTTGCGGGCCTTGGACCGCGAGTACTGTCGGCCAGCACCGTGCGGGGAGGAGCTGAGCGCCACTGGATTGCCCTTGCCGACCACGACGTAGGACGCGGTTCCCATGGACCCCGGGATGAGGCCCGGCTCGCCGGCACGGGCCGAGATGGCGCCCTTGCGGGAGAGCCAGACCTGCTTGCCGAAGTGCGTCTCCTGCTCGGTGAAGTTGTGGTGGCAGTTGACCTGCTCCGTGCGCTGGACGGGCTCGCCGGTCCAGGCCTCGAAGCACGCCACCACCCGGTCCATCATCTCCTCGCGGTTGAGCAGCGCGAAGTGCTGGGCCCATCGCAGCTCGCGGATGTACGCCCAGAACTCGTCCGTGCCCTCGGCCAGGTACGCCAGGTCCGGGTCCGGCAGATCGATCCACCAGCGCTTGCACAGCTCACGCGCGACCTTGATGTGGTGGGTGGCGATCTTGTTGCCCACACCCCGCGATCCGGAGTGCAGGAACAGCCAGACCATGTCGGCCTCGTCGACGGTGACCTCGATGAAGTGGTTGCCCGAGCCCAGCGTGCCCAGTTGCAGCTTCCAGCTGGCTGCGTACCGGGCGGGGTCGAACCGGGCCTGCTCGGCCCATGCCTCAAGCTCGACCACGCGGGCGGCTGCGGTCTCGGTCACGGTCGTGTTGTAGCCGCCGGCCGATACGGGCACCGCCGCCTCGATGGCCTCCCGCAGGGCACGCCGGTCCGTGGGCAGGTCGCAGACGTTCCACTGCGTCCGGACGGCGATCATGCCGCAGCCGATATCGACGCCGACGGCAGCCGGGATGATGGCCCTCAAGGTCGGGATGACGGAACCCACCGTGGCGCCCTTGCCCAGGTGCGCATCGGGCATCAGGGCCAGGTGCGGGTGGATGAACGGCATGGACGCCGTGGCCACGGCCTGCGCCCGGGTGCTCTCCTCGAGGATGCTCGCCCAGCTCAGCAGCCGAGGTGTGATCTTCTCCATGCGCTCAGTGTCGCGCCCAGATCGCTCGCAGCCCAGCGGATTCCACGCTGTACCCACCAGCCCTACCACGGGGCACTTTCGGGGGAAAGCGCCACTTTGCGTCGGGCTGAGGCGAACTTTCGGGGGAAAGCGCCACTTTGCGTCGGGCTGAGGGGCACTTTCGGGGGAAAGCGCCGCGAGGGGGGACGATCAGGTGCAGGTGCGCGAGGCCGGCAGGAACGCGACAGCGGCCGAGAGATCGGCGAGGACGAGGTCTGCGCCAGAGGGGTTCTCGCCCTGCAGTGCCAGCTCGACCGCCGGCTCGCGCCCGTACGAGGTGTAGGTCGTCGTCGTATCTGGACCTCCTGATCGGCGCAGCACCCAGTCGACGCCGTCGACGCTCAGGCACAGGTCTGTCGTCGGGGCCAGGGGGTCGGCGCCGCAGCGCAGGGTGACCTGCTCCTGCGGGTGGCCCCAGGCCGCGGTCGACTGTCCGGTCGTCTCCTGGCGCTGCCGGTCCCCGAGAACCTCCGGCAGCCGCACCATCACCTCGGCGCAATCGACCTCGGTCGCCGAGGGGGCGGCCTGAACCGGAACGGCACGGGCACAGCCGCTGACGGTTGCTGCGGTGGCCAGACAGAACAGCAGCAGGGCCGGTGCGGCCCTGCTGCTGACAGCCCCCGGCTGGGAGCTCAGGCGTGCACGACCGTGCACGTCACGGTGCGCGTGATGCCGGGGACACCCTGGATCTTGGACATGACCAGCGGTCCGAGCTCCTCGACGTTCGCGGCCTCGACCCGGACGATCACGTCGTACGGGCCGGTGACGTCCTCGGCCATGACGACGCCCTGGAGCGCGGCGATGGCCTCGGCCACCGATGCCGCCTTGCCGACCTCGGTCTGGACGAGAACATAGGCCTGGACCACCACGGGAGCCTCCTGGAGTCGACTGCGCTGTCTACGGTGCGCCCGACCCGGCGGTCCGACGCAGCCGTCACGCTATCGTGTCCGCCGCAGCAGCCGGGCAGGCCCCGGCAGAGGACGGGGGACCGGGTGAACGCTGATCGTCAGGACCCGTCGGGCCCGACCCTGGCCCAGCTCGGTGAAGCCGGGGTGCTGCGCAGGATCCTCCCGCTGCTGCCGGTCGGCAGCGGGGTGTTCGTCGGTCCCGGCGACGACGCGGCGGTGCTGACAGCTCCTGACGGCCGGGTGGTCGCCAGCACCGACGTCATGGTCGAGGGACGGGACTTCCGCCGCAGCTGGTCGAGCGCCGAGGACGTGGGGGCGAAGGCCGCCGCCCAGAACCTCGCTGACATCGCGGCGATGGGTGCGGTGCCGACAGCTCTCCTCGTCGCCCTGGTCGCACCCCCGCACACCCCGGCCGCCTGGGCCGAGGGGCTGGCCCGGGGCCTGGCGCAAGGATGCGCAGCAAGCGGTGCGGGAGTGGTGGGGGGAGACCTGAGCGCCGGCTCGGAGCTGGTGGTGACGGTGACGGTGCTGGGGGACCTGCAGGGGCGCCCTCCCGTGCTGCGCTCGGGCGCACGTCCGGGTGACGTGGTCGCGGTGGCCGGCGTGCTCGGACGGTCGGCTGCGGGCTGGGCGCTGCTGCGGGACGGGCGCAAGGACCTCGCCCCCGACCTGGTGCGTGCGCACCTGCGGCCGGATCCGCCGCTGGCGTGCGGTCCGGCAGCCGCGCGTGCCGGTGCCACCGCCATGCTCGACGTCTCGGACGGGTTGCTGCGTGACCTGGCCCGGATCGCCCAGGCGAGCGAGGTCGTCGTCGACGTGCACGCCGGCAGCGGTGCGCTGGCCGAGGCCGGCCGCGACCTCGAACCGTTCGCGGCTGCCTGCGGGGACGTGAGGTCGGCGTCGGCATGGGTGCTGACCGGGGGGGAGGACCACTGCCTCGTCGCCTGCTTCCCGCCGGGGACCGGCCTGCCTACAGGGTTCGAGCCCATCGGCGTGTGCCTGCCCCGCGGCAGCGGCGACGCCCGCGTGCTGGTGGACGGTGCTGAGCACGCGGGACCGCCCGGGTGGGACCACTTCGAGCCCTGAGGTGATCCGTGCAGAGGTGGTCTTCGGGCTGAGGTGATTTTCGGGCCGAGGTGACCCGGGCAGCACGAAGGGCCGGTCCCGAAGGATCCGGCCCTTGGTGGGTCTTCAGACGTGGGTCAGCGGGTGACCTTGCCTGCCTTCAGGCACGAGGTGCACACGTCGATCCGCTTGCGCGTCGGGCCGACCATCGCGCGCACACGCTGGATGTTGGGGTTCCAGCGCCGCTTGTTCCTGCGGTGCGAGTGC
>JAABUN010001234.1_pt1 | contig 58763 bp, 61 predicted proteins | sample 5559311 | NCBI WGS metagenome assembly JAABUN01 (sample SAMN10711877, study PRJNA513370) | rock metagenome | isolation source: Antarctica rocks | place: Antarctica: Victoria Land, Siegfried Peak sud
GGGAGCCTGCGTACATTCTCCATGGCGTGCCTTCCTGCCGGTCAGCACCGGCATCGGTCTTCAGCAACCGGGAAGGTACGCCGCCTTCTTTCTTCAAGCCCGTCCACAACATCCGGGTATAGCTCCCTCTGCTGCGCCGGCATCCACATCGGCCTCCCAGGCCGATGACTCACCCCCAAACGAAGAGGAGAACCGAGAATTCAGGCGGGAGCGCGATCCTGCGTATCCGGTTCGGTCAGGTAGAGGACGTAGGGCGACGACGTGGTCGGGCACTGCTCACATGTTGAGCAGTGGAGCGGCAGGCTGATGGCGTAGGCGTAAGAAGGCGCGCTGGAGGGCCGTGTTGTACTCGGCGTCTCCGGGGTCGGCGAGCGAGTAGCGGGCGTTCGTCCGAAGCGCGACGCGCATGAGCGGGATGAAGACGTCGGCGAGACCGGGCTCCCACGGACCCCTGACAGCCTGATATCCGGCCAAGAATGTCCTGGCCCGATCTATGTCGAGCTCCCGCGATGTCTCGTCGTGTCCGAACTCCCACGTCGCCCACGCCAGTTCCCGCGCGAGCACGTCCACTCGGGCTTCGGACCAGTCAATGACAGCTGCCACTCGCCCTGCGGACCACACGATGTTGTCAGCCCAGAAGTCGCCGTGAATCACTCGGTGGGCGAAGGCGCCGTCACCGCCGTGCGTAAACGCCTCGTGCCAGGCGTCGAGCTGTGCATCGCGCAATGTTGGCGGGGTCATGGTCGCCGGACCAGAAGCGGGCGTCCCACGGGCTGGGCTCGGGACGGTCGCTGGGCGCGCCAGCCACGGCGCCGTGCAGCAGCCCAAGCGTCGCGCCGGCCGTCCTGACCTCCGCAGGATTATCGCGGTCGAGGCCGCGTCCTTCCACGAACGGATGCACTGTCACCGTGGCACCCCCTGTGGAGAACGCGACAGCGCCGTCGGCACCACGCAGCGGCAGGCAACATGGCGCCCCACTCTCGGCAGCCCGTCGCGTGACGTCCGAGATCCAGGTCGCCGTCTGCGGCGAAACTGAGCGGTCACGCGGAGAACCAGGGGTCCCCGGTCGTCGCTCTCCAGGCGCCAGGTCTCCGCCCAGACGTCGTATCCGCCGGGAAGTGGCTTCGCCGAGCGGACGTCGACGTGGTAACGCGCGCGGACTGCCTCCGCGAGCGCGGGCGCCAGCTTGGGCGCTCCGCTCGGTTTGGTGGTGAAGGTCATCGCGGATACCCATGAGCGCGATTTACGGCGGCCAGGTGGTGGCGGGCGTGCCACAGGAGGTCGGGGCTTCGGCCCGAACCCGCCCAGCACCAGACAGCGACCTGGGCACTGACGATCGTTCGGCATAGGGCGAGCCGTTGCTCGTCGCACGTGCCGGGGTAGACGTGGGCGGCTCTCTCGTCGAGGTGCGCCAGGTCCCATTCGAGCGGGCCGGTGGCGACGGTTTCGAAGTCGATGAAGAGCGGCTTGCTCTCGGTTGACAGGACGTTGCCGTCGTGCGGTGAACCATGGAGGACGTACGCCGGGTGGTCGGGGTCAGCGAAGTCGTGGATGCCGCGATCGAGCCATTCGCCGAGAACCGCTCGGTCAGCATGTGCGAGCGTTCCTTCGAGCTCCGCGAGGGTGCGTTTTGCGAGGAGGAGGCCCTCCTCGATCCGACGCAGCGGCGGGCGTCCAGAACCGGGCAACGTGTCGAGCACACGATGAAGGGCATGGAGAGTGACCGCGATCGCGCGGTATGAGGGCGTGCGTCCGCTTTGGGGCCGGTGCTGCCAGAAGGTCAGCTTGTGGCCGTCCTCGACGTAGACGCGAGGGGGGATCTCGGCGGCTGGCCCGACTACGGGTGCGCCGTGGAGCGCGAGGTAGGCGCCGATCTCGATTTCCTCAGCAAGACGGTCGTAGTGTCCAACGCCGACCTTAGCCACCACCGGGGAGGGTCGGAGCCACACCACCATGTTGTTGCTGCAGTGCAGCACGACAGGCTCGCCAACGAGGATCCCGAGACGGCGGGCGGCGGTCGCGGCGGCCGCCACGGCCGCCGTGGTCGGGGGATCGACTGCGGACACCTCTCCGGGCGCCCGTCGCTCCGCTGGCATTCCCAACAGGATAGGCGACGACAGCACCCCGGTTTGGCCGGCGTCCGCGGTGTCCTTCACGCGTGCCAGGAGGCGCACCGCAGGCGCGTCCAGAGAGTTGCGCAATGGACGCAGCGGCGCTGGGCGCTGGGCGCTGGGCGCTTCGGCTAACACCCGTTGATCGAACATTCCGTCCGGCCCGGCTTCTATCAATGCGCAGATGGGGCATCGACATGACGACGAATCGGCTTCCATCAACAGGCGCGACGCCGCCACGGTGCGCGCCGACTATGCCGCGTGGCTGACGGGGCAACCGCTGTCGAGTCGCACGCGCGAGGCGTATCTCGCGGCGGTGAGCGCCTTCGTCGCTTGGCTTGAGCAACGCGACACGGGGCCGGGCGATGCGCTCGTCGCGCCGCGTGCGCGTGACCTCGCCGCCCGGGACTACAAGCGTCACATGAAGGTCGACCGCAGCTTGTCGCCGGCGTCGGTCAACCAGGCGCTCGCCGGGATGGATCACCTGTTTCGCTTCCTCGGCCTCGGCGCCGCGATCGTGCGCCGCGAGGAGCTCCCCCGATCGGCACCGCGCGCGCTCGACGTCGAGCAGCAACGCGTGCTGCTCCAGGCAGCCGAGGAGTCGACAGCGCGTGACCGCGCGATCGTCGCGCTGCTGTTGTTCACGGGGCTGCGGTTGTCGGAGGCGGCCGCGCTCCGGCTCGTTGACGTGCGGATCTCGGCGCGCAAGGGCCTGGTCGTAGTGCGGTCGGGCAAGGGCGACGCCTACCGGGAGGTCGAGCTCAACGCCCTCGTTCGCGCGATGCTCGACGAGTGGGTCGCGGAGCGCGCCAAGATTGCCCCGGAGGGCGAGACGAGCTTCTTCGTGTCGCGAACCGGCAGCGCGCTGTCATCGCGATCGGTGGACCTCGCCGTCCGAAGAATTGCCGCGCGCGCGAGGCTCGAGCTATCGGCCCACGTCCTGCGTCACACATTCGTGACCGGGCTCGTGCGCGCCGGCAACGACCTCGTGCTCGTCGCCGAGCTCGCCGGGCACCGGCGCTTGGAGACCACGCGGCGCTACAGCCTGCCGTCCAAGGCCGACCGCCAGAAGGCCGTGAGCGACTTGGAGATCGATTTCTGATGCCCGTCGAGATCCTGACCGCCAGTCAGCGCACCGAATGGGAGCGCTTCCCCGAGGAGATCGACGAGGCGTCGCTGACCGCGTTCTTCTCCTACGCTGACGACGAGCTCGAGCAGATGGCGGCGCACCGCGATATCCACGGCCGCTTCGCGATCGCCGTCGCCGTCGGCGCGCTGCGCTGGCTCGGGTTCGTGCCCGCATCTCTGGAGGAGCTGCCCGAGCCCGCTGCGGCCCTGATCGCAAGCCAGCTCGATATCGCGCTGTCGTCGATCGCGCCGGCGCGCCTGAACGCCGAGCGCGACGCTCGCCGTGAGCACATCGCTCAGGCCGTGGCGATCAGCGCTTTCGGGTCCTGCCGGGACGCCGATCTGGACGCGTTGCGGGCATGGCTGGCGGACCGTGCGCTCGGGCATGATGGGCCGTTGGCGCTGCTGCGCAGCGCCGTCGACCGGCTACGCCGCGACCGGGTGATGCGTCCGGGGCTGACGGTGCTCGAGCGGATCGTCGCCGCAGCACGCAGCGATGGTGAGCAGGAGATCCACCGTCGCGTATCTGCGCTCCTGACGCCCATCCTGCAAGACGGCCTTGACGAGCTGCTTGTGGTCAGCGCGGGCGCGACGGCGGCGCCGGTCAAGCAGCTCGGCCAGGAAACGCGGTCGGTCGGTCGGATCGGCGAGTCGATCGAGAAGCTCGAGCTGCTGCGCTCGCTGCAGGCCGAAGACTGGGATCTGGAGGTGATCCCGGCGAACCGACGGCGCATGCTCGCGCAGTACGTGCGTCACGCGACCAGCCAGGCGATCGGCCGCCGCGACCCGGTGTTTCGCCATCCCGCGCTGCTGGCGTTCTGCGCCGAGGCCGCAGCACGGGTCACGGACGAGATCGTGGATCTCTTCGACGACGGAGTTGGCAGAGACTGTCCGTTCTTCTGTGTGTGAGGCCGAGGCGACTTGGGTTGATGGTTAGCCGGGGAATCGGTCTCCGAAGTGGATCTTGAGGCCTGCGCGCGCTGATGTCCAGGCGCGGTTCTTTGTCCAGCGGGCTTCGGCGCGGTGGATGGCGAGGTAGATGAGCTTGGTCGCGGACTGCTCGTCGGGGAAGTGCCCGCGGGTCTTGATCGCTTTGCGGACCTGGCGGTGCATCGCTTCGATCGTGTTCGTGGTGTAGACGGCCTTGCGCAGCTCGCCGGGCAGCGCCAGGAATGGCGTGACGTGCGTCCAGGAGTTGCGCCAGGCGGCGACGGCCGGCGGGTAGCGCTCCCCCCACTCCAGCTCGAAGCGCTCGAGCTCTGAGAGCGCGTCGTCGGCGTTGGCGGCGGTGTAGATCGGGCGCATGGCCTTGGCGACGGTCCGCTTGTCTCGGTAGTTGACATAGCGCAGCGAGGCGCGGATGAGGTGGACGATGCAGGTCTGCACCCACGCCTGCGGGAATACCGCTTCGATGGCGTCCGGGAAGCCCTTGAGGCCGTCGACGCAGGCGATCAGCACGTCCTCGACGCCGCGGCGGTGCAGGTCGTTGAGCACGGCGAGCCAGAACTTGGAGCCTTCGGTCTCCTGCCACCAGATGCCCAGGACCTCGCGGTCCCCGTCGCAGGTGACGCCGAGGGCGAGGTAGCAGGCGCGGTTCTTCACGCTGCGGTCCTCGCGGACCTTGACGAACATCGCGTCGAAGTAGACGATCGGATAGACCCGCTCCAAGGGCCGCGACCGCCACGCGGCGACGTCTTCCAGGACGGCGTCGGTGATGGTGCTGATCGTGTCGCGGCCGATCTCGGTGTCGTAGAGCTCTGAGAGGTGCGCGCTGATGTCGCGGACGCTCATGCCGCCGGCGTAGAGGCCGAGGATCTTCTCGTCCAGGCCCGCCAGCCGGGTCTGGCGCTTGGCCACGATCCGCGGCTCAAAAGACCCGTCGCGGTCGCGCGGGGTGCGCACCGAGACCGGGCCCAGGTCGGTCGAGACCGTCTTGCTCATGGCCCCGTTGCGGACGTTGGAGCCCGCCGGCGCCGCGCCGGGCGGGTGCCCGAGGTGCTCGGTCAGCTCGGCCCCGAGGGCCGCCTCAAGGACCCGGCCGGCCAGCTGGGAAAGCAAGCCCCCGGGACCGGTCAGCTCCTCCGGGCGCAGACCCTGGACGGCGTCATCGAGGGCCCCCTCAGGCAGCAGCTCGGCGAGGCGGTCAACAACCTCCTGCTCAGGCTGCTCGACATGTTCGACGCCCACTCCGGGGCGCCGCTTGGACTGCATGGAACTCATGGTGATGGGTCTCCTTCTCGGCCGCCCGCGCCGGCGGCCAAGACGCTCGCCCCTCCGGGGCTCCCGTCTCGACCGCCAGCGCAGCCAGTCGCTGATCGATCACCACGACCACACACACTTCACCGGACAGACCCAGAGCGGGAGGAGATCGCGCTGCTGAGAGCGCAAGGTATGGGTGTTCGGGAGATCGCCCGGCGTTTGGGTCGGGCCCCGTCGACGATCTCCAGGGAGCTGCGTCGCAACGCGGCCACTCGTAGCGGCAAACTCGACTACCGGGCGTCGGTCGCTCAGTGGAAGGCCGAGCTGATGGCCCGTCGGCCGAAGACCGCGAAGCTAGTCGCCGACGACAGACTGCGCGAGTACGTTCAGGACCGGCTCGCTGGCCAGGTCCGCCGGCCCGACCGGACGGTGGTGCCCGGGCCCGCGACGGCCCCCTGGAAGGGCCGCAACAAACCGCGCCGGCAGGATCGCAGATGGGCAACGGCGTGGAGTCCCGAGCAAATCTCCAATCGGCTGAAGGTCGACTTCCCTGAAGATGAGTCGATGCGGATCTCCCACGAGGCGATCTATCAGGCGCTCTACGTGCAGGGCCGCGGCGCGCTGCGGCGCGAGCTGACCGCGTGCCTGCGGACCGGGAGGGCGCTGCGCGTCCCCCGCGCCCGTGTCTTCGGGCGCGGCAAGCACTTCGTGACCGACGAGGTCATGATCAGCCAGCGGCCCGCCGAAGCCGAGGACCGCGCCGTTCCCGGGCACTGGGAGGGCGACCTGATCCTCGGGCTCGGCAGCTCTGCGATTGGCACCTTGGTCGAGCGCAGCAGCCGCTTCACAATGCTGCTGCACCTGCCGCCGATGGACGGCCGCGACGGCCCGAAAGTCGAGAATGGCCCCGCGCTGACCGGGCATGGCGCTGAGGCGGTTCGCGACGCGATCGCCGACGCGATCCGTGAGCTCCCCGATCACCTGCGCCGGTCGCTGACATGGGACCAAGGCGCCGAGATGGCCCAGCACGCCAAGCTGCGCATCGACACCGGCCTTGAGGTCTACTTCTGCGACCCGCAGAGCCCGTGGCAGCGCGGCACCAACGAGAACACCAACGGGCTGCTGCGCCAGTACTTCCCCAAGGGAACCGACCTCGCCCGCCACAGCACGGAGGACCTCGCCGCCGTCGCGGCCGCTCTGAACACCCGGCCGCGAAAGACACTCGACTGGAGAACCCCCGCCGAGGTGCTGGACGAACGCCTGGCAGCGGCAGCCTGACCGCGGCCGGCGCCGAGCCGGACTGAAACAGGCACACGCCGCCGGCAGCACCAGAGGAGGGGCACGCAGACAGGCGACGCGCGGCTGTCGCCGCTACGGCCCGCCCTCCGGGCGAGCCTCCGCGACGACAGCCGCGTCACCCAACCAGCAAGCCGCCACGCGCTAGCGCAGTCGTCGGCCTCAGCGTCTAGGTTCCACTCAAGTACACGCTGTTGCGACGACCGGTTGAGTCCGGGTAGGACACGTCGCTCAGGCCGCCCTCCGGCGGGTCGATGCGCGTGTCGAGCGCCGTCCGGTTGGTGCGCGTGATGGGAACCACGATGGCGAGCTCGCTCGGCCCCTTGCCGAACTGATCTACGGAGATCACCAGGCACGGCCGCCGACCGGCCTGCTCGTGGCCTGCGACGGGATTGAGCTGGCAGTCCCAGACCTCTCCATGTCCGGCGGTGGGAACGCTCAACCGTCGCCGTTCACGTCACCGCTCATGTCGCCGCTCGTGGCATCCCAGAGAGCGGTTTCCGCCTTGAACTCCGCCCAGGCGACCTGGTCTCGGCGCAGACGCTCGAAGTCGTCGTTCATGGCTCGCAGCAGCTGCGCGTGCTCCTCCTGTGTCACCAGACGGTCAAGCAGCTCGGGTGCGGTCACGCGCTCCGCCCGGGCCAAGCGGCTGAGGCGATCACGGGTATCCGGTCGGACCCGCAGGGTTGTACTCGCGGCCATGTGCAAAGCGTATACGGAGATGTATACGTTTGAGCACGCCGCTCGGCCCTCCGCCTAACCCACCTCGTCCTCGGCCTCCTCCGCCTCCTCGCCGGCGTCGACGATGTCGCCGTCCGTGAAGAGAATCTTCTGCAGCGCGATCCGCCACTTCGGCATGCGCCGCAGGAGATACTCGAGGTCCATTCCGAAGTGCTTGAACTCCTCCTGCTGGGCGTTCTGCATGATCGCCCGCGCCTCGTCGTCAGGCTCGATGGCGATGCGCTGCTGATACCAGTTGATCGCCTCGGCCTCCTCGGTGAGCGAGGCGATCATCCTCGTGAACGTCCGGGTCTCGGCGTCCAGCTCCTCCGGCGGCTCGTGGTACTGGTCGAATCCCATGGGCCGTTCGTGCCCGGCCCCCCGGGGGCGAAACGAGGTAGTGCGACGGACCATCCCGCTCGACCCCGCCGGCGCCTGGGCCCGCCTCGACGCGCTCCTCGAGCGGGACGACGCCGTCGGCGAGACCCGTAGCGAGACCCCGGGCGTCGTCCGGCGCCTGACGTACCAGATGCCGGGCTGGCCCGCGCCCGCCACGCTGCAGCTCCGCGTCATGCCCACCGCCACGGGAAGCACGCTCGCCGTGCACCTCGAGCGGCTTCCCGACGCCGCGGCCCGGGACGCGATGCGGGACCGCTGGAAGGACGCCCTCGAGGGCCTCGCCGAAGTCCGACCATCACGCTAGGATTTACCGGCGTGATCTTCTCATCCCGAGCGGAGTACGGCGTGCGGCTCATGGTCGAGCTCGGACGCCAGCGGCCTGAGCAGGCGGTGTCCCTCAAGGCGCTCGCCGAGGCCGAGGGCCTTCCCCTCGCCTACCTCGAGCAGGTCGTCGCCCGGCTGCGTAAGGCGGGGCTCGTCGCCTCGGCGCGCGGCGCCCACGGCGGCTACTGGCTCGCCCGCCCCCCCGACGAGATCACGATGGACGAGGTCGTCCTCGCCCTCGAGGGAGCCATCGCTCCGATGGGCTGCTTCTCGCCCGCCGAGGACACCGGCCGCGTCGTCTGCAACCACGAGGACGACGCCGGGCGCTGCGCCACGAAGCTCTTGTGGACGCGCGTCCAGCACGGCATCGTCTCCTCCCTGAGAACCACCACTCTGGCCGAGCTCGTCGAATTCTCGCACGAGCCCGACCCCGTCCCCGCCTAGGAACCCTCCTCACACATGCTCGAGATCCAGAACCTGCACGTCCGCGCCGGCGAGAAGGAGATCCTCAAGGGGGTCGACCTCTCCGTGGGCCGCGGCGAGATCCACGCCCTGATGGGCCCCAACGGCTCGGGCAAGTCCACGCTCGCCAACGCGATCATGGGCCATCCGAACCTCGAGGTGACCGAGGGCCGCATCCTCTTCCAGGGTGAGGACATCACCGCGGCCGCGCCCGACGAGCGCGCCCACCTCGGGCTCTTCATGGCCTTCCAGTACCCCGTGGCCGTCCCCGGCGTGACCGTCACCAAGTACCTCCGGACCGTGATGAACTCCCACCGCGACGCCAGGGGCGAGGAGCCCGTCTCGCTGAAGGACTTCGCCAAGACCGTGCGCGAGGCCATGCAGCTCACCGAGGTGCCCGAGGACTTCTCCAAGCGCTACCTCAACGACGGCTTCTCCGGCGGGGAGAAGAAGCGCATGGAGATCCTCCAGCTCGCGCTGCAGAAGCCCGAGCTCGCCGTGCTCGACGAGACCGACTCCGGCCTGGACATCGACGCCCTGCGCGTCGTCGCCCACGGCGTCAACGCCGTCGCCGGCGAGCACATGGGGGTGCTCATCATCACCCACTACCAGCGGATCCTGCACCTGGTGGAGCCCACCGACGTCCACGTCCTCTACCAGGGGCGGATCGTCAAGCAGGGCGGCCCCGAGCTCGTGACCACGCTCGAGGCCAGGGGCTACGGCTGGATCGGCGAGGAGGTCGAGGCGGCCGCATGAGCGTCACGGCGTCGCAGCTCGGGCAGGGCGTGGCCGAGCAGTTCCCCTTCCTCGCGCGCGACCTCGTCTACCTCGACTCGGCCGCCACGGCGCAGAAGCCGCAGGTCGTCCTGGACTCGGTCCAGGCCTCCCTCGCGCTCCACAACGCGAACATCCACCGCGGCGTCTATCCGCTCGCGGTGGAGGCGACGGACCGCTTCGAGCACGCCCGGGAGATCATCGCCGCGCACCTCGGCGCCACTCCCAAGGAGACGCTCTTCACGAAGAACGTCACCGAGGCGTTCAACCTCGTCGCCTACTCCTGGGGCCGGCGCAACGTCGGCCCGGGCGACCTCGTGCTCCTCACCCCGATGGAGCACCACTCGAACCTCGTGCCCTGGCAGCTCCTCGCGCAGGAGGTCGGCGCCGAGCTCGCCTACGTCGACATGACCGACGACGGACGCCTCGACCTCGACTCGCTCGACCGCCTGCTCGCGCGCGGCCCCAAGCTCCTCGCCGTCGCCCACATCTCCAACGTCCTCGGGACGGTCAACCCGATCGAGGACATCTGCGCGCGCGCCCGCGCCGCGGGAACGGTCACCGTCGTCGACGGCGCCCAGGCCGTGCCCCACCGCGCCGTCGACGTGCGCGCCCTCGGCGCCGACTTCTACGGCTTCACGGGCCACAAGGTCTACGCCCCCACCGGGATCGGAGTGCTGTTCGGGCGCCGCGAGCTGCTCGAGGACATGCCGCCGTTCATGGGCGGCGGGGACATGATCTCCTCGGTCGACTTCTTCTCCTCGCGCTGGAACGAGCTGCCCTGGAAGTTCGAGGCGGGCACCTCGCCGTTCATGGAGGCCACCGCGCTCGGGGTGGCGGTCGAGTGGCTCCAGGGCCTCGGGCTCGACGCCGTCGAGGCCCACGAGTCCGAGCTCACCGGCTACCTGCTCGAGCGGCTCGAGGAGCTGCCCCACGTGACGATCCAAGGGCCTCCCGCCGAGCACCGCGGGGCGCTCGTCTCGTTCACGGTCGCGGGCGCGCACCCGCACGACGTCGCCGAGATCCTCGCCCGCGACGGCGTGTGCATCCGCGCCGGCCATCACTGCGCGCAGCCGCTCATGCGCCGCCTCGGCCTCCCGGCGACGACGCGCGCTTCCTTCGGCGTGCACAACACGCGCGAGGACGCCGACGCCCTCGTCGCCGGCCTTGAGCGCGTGCGGACGACGTTGCAGCTCTAGCGATGGACGACCTGTACCGCGAGTACATCCTCGAGCACTACAAGCGCCCCCATAACTGGGGCGAGCTCGAGGCGCCCGATCTCGAGTACGAGGACACGAACCCGCTGTGCGGGGACGAGCTCAAGGTGCAACTCGCGGTCGACGGCGAGGGCCGCATCGCGGACGTGCGCTTCTCCGGGCACGGCTGCGCGATCTCCCAGGCCTCGGCGTCGATGGCTTCCGACGAGGTCAAGGGGATGAAGGTCGACGAGCTCCTGCGCCTGGACAAGTCCTTCGTGCTCGACCTGCTCGGGATCGACATCTCCGCCACGCGCATGAAGTGCGCGCTGCTCTCGCTCAAGGTGCTCAAGTCCGCCTCGCTCGGCGCCGCCGTCGGGTGGGACGCGGCCTGAGCGCCGCGCGCGAGCGCGCCGGGCCGGGACCGCGACCGCGATCTCCACTACACTCCAATACCTACCGTGCCAGTAGGACTTATGCCCGAGATCATCGACGTCTGCCCTCTCTCCGAGCTGCCCCCGGGCGAGCGCCGTCGCGTGGTCTGGGAGGACATCGGCATCGGCGTCTTCAACTGCGGCGGAACCCTCTACGCCATCGAGGATCGCTGCTCCCACGACAACGGCCCGCTCGCCGAGGGTGACCTCGACGAGGACGCGTGCTCGGTCGAGTGCCCGCGCCACGGGTCGCTGTTCGATCTCAAGACGGGGAAGCCGCTGAACCTCCCCGCGTACGTACCCGTCGACACTTTCCCCGTCCTCGTCGAGGGCGACCTGATCAAGCTGGAGGTCGAGTAGCCACCATGAGCACATCCGAAGTCATCGCCGAGCAGCAGGGCCTCCAGGGCATCAACTCCGACTACAAGGAGAAGTTCGGGTTTCACGACGCCGAGAACTACCTGTTCAAGGCGCCCAAGGGTCTGTCCCGTGAGCTCGTGGAGCAGATCTCCGCGTACAAGAACGAGCCCGACTGGATGCTCGAGTTCCGCCTCAAGGCGCTCGACTACTTCCTCGCGCGGCCCATGCCCAAGTGGGGCTCGCCGTTCCTCGCCGGGATCGACTTCGACAACATCCACTACTTCGTCCGCGCCTCCGAGCGCGCGGAGACCTCCTGGGACGACGTCCCCGAGGACATCAAGAACACGTTCGAGCGCCTGGGGATCCCCGAGGCCGAGCGCAAGTTCCTCTCCGGCGTCGGCGCCCAGTACGAGTCTGAAGTCGTGTATCACCAGGTCAGGAAGGACCTGGAGGACCAGGGCGTGATCTTCATGGACATGGACACGGGCCTGCGCGAGCACGAGGATCTCGTCCGCGAGCACTTCGCCTCGATCATCCCGGCCAACGACAACAAGCTCGCCGCGCTGAACTCCGCGGTGTGGTCGGGCGGCTCGTTCGTCTACGTGCCCCCGGGCGTGCACGTCGAGATGCCCCTCCAGGCCTACTTCCGCATCAACACGGAGAACATGGGCCAGTTCGAGCGGACCCTCATCATCGCCGACGAGGGCTCCTACGTGCACTACGTCGAGGGCTGCACCGCTCCCGTGTGGACGTCTGACTCGCTGCACTCCGCGGTGGTCGAGCTCCTGGCCAAGCCCGGCGCGCGCATCCGTTACACGACCGTGCAGAACTGGTCGCAGAACGTCTACAACCTCGTCACGAAGCGGGCGGTGGCCGAGGCGCGCGCGACGGTCGAGTGGGTCGACTGCAACCTGGGCTCCAAGCTCACGATGAAGTACCCGAGCGTCTACCTCATGGGCGAGGAGGCGCACGGCGAGATCCTCTCGATCGCCTTCGCGGGCGCCGGCCAGCACCAGGACGCGGGCGGGAAGATCATCCATGCCGCCCCGCGCACGACGTCGAACATCTTCGCCAAGTCGATCTCCAAGGACGGCGGGCGGTCCTCCTACCGCGGGCTGCTCGAGGTCGCCAAGGGGGCGACGGGGTCGCGCTCGAAGGTGGTCTGCGACGCGCTGCTGCTCGACGAGGACTCCCGCTCGGACACCTACCCGACCATCCGCATCAACGAGGACAAGGTGGACATCGGCCACGAGGCGACGGTGTCCAAGGTCGGCGACGACCAGCTCTTCTACCTCCAGTGCCACGGGATCTCCGAGGAGGAGGCCTCCAAGCTCATCGTCAACGGCTTCATCGAGCCGATCACGAAGGAGCTCCCGATGGAGTACGCGGTCGAGATGAACCGGCTGATCGAGCTCCAGATGGAGGGCTCGATCGGCTAGAGCCCAACCGGCTCCTCCGCCCCGCACATGAGTTCCTCCGCCCCCACCGACTTCCCCGCCGTCCCCGAGTTCAAGGGGGTCAAGGGCTGGGAGTTCACGGACATCTCCCGGCTCGACGTCGACTCCTACGCCGTGGCGACGACCGCCGGCAGCGGCGCGCCCGACCCGCTGTGGGCCGAGGTCGAGCCGGTGGCGCGGATGCTCCAGGTCGACTCCGCGGCCGCGGTGCTCGAGGGCGAGCTGCCCGCGGGCGTCGTCGTCGGCGCGCTCGAGACCGCCGAGCACACCGCGATCGGCGCACACCTCGGCCGGGTCGTCACGCGCGAGGACGCGTTCACCGCGCGCAACCGCGCGCTCTACCGCGGCGGCGCCTTCGTCTACGTCCCGAAGGACGTCAAGGTGGACGGCCCCATCCTGCTCTCGGCGGTCCAGAGCGTCGCCGGCTCGGCGATGCACTGGCGGGTCCTCGTCGTCCTTGAGGAGGGCGCGGAGGCGGAGATCTGGGAGGAGTACCTCTCCGACGACGAGGGGCTGTTCACCACGGTCGTCGAGCTCGTGGTCGGCGCCAACGCGAAGCTCCGCTTCGTCTCGGGCCAGGCCCTGAGCGAGAAGGGGTGGCTCTTCGGCTCCCAGCGCGCGGTGGTCGAGCGCGACGGCTCCCTGGACTGGGTGGCCCTGGGCTTCGGCGGCGCGCGCGGCAAGGTCTTCATGGAGACGAAGCTCGCCGGGGCGGGCGCGCACGCGAAGGTCACGGGCGCCTACGCGTCCCACGGCCGCCAGCACCTCGACTTCGACACGCTCCAGGAGCATGCCGCGCCCGACACGACGTCGGACCTCGCCTTCCGTGGCGTCCTGCAGGGCCGCGCCTCCTCGGTGTGGCGGGGGATGATCAAGGTCGACCCCGGCGCGCAGAAGACCGACGCCTTCCAGGAGTCGCGCAACCTGCTGCTGTCAGACAAGGCCCACGCCGACGCGATCCCGGGCCTGGAGATCCTCGCCAACGACGTCCGCTGCACCCACGCGGCCGCGATCGCCCAGGTCGACCCCGAGCAGATCTTCTACCTGCGCTCGCGCGGGCTGCCGACTCCGACGGCCCAGCGCCTGGTCATCGAGGGCTTCCTCGAGGCCCTGGTCGAGCGCTTCGAGGAGGGCCCGGTCCGCCAGGTCCTCGCGGACGCTCTCGAGCGCCGGCTGCAGACCGTCCTGGGCTGAACGTAGAGAAGTTGCGCCGCCGTGACGGTCTCGTCACGGCGAGGTGGTGATGTGCGCGCCCCGTTCCGGCACGATCGCCTCGTGCCCATCGAGATCGTCGTCCCCGCCTCGCCCGGCGACCCGCGCGAGCCAGTCGCGGTGCCGGACGGAGTCCTTCTTCGTCACTGCCCACCGCTGCATCCCGACGACGTGGACATCGTCGACGGCGTGCCGGTCACCTCGCCTTCGCGGACGCTCATCGACCTGGCCGAGGAGCTCGATGCCGACGAGCTGAAGTCCTGCTTCGAGCGCGCGCGGGCGCGGGGATTGCTGGATCCCGTCGCGCTGCGGGCGGCCCGCGCGCGGGTGGAGTGGCGGCCCTCGCTCGACGTGCTCGACCGGCTCATCGAGGTGTTCTGTCCCTGATCCGTCGCGCCTAGACTCGTCCTCGTGGTCCCGGCGACGGTTCCTGTTCACCGCCTCACCTATGAGGACGTGGTGCGCATGTTCGAGACGGGGATCCTCGACGAGTACGACCGCGTTGAGCTGGTGGACGGGGTGCTCATCGAGATGAGCCCGATCAGCATCGAGCACGACGGCGCGCTGGCGTGGCTCACCAACTACCTCGCGCGCGTCGGAGAGGGGACCTGGGAGGTGCGCGTCCAGAGCACCTTCCTCACTCCCGGCGGGTTCCTCCTCCCCGACCTCATGCTCGTCGAGCCGACGCGGGAGCGGCAACCAGAGACCGCGTTCCTAGTCGTCGAGGTGGCGCAGACCTCGCACGCCCGGGATCGGGAGAAGGCCCTCGCCTACGCCCGGGCGAGAGTCCCGGACTACTGGATCGCCGACCTTCCGGCACGAACCCTGACCGTCCTACGGGAGCCCACATCCTCCGGCTATGCCTCGGAGCAGGCCTTCGCGGACGGCGACACCCTCACGCCGCTGGCCCCGGCCGCGCCCCCGGTGAACGTCAGCGAGCTGATGGGCTGAAGGCAGCCTGCCGCGGGTACCGTCGACCCGGGGGCGAGCACCGTCCGTGGCGCCGCGAGGCGAGTAGACCCTGGATGACCCTGGCAGCTCGGCGACCCATCCGCAGGTCGTCGACGCGCTGCTGGACCTCCCGGAGCCCGAGGACTGGGCGACGGTCCGCGGCGACGGCCGGGCGACCGCTTTCCTGGCGTGCGGCGCGGTGGAGTGGGTCCTCGACGCCGAGCCCGCGGGCGACGGAGAGCTGGACCTCCGCCGCCGCGTCCGCGCGCGTTGGCCCCACTACGCTCCGGCCATGGGCCGCCGCTCGCGCAAGCGCTCCATGGCGGGCACCGGTTCCGCGACCGGCACGCCGCACGCGAGTGCGCCCCGCGCCGCCCGTCCGGCCGTCGCACCGGCCGCGGAGCGTCCCCGGGCGCCGTGGCACCCGGTGCCCGTCACCGAGGTCGGCCTCGGCCTCGGCCTCCTCGCGGCGCTCGTCGGGTTCATCCGCGGGCCGCAGGGGACCGTGCCCATGCTCGTCGGCCTCGGCGTGTGCTCGGTCCTGGCCTTCGAGCTCGCCGCGCGCGAGCACTTCGCCGGCTTCCGCGCCCACGCGCTCATGCTCGCCGCCGGCCCCACCGTCGTGCTCGAGGCGCTGCTCTACGGCGGGGGGCTGCGCGGCCCCTTCCTCCTGGCTGTCGCCGCCCCCGTATTCGTGGCGCTCGCCTTCCTGTTCCGCTCGCGCTGGCGCGAGGCGAGCGAGCTGCGTTCTCTGCACCGCTAGGGGGTAGCGTCTCGCCCATGCTCGCGGGACTCGTCCAGGACGATCATCAGCTCACGCTCCAGCATGTCCTCGACCGCATGCGCCGCGTCAACGGCCGCGCGAAGGTCGTCACGCTGCGGACCGCCGGGGGAGAGACCACGGAGGCGACCCACGTCGAGGTCGCCGCCCGCGCCGAGCGCCTCGCGGCCGGCCTCGCCCGGCTCGGGATCACCGAGGGCGACCGCGTCGCCACGTTCTGCTGGAACACCCAGGAGCACCTCGAGGCCTACCTGGCCGTGCCGTGCATGGGCGCGGTGCTCCACACCCTCAACCTCCGGCTGTTTCCCGATCAGCTCACCTACATCGCCAACCACGCGCAGGACAAGGTCATCATCGTCGACGCCTCGCTCGTGCCGCTGCTCGAGCAGGTCGCCGATACGTTCGAGCACGTGGAGCGCTACATCGTCATCGGGGAGGGGGACACGGGTGGTCTCGACCCCGTGATCCCCTACGAGGAGCTGCTCGGCGGTTCCGGCGACGAGCCCTTCGACTGGCCCGAGCTCGACGAGCGGATGGCCGCGGGACTCTGCTACACGAGCGGGACGACCGGCAACCCGAAGGGCGCGCTCTACTCGCACAAGTCCAACGTGCTCCACGCGCTCGCGGCCTCCACCGCGGACGCGCTCGGCGTCTCGGCGCGCGACCGGATCCTTCCCGTCGTCCCCATGTTCCACGTCAACGCGTGGGGCATGCCCTACGCGGGCGCGCTGGCGGGCTCGGACCTGATCTTCCCGGGGCCGTTCCTGAAGGGGGAGAACCTCGCGAAGCTCATCGAGGCCGAGCGCGTGACCCTCGCCGGCGCGGTTCCCACGCTGTGGATGGACCTGCTGTCCTACGCCGACGAGAACCATCCCGACCTCTCGAGCCTGCGCATCGTGGTGTGCGGCGGCGCCGCGGTGCCGCGCTCGCTCATGGAGGCCTTCCAGGAGCGCCACGACATGCCGATCGTGCAGGCCTGGGGCATGACGGAGACGAGCCCGCTGGCCGCCGTCGCCCACCCGCCGCGCGACACCGAGGGCGAGGAGCGCTGGCGCTACCGCGCCGCGACCGGCCGCCTGTTCCCGCTGCTCGACTTCCGCCTCAGGGGCGAGGACGGCGAGGAGGTGCCCTGGGACGGCGCGTCCACCGGCGAGGTCCAGGTGCGCGGCCCATGGATCGCCTCGGCCTACTACGAGGACGACTCGTCCGAGGACAAGTTCGACGACGGTTGGTTGGCCACCGGGGACATCGCCTCGATCGACGGCGAGGGCTACATGCGGATCACCGACCGCGCGAAGGACGTCATCAAGTCCGGCGGCGAGTGGATCTCCTCGGTGGAGCTCGAGAACGAGCTCATGGCCCACCCGGCGGTGGCCGAGGCGGCCGTGGTGGCGATGCCGCACGAGCGCTTCACGGAGCGCCCGCTCGCCTGCGTGGTGATGCGCGCGGGGGAGGAGGCCACGGTCGACGAGCTGCGCGCCCACCTCGAGCCCCGGGTGGCGAAGTGGTGGCTGCCCGACGCCTTCGCGTTCATCGACGCGGTGCCCAAGACCTCGACGGGCAAGTTCGACAAGAAGGTCCTGCGCCGGCGCCTCTCCGACGGGGAGCTCGAGGTCCACGCGGTCGAGAAGGCCGGGGCGGGCTCGTCGTAGGAATGCCGATCGGACGGGAGGTCGCCCGTTTCGTCAAGTGATTCCTTCAGGTGGTTTGCAGCAAGTGGAGCGTTAAGCAACACTTGACTTCTTGAATCGGGCAGGTAACGTCGCGTGTCAGCTCGGAGGCGTTGCTCCCGACTCCGTAGAAGCGCCGCGAGTGGTGCGCACAGCGCCGCAGATAACTAGTCCCAACAGTCGCCCCAAGGGCGGCTCTCCGTCCATCGTCTCCCAGGAGAACCCATGAGCCTCATCGATGTCCTACGCTCGGCCCTGTCCGACCGACCCACCGCCGGTCGTCCGGCGGGCATCGGCGTCCGCCAGGACCTCGAGCCGGCACTGGGCCAGATCGTCATGCCGCCGAGCTATGAGGGCGAGCTCGAGATCCATCCACGTCACCTTGACGGCGAGGTGCGCGAGGTCATCGAGCTCGATTCCGTGGGCTCGTCGGCGAATCGGGTCGAGGAGGGGCTGCTCGAGGAGCACCGGGACGGCCGGTACCCGCTGCCGGTCTCAAAGACCACGATCAGCGTGGACGGTGAGCAGCCCGTGGTGATCACCACGCTCGAAGCTCCGCATCGCGTATTCGACGCCTGGATCCGGTTGGCGGCCGAGGCTGACTCCGAGGCGGTCTTCGAGACCACGAGTCGTGGCCGCGAGCTCTCCCTGGCCCATCCCGGCGCACTGGACCCGATCCTCGAGACCTCCGCTCACGACCTGCTCTTCGGGGTTTGGGACTCCCACCGCTCGGGACCGAGCGGCCAGGTCCGGATCGCGCGAAGCTTCACGAGCACCGTCCTCGGGCTGGACCCGAGGACGGTCGTCACCACGGCCGCGCGGAAGGACCCGATCAACCTCGGCGAGGCCAAGGACGTCAAGGCGCCCAAGGGGATGAAGCTCTCCGAGCAGGGCCTGAGCTCCATCCCGCCCCAGCGGCGGCGTCCGGGGGTATCGGTGAGCGGTGCGCGGTTCATCGGCTTTCTCTCCTTCGCCGCGCTCCGCCGCCTTCGCTTCGCCCGTTACGACAACGCGGACGTCCGGGTCCTGCTCGCGGCGCTCTGCCTGCACGGTCTGCTGCTCCGGGAGTCCGCGGGATGGCACCTCCGCGCCGAGTGCGATCTCGTGCCGCGCAGCGACATGCTCCTCTCGTTCATTCACCCGGGCGCCCACGCGCCCGAGGAGATCACGCTCACGCTCGACGAGACCCGCGCCCTGCTCGCCGAGACCGCTGCGAAGGTTGGCGTCGAGGACCGCGGCCTCGACCTGGCCGGCGGCCCACAGCTCACCGCGCTCGTGGAGCGCGCGTTTGCCGCCGACCGCGCGGCGACGGCCGGCTAGCGGCCATGCTGCAACTCGTAGTCAGGTTTCCCCTCGGGATCTACCACGCCCAGTCGGTGTCCGACTTCCGTGAGGCGGAGTGGCCGCCGCATCCCGTGCGGGTGATCGCGGCGCTCGTCGCGGCGGCCCATGCTCGCCCACACGGCGACCTCCAGGCGGCGCAGGTCGTCATCGACCGCCTCTCGGCGTCGCCACCTCCGCGGATCGTCGCGCCCCGCGCTGCGGGTCTCGATCAGGCCGATGGGGTGCAGCGCCTCGCTCGCCTGCGCGGCGCCTCACGGTGGGCGCCGCGCAACCACGAGCTCGCCGAGCTGACTGGCGGCAAGGGGATCTCTCCGCGTGACCTCGGTCGCGGGCGAGCCGAAGTGCACAAGGTGGGTGTTGCGGTGGGCGAGCTCCCGGTCGTCTTCGAGTGGCGCGACCTCGACCTGGACTCCGACGCCCGGTCGGTCCTGGGTGAGCTTGTCGACGAGGTCACGGTGCTCGGCACGGCGCGCTCCCCGGTCGTCCTCGAGCTCGCCGAAGACGCCGAGCCCGCGGAGGCCGACACGGGGTGGTCACCCGGGCGGCAGAGCGGCCGGGGCGCCACGTCCGTCCGCGTCCCTACGGCGAGAACTCCCGACGAGCTCGACGCCTGGCACGCGCGTCGCGCCGCTCCCCTGCGTCGCGACGGAAGCCCGCCCCCCGCTCCCTACGTTCCCCCTGCGGCCCTCGGCGAGACCAGGACCTACCGGCACGACCTGGACGTCCTCGAAGATCCTGTCGAGCCGCTCGACCCCCGGTGGTGGGGGGATCTCATCGTTCTCGCCCTGGATCCGGAGAACAGCGAGGCGCTACCGAGATCGTCGAGCACGTTCGCGTTCGCGCGAGCCGCACGCAAAGCGCTGCTCAACACCTTCGGGGAGGAGGGCGGGCCCGACGAGGCGCCGCCCGTGCTGCGGGGGCGGGGTGGGAATCCCCACGCGGCCTTCGTCCCCCTGAGCTTCGTCCGTGAGGCTGTCCCCGGCCCTCGCGGCCCCGACACCGTTGGCCGCGGCGAGGGAAGGACTCTCGGCCTCGCGGTGCTGCTGCCCCACGCCGCTCGTGTGAAGGACGTCAGTCTTCAGCGAGCCGAGGTTGAGCGTGGTCTGCGCGCCCTGCTGCTCGATCCGGACGATCGGGGCCTCGGCGCTGTTCACGTCCCCGCCGTGGGGACGGTGCGCCTCCGACTCATCCCCGGGGCCCGCCGCATGCCCGAGGCGCTGCGGGAGGCGCGCTACCGCGGACCCTCGAGGCACTGGTCCACGGTCACCCCGCTCGTGCACTCGCGCTATCAGGCCCGGCGCGGGGCAGAGGGCCTGCGCGAGCAGGTAGCCGCCGACTGCCGCGACGTCGGGCTCCCGGAGCCGGCATGGGTGCGGCTCCGGCGGGTGGCGCGGTTCCGCGGAGCGCCGCAGTTCATCGGACACCGGGGGCTCCCCGACTCGTGGACCGGCCCGCTGCGGGGGCCCCAGGCCCATCTCGATCTCGGCTTCGAGCGCGAGGTGGTGGGCCCGCTCCTGCTCGGTCGCGCCCGACATTTCGGACTCGGTCTGTGCCTGCCGTTCACCGAGACGTCCGCCGCAGCCGAGACGGGAATCCGATGATCGGGTTCCCGGAGTTCTTCCGGGCCGCGTACGAGGGCGAATCGACCGGGCACGCCCCCCGCGCCGCCTACCCCTGGCAGGTCGCCCTCGCCGGGCGCCTGGCCGCGGGGGACGCCCCGCGGGTCATCGCCGTCCCCACGGGCGCCGGCAAGACCGCCACGATCGACGCGCTGCTCTGGGCGCTGGCGGTCCAGGCGGATCGTCCTGCCTTCGGGCGAACCGTCGGCGTCCGGATCGTCTGGGCGATCGACCGGCGCATCCTCGTCGACGAGGTTCATGAGCACGTCGCCCGCCTGGCCGCACGGCTCGGAGCCGCTCGGCGCGACGAGAAGGACGCCCTCCATGAGGTCGCGGCGCGGCTCCAGGCTCTGGCGGGAGACGGAGCACCTCCCCTCGTGGCGACCCGCTGGCGCGGAGCCCTGCAGATTTCCGGACAGGCGCAGCCCCCCTTTCAGCCGGAGGTCATCACGAGCACGGTCGCCCAGGTCGGGTCGCGGCTGCTCTTTCGCGGCTACGGCGTGGGAGAGCGGTCTCGCGCGGTCGCGGGCGCGCTGGTCGGCGTGGACACCACGATCTGCCTCGACGAGGCGCACCTCGTCGAGCCCTTCCGCCAGACGGTCGACGCGATCGTCGCGTTTCGCCGACGCGAGCGGACGATTCTTCCGGGCCTGACGGCCATGACGCTGACCGCCACGCCCATCGCCGGGGATGGGTCGGCCGCGGTGCACGCCCTGACCGAAGCCGACGAGGCGGCGCTGGGTCCTCGCCTGACCGGGGAGAAGGTGGTCAGCCTGGTCGAGCCCGAGACCGGCGCGACACCGGTCGCCACGCTGACCGGCGCCGTGGAAGCACACCTGCGGCGGGGCGCGAAGGTCCTGGCCTGCGTCGTCAACTCCGTCCGGACCGCGCTCGACGTCCAGCAGGCGCTCGCCAGGCAGCGGCCGGACGTGGAGCGAGCATTGCTGATCGGCCCCCAGCGGCCCGCCGACCGCGAGGCGCTCCTGGAACGGCATCGCGACGTCCTGTTCGGAGGCGCGCGCCCCGACGTGCCCCTCGTCTGCGTCGCCACCCAGACCTTCGAGGTCGGTCTCGATGCCGACGTGGACGCGCTCGTCACGCAGTCGGCCTCTGCATCGGCGCTGGTCCAGCGCCTTGGTCGTCTCAACCGGGCGGGGCTGCGACGGGGAGAGGCGACGGTGGTCCGTGACACCGACTCCTCCCTCTACGCCGAGGACGAGCCGGCGGCCTGGGCGTGGCTGCGGTCGCTGCGGCGCGAGGACGGGACGATCGACGCCTCGGTCACCGCTCTGCTCGAGGCGCGGGATGGGCGGCCTCCGGCGCGCGCGGCCTTCGCCCCGGCGCTGACCGACGAGGTCGTCGAGCTCCTGAGCCAGACCGCGCCACGACCGGCGGCGATGGCCGACCCGGACGTCGAGGCGTTCCTCCGCGGCACGGAGGAGGAGGCGAGCGCGGACGTCGGCGTCTGCTGGCGCTGCGACCTGCGGCTCCAGGACGACGGGCCGGCGGCCCGGGCCTACCGCATGGCGCTTCTGCGGGTGCTGCCTCCCGACCCGCAGGAGATTCTGACGCTCGGCATCGCCCGCACGCGGGCCCTGCTCGCGGCCTGCTTCGGGCCGGGCCCGAAGCGAGGGGGCTACGCGAAGGCGGCCCTGCTCGGCCCCGACGTCGAGGGCGTGGATGACGCGGCGATCGCCGACGATGCCGGGCAGGCCGGCGCGGGGCCCCGGTTCGTCGTCCTCCGCGGGCGAGACACCCACGAAGTGTCCGAGGCGCGAGACGATCTGCGCGTGCGCGACATCCACCCCGGTGACGTGCTCGTCCTCCCCGACTGGGCGGGAGGCTATGCCGAAGGCGCGCTCGCCCCGGGGTCGGTCGCGCCGGTCGACGACGTTGCCGCCGATCTGCGGGCGAGCCGGGACGGCGCTTCGCCTCAGGCGCTCAGGCTCAGCGCGGAGGTCATCGCCAAGATGGAGCGTGAGCCAGGGGAGGTGCTCCATCTGGCAGAGCGGGCGGATCGTGCCGCTATGACCGGCGACGGCCGAGCGGCTCTCCAGACGCTGTTGGAGGCGCTCGGCCCCGTCGCGTCGGGATTCGATGCTGCAGCCAAGCCGGGACCCGAGCTGCGTCGGCTGACGCCCGACGACCGCCGGTTCGACCTCGAACTCGACTTCGACGAGGACGAGCTCGGCGAGGATCCTCCGCCATCCGACGGGGTCGTGTTCGCCGGGGAGCGGGCCAGGGCCGGCCCCGCCTTCGTCCTGCTCCGGCCGCGCGCCCGCACCCGGGAGGAGATCCGCCCGGCGGGCACTCCCCCGCCCACGCTCGAGGACCACACCGCCCGCGTCGCCGCCCGCGCCGGTGAGTTCGCCGCGCAGGCGTCGCTGCCCGGGCCCGTCGCGGGAGCTGTCGTCCTCGCCGCCCGAGCGCACGACCACGGCAAGGCCGATCCTCGTGTCCAGGCGTTCTTCCGGGGCGGCGTACCGGCTCTTGGCGAGGCTCCGCTCGCCAAGAGCGTCTTCGGCACCGACGACGTCCAAGCCGACCGGCGCGCTCGCGTGGCGGCCGGCCTGCCCCGGGGGTTGCGCCACGAGATCGCGTCCGTCGCCATCTTGGCCTGCGCCCTCGCGGAGGGGGGGATCGTCGATCCTTCCCCGGAGGTGGACGTGGAGCTCGCGTTGCATCTCGTGGGAACCCATCACGGCCTGGGGCGGGCGGTGCCGCGCGTTCCGCGCGGCGAGGGCAGTCAGTCTCGGGCCTTCGCCGCCGACCTCTGCGGCGTGAGCGGCGTGGCGGTCGGCGACGGCATGGAGGGCTGGGACGAGGGGGCGTGGCTGCGGCGCTTCTTCGGTGTCATCGAGAGCTACGGCGCCTGGGGCACTGCTTATCTGGAGGCGCTCGTGGTCCTCGCCGACCGCTTGGTCTCCGCGGAGGGAGGATGATGGCGCTGCGGTTGGGGTGGATGCGCGACGATGCGCCCTACATGGCGATCTGCACGCTCGGTCTCCTGTCCGTGCTCCGTGCGGCAGACCGTGAGGCGACCGCGGCATGGGTGGGAGATGACGAGAGCCGCAGGCTGGAGATCGACACGCGGCTGGACGCCGAGGCCTGCGCGGTCGCGCTCGCGCAGGCCCCGCTACCGGACGTCTCATTGCCGCCGTGGCCGACCCGCAACCCCCAGGCTCTCGGTCCCTCGTTGGCGACGACCGCGCGACCGCTCGACACCTACCGCCACCTCGTCGACGCCGCCGGCGAGGCGGAGCGGCGGCTTCTACGTGCCGTCGCCACCGACCAGATGTTGACCAAGGGCGGGGTTCCCGCCCGCACCCGCCTCCTGCGGGGAGCGAAAAGCGACCTGTCGGCGTTCAAGCCGCTGCGCTCCGCCTCCCCCGCCAGTCTCGCCGACGAGCTGCGCCACGGTCCCAGCTTCCAGCCGGGCGGCTCGGGCGCCGCTCTCGGCCTGGTGCCCGAGGTCCAAACGTTCGGTGGCACGACTGGTAGGGACCCTGAATCCACCGGCGCGGTCTCCCCCCTCCTGTCCCGCCTGCTGCGTCACGGCATCCTCGCCTTGCCCCCTTCCGGTGCCTCGCGCCGGGGAAAGCGGGTCGTCGGCGGGCCCCTCGTCACCGAAGCGGGAGAGCTCTCGTGGCCGCGCTGGACCATGGCTTGCGGACCGCGGGAGCTGCGTGCGGTGTACTCGCTGGCGACGGTCCACGCGGCCGTGCCCGACGCTCCAGCCCTGAGGGCTCGTGGCGTGGATGCCGTGTTTCGCAGCGCGCCCGAACAGCTCAGCACGACCGTGGCCGTGTTTCGGTGGGGCAGGCGAGTGGCATGAGCGCCGCGGAGAACGCTCTGGTGCCCGCCCGCATCCTCAACGAGCACGTGTACTGCCCGCGGCTGGCCTGGCTCGAATGGGAGGCGCGCGCATTCACCGACAACCTCGACACCGCGGAGGGGCGTGACGCGCATCGACGGACGGACGTGGAGCGGGGCGACCTCGACGACACCCCCGAGGGGCGCGAGGTGGTGGCGACCGCCCTGGCCTTGTCCTCGGAGCGGTTGGGGATCACCGCTCGCCTCGACCGCGCCGAGCGCCGAGACGGCGAGACGATTCCCGTCGAGACCAAGCACGGCCGGCCGAGGCGCGGCAGCTCTCCGCTCTGGCCTCCCGAGATAGCGCAGATCGCGGTCCAGGCGCTCCTCCTGCGCGAGCACGGGCACCACGTCCCGCACGCCGAGGTGTTCTTTCCCGAGACCCGACGACGGCACCGTGTCGAGATACCGCCTGACGCTGAGGATTGGGTGATCCGGCTCGTAGCGGAGGTTCGAGCCAACGCGGCGAGAACGGTCCCGCCGCCGCCGCTCGTCGACAGCCAGAAGTGCCCGCGCTGCTCGCTGGTGGGAGTCTGCCTGCCCGACGAGACGAACCTGCTGGCCGGACGGGTGCAGCAGGAGCCGCGTCGCCTCGTCGCTCGCGACGATCCCCGTGAGCCTCTCTACGTGATGTCGCCATCGGCGATCGTCCGCAAGCGGGCGGGCCGTCTCGTGCTCGAGGTGGACGGCGAGCAACAGAGTTCGCGGCGCATGCTGGACGTCGCCCACGTCGCGGTCTTCGGCAATGGCACGCTCACCGCGGCCGCCATGCGGGCGTGCCTGGAGGGCGACGTGCCCGTGCTGTGGTTCTCCTTGGGCGGGTGGTTCAGCGGGTACTCCATCGCGCATGGAGGGTCATGGGTGGCACGGCGGATCGCTCAGGTCGAACGCGCCCGGGGGGCCGACGCCATCGGGCTGGCGCGAGCGTTCGTGGCGGGCAAGGTGCGCAACCAGCGCACGCTGCTACGGCGGCTGGGAGGCGAGCAGGCGCAGGTAGCGGTCGGTCAGCTGGGCGGTCTCGTCCCTCGCGCCGAGGCGGTGAGATCGCTCGAGGAGTTGCTCGGCGTCGAGGGAACGGCGGCGCGGATCTACTTCGGGGCGTTGCCTGCGGTGCTCAAGGTCGGAGGCGACGAGCTGGTCTTCGAGGCTCGCAACCGGCGGCCCCCCACCGACCCCGTCAACGCGATGTTGTCCTTCGCGTACGCCCTCCTCGTACGCGATACGACCGTGGCGGCTCTCGCCGCCGGCCTCGATCCTCAGATCGGTCTGATGCATCAGCCCCACTTCGGCCGTCCCTCCCTGGCGCTCGATCTCGCCGAAGAGCTTCGTCCACTCGTCGCGGACTCGGCGGTGATCATGGCCCTCAACAACGGTGAGATCCGCGAGCGAGACTTCGTGCGACGCCACGGCGCCGTGGCGCTGACCGATGCGGGACGGAAGCGGATGATCGGTGCGTATGAACGTCGGGTCAGCGTCCGCCTGCGCCATCCGCTCTTCGGCTACGAGGTCACCTACCGGCGGGCGATGGAGCTCCAAGCCCGGCAGCTCGCCGCCGTGCTCGAGGGCCAACTCGACCATTACCGGCCGCTGACGACACGCTGATCCGATGGCCGAGCGCATCCGCTTTCTGGTGGCCTACGACATCCGCGATCCTGCCCGGCTGCGGCGAGTGCATCAGATCGTCGTGGATCACGGCGAGCGGCTCCAGTACTCGGTCTACGTGTGTGATCTGACGCGGCAGGAGCTGACCAAACTGCGAGCCGAGCTACGCGCGACAGTGCACCTCGCCAAGGACAGCGTGAGCATCTTCGACCTGGGTCCGCCCGGCGGTCAAGCGGTCCGCCGAGTCGAGCACCTCGGCTTTCGAGATGTCGCCGCCCGAGAGGCGCCGGACGCCGGGGCTGTCATCTGGTGATGCGCGAGCACTCAAGCGGTCTCTCAAGTCCGGGCACCCCTCGCGTCCGCAAATCCGCCGCAACGAGCAAGGAACGCGACAGGCGCGCGCTCGCAACGATCCGGGATGACCATCCCGATGACAAAGACCCCACGACCCCGCGCGTCTTCGCAGATATCCCCTGCAGCTCGCGGGGTAAATTACAACAGCTCCTTCAGGTCCCTCGTCGGGACCTCCCCGTAGAAGCGAGGCTGGCGGAGTGCAGGTCCCGTGGCCGCCGGCCTTCAGGTCCCTCGTCGGGACCTCCCCGTAGAAGCATGACCGCCACCGTCGAGCAGGACCCGGCCACCATCCCTTCAGGTCCCTCGTCGGGACCTCCCCGTAGAAGCGTCCTCGCCACGGTCTTCCTCGCGCTGTTGGCGACCCTTCAGGTCCCTCGTCGGGACCTCCCCGTAGAAGCTCCCTCGGCCTCGCGCTCGTGGAGCAGGAGTCAGGCCTTCAGGTCCCTCGTCGGGACCTCCCCGTAGAAGCCGGTCGATCTCGGCGTCCATCTCGCGCCGCAACGTCCCTTCAGGTCCCTCGTCGGGACCTCCCCGTAGAAGCTGCGACCCGCCCCCGCCGCCCTTCGGTGCGCTTGACCTTCAGGTCCCTCGTCGGGACCTCCCCGTAGAAGCGTCCCCGTGACGTTCGCCGCCGCGTCGGTTCGCGGTGCCTTCAGGTCCCTCGTCGGGACCTCCCCGTAGAAGCGGCCACGACCCCACGTCAAGCGTCCCCTACACGTGCCTTCAGGTCCCTCGTCGGGACCTCCCCGTAGAAGCGTCGCCACCGACGATCTGGTAGTCAGCGGACCGGATCCCCCTTCAGGTCCCTCGTCGGGACCTCCCCGTAGAAGCCCCGCAGGAGCTGTCGGGGATCTACACGACGGAGGAGATGCCTTCAGGTCCCTCGTCGGGACCTCCCCGTAGAAGCAGTGGCAGCATCTGGATGACTACCGGGTGCGTGTACCTTCAGGTCCCTCGTCGGGACCTCCCCGTAGAAGCAGCGCCTTGACCGTCGGGAGGAGCGTCGCGACGAGCCCTTCAGGTCCCTCGTCGGGACCTCCCCGTAGAAGCAGCGCCTTGACCGTCGGGAGGAGCGTCGCGACGAGCCCTTCAGGTCCCTCGTCGGGACCTCCCCGTAGAAGCCGTGACCACGTTCGCGATCCTACGCATGTCGTCCGGCCTTCAGGTCCCTCGTCGGGACCTCCCCGTAGAAGCGAGATAGACAACCCGGCCCGCGACCTCGTCTACCCCCTTCAGGTCCCTCGTCGGGACCTCCCCGTAGAAGCGCGGCGTCATGCAGAAGCGCGACGAGAACCAGCTCCCTTCAGGTCCCTCGTCGGGACCTCCCCGTAGAAGCAACGCCGACGACCGCGCCACCGAGCGCGAGAACGCCGCGCCTTCAGGTCCCTCGTCGGGACCTCCCCGTAGAAGCGGATTGTCGATGAACGCGGCCGTGGACCGGATCACGTTCCTTCAGGTCCCTCGTCGGGACCTCCCCGTAGAAGCAGCGATCGGATGGTGGCCGCGCAGCCCCCGAGACCCCTTCAGGTCCCTCGTTGGGACCTCCCCGTAGAAGCTCCCGCCAGGACGTCCGTATCGTGCGTGACTACCGCCTTCAGGTCCCTCGTCGGGACCTCCCCGTAGAAGCCTGATCGACACGGCGCGGACTGCGGCGAAGGCCGACCTTCAGGTCCCTCGTCGGGACCTCCCCGTAGAAGCTCGGACGCCAGCTCATCCTTCAGCCGACGGATCTCGTCCCTTCAGGTCCCTCGTCGGGACCTCCCCGTAGAAGCCCTGCCACGTCAGCATGACGTCGGCGTTCAGCGCCCCTTCAGGTCCCTCGTCGGGACCTCCCCGTAGAAGCACTTGGTATGACGCCCCAAGGGGCCGGGTGTGAACCCTTCAGGTCCCTCGTCGGGACCTCCCCGTAGAAGCCGGCCAAACGTCCGCTGGCGACGGATGCGGTGACCCCGCCTTCAGGTCCCTCGTCGGGACCTCCCCGTAGAAGCGCTCTCAGCCTGCGCACGGTCATACCCGACCGTCCACCCTTCAGGTCCCTCGTCGGGACCTCCCCGTAGAAGCACTTATTTCACGCAGGTCTGCGTCTGCGTGAAGTGCCTTCAGGTCCCTCGTCGGGACCTCCCCGTAGAAGCCCGACGTTCCGGTTCGATCCGCTGTCCGAGACGGACGCCTTCAGGTCCCTCGTCGGGACCTCCCCGTAGAAGCGCCGCACTTCTCACCGTCGCATTCCTCATCATCCTCCCTTCAGGTCCCTCGTCGGGACCTCCCCGTAGAAGCAGCGTCAGGGCCTGCGAGCCCGCGCCGACGGAGACGCCTTCAGGTCCCTCGTCGGGACCTCCCCGTAGAAGCCAGGTGGGGGACAAGGCGATCGTGAAGGGCTCATGGGCCTTCAGGTCCCTCGTCGGGACCTCCCCGTAGAAGCATCGTCGCGTCGTCCGGCCATTCCGACGCGAAGCACCCTTCAGGTCCCTCGTCGGGACCTCCCCGTAGAAGCAGGGCGATGAGGGTGGCCGTCAGTCGCGTGAGCCGCGCCTTCAGGTCCCTCGTCGGGACCTCCCCGTAGAAGCAACAGCGCCTGATTGTCGTCCGCTGGCTCTTCGGCGCCTTCAGCTCACGGGTGGCCGCGGATCGGGTCGTCACGTCGGCGGACGGGACTTCAACCGGGGCGAGTGCGAGCGGATGGAGGACGCGGGCGTGCGGTTCGGCCCCGAGGGGATCGCGGAGGTGGGGGGCGCAGCGCTGGTACGTCCACCTCGACCTCGACGTGCTCGACCCCGACGCCGTGGGCCGGGCGGACGGCTACGCGCCCCCGGAGGCCTCAGGGTCCCCCGAGATCGTCGACCTTCTCGCCCGCCTCCGGGGGCCCGTTGGTCGCGGCCGCGGTGACCGCCTACGACCCATCGTGCGACCCCCACGGCGCCGTTGGGGTCGCCGGGCGCGAGCCGCTCTACGCGCTCACGTCGGCACGGGCTGGGCCACCAGGTGCTCGCCGGTGACGCCGCCCTGCGTGAGCACTCAGCTCAGACTCCTTCGGAGCGCACGCGGAATCTCCAGCCCGCGACCTGGTGCCCGAGGATGAAGAAGCGCACCACCCAGCGTCCGGGATGCGCGTTGACGAACCCGGCGAAGAACAACCGGCTGACGCCGCGGGCCCCGGTGTGGCCGGGCTTGCAGCTCACGGTGTCCTTGCGCGTGAGGTGCACGACGCAGGCGGTGTACGTGGCTCGCCTCGGCTTGGAGACGGTGAACCGCGACTGCCAGTAGGCGCCCTGCGAACCCGTCCCCCGCCGAGGGTACACGCCGTCGTACTTCTGTTTCCTCGCTTGGGCCGGGGCGGCCAACGGCAGCGCCAGCGCTGCGAGAACCACAGCCATCACGAGGCGGCTCATGGCTCGTGTGGTACCCCGACGCGCCGACGCTATGCGTGTCGTCTCTCAGGTCGTTACGCGTTCCGCGCTTACCTGGGGCGGTAGGCGTGGGCGCGGTGGGCGATCTTGACCACGGTGACGACGCGGCTGGTCTGGTCGATCTCGTAGATGATTCGGAACGGGCCGCGTCGGGCGACCCAGAGGCCCTCGAGCTCGAAGCGCAGTTGCTTGCCGAGGCGACGGGGGTTGCCCTCGATCGCCACCAGGGTGTCCAGCACCGCGTCGATGTGCCGGGGAGGAATCCGCTCCAGGTCGCGACGGGCGGGTCCTGCGACTTGAAGTCGCCAGCCCAGGGGCGTTCACCGGGCCCGATGGGCGAGGGCATTGCGAAGGTCCTCGAGCGAGGTGACATCTCCGGCCCTCGCCGCGTCCTGTCCGTCACGGATGCCGGCGAGAAGATCGGCGTCGCTGAGAACCTGAAGCGTCTCTTCCAGGCCTTCGAGATCCTCGATCGAGAGAAGCACGGCGGCCGGCCGCCCGTTCCGCGTGACGATCACGCGCTCGTCCTGTGAGGACACGCGATCGATGATCTCCGAGAACCGGGCTTTCACGTGAGCCAACGGCAGGGTCTCGCTCATGACCGCGATCGTAGTCACGTTGCCTTGCTTCAGGTTCCTCCCCGGCGGGCCGCCGTGCTCACGTCCGCACGGGCCGGGCCACGGGTCGCTCGCCCGTGAAGCCGCCCTCGGGGTCGACGAGGATCGCCCCCTCGCCCGAGGCGTAGGCCTCCTCGCCGTGGCTGACGATGTCCATCCCGATCGCCTCCTCGTGCTCTGACACGCGGAGGGGCATGAGCCGCCCGAGGAGCTTCAGGATGACGAAGGTCGCCCCGAAGGCGTAGGCGGGGGCGGCCAGCGCGGCGAGCGCCTGCTTGCCGAGCTGCGCCGCGTCGCCGTAGAGCAGGCCGTTGGCCACGCCGTTCCACCCGACCTGGGCGACGAGCCCGATGAAGAGGATGCCGGTGAAGCCCGCCACGCCGTGGGCGGCGAGCACGTCGAGCGTCTCGTCCACCCGCGTGCGCGGACGCCAGACGATCACGGCGTAGCTCGGCAGCGCCGCGACGACCCCGAGCGCCATCGCCCAGCCGGGGCTGATGAAGCCCGCCGCCGGCGTGATCCCCACGCAGCCGACGATGATCGCGGTCGCGGCGCCGATCGCCGTCACCTGGCGCTGGCGGACGAGATCGAGGACGAACCACGTGGCGAGCGCGCACGCCGGGGTGAGCAGGGTGTTCGTGAAGGCGAGGACCGCGGGCCTCCCCGCCGAGAGGCCGCTGCCGCCGTTGAAGCCGAACCAGCCGAACCAGAGCAGGCCGGCGCCCACGAGCACGTACACCGCGTTGTGGGGCAGGAGCGCCTGGCGCCCGTAGTCCTTCCGCGCCCCGACCACGAGCGCGGCGGCGAGCGCCGAGAACCCGGAGCCCATCTCGACCGGGACGCCGCCGGCGAAGTCGAGCGTCCCCTGGTCCTGCAGCCACCCGCCGCCGAACGCCCAGTGCGCGAGCACCGCGTAGACGAGCACGGACCACAGGCCGGCGAAGACCAGGAACGCGCCGAAGCGCATCCGCTCGACCACGGCGCCGGACACGAGCGCGGTGGTGACGATGCAGAAGGTCGCCTGGAAGGCGAAGAAGAGGACATGCGGGATGGTCGTGCCGGGGCGCGGAGCGAGCGTCACGCCGTGGAGGAAGACGTTGTGCAGGCCGCCGACCAGGCCGTTGCCGTGATCGAAGGCGAGGGAGTAGCCGACCACCGCCCACGCCACCGTGGCGACGGCGAGGGCGGCGACGGACATCATGAACGTGTTCAGCGTGTTCTTCGCGCGCACGAGCCCGGCGTAGAAGAGCCCGAGCGCCGGGGTCATGAGCAGGACGAGGGCCGTCGCGGCGAGCATCCATGCGGTGTCGCCGGCGTTGACGGCGGTGGCCGCGATCACTTGCCCACGGGGGTGACCGCGCCGCGGTCGGTCTCCCCGGTGCGGATGCGGACCACCCGCTCGAGCGGCACCACGAAGATCTTCCCGTCGCCCACCTCGCCGGTGCACGCGCCGGCGCAGAGCGCGTCGATCGTCGGCTGGACGAAGTCCTCGGAGACGGCGACCTCGAAGCGGACCTTCTCGGCGAGGCCCATCCGGACGGTCGTGCCCCGGTAGGTCTCGACGCGGTCGAGCTCACCGCCGTGGCCCTGGACCCGGCTCATCGACAGCCCGCGCACCTCGGCGCGGTACAGCGCTTCCAGGACATCGTTCGTCTTCTCGGGGCGGACGATGCCGATCACGAGCTTCATGAGACGCTCCTTCTTTCGGGCGAGGACGGGAGCGCGGGGCACGTTGCCGCCCGGGCGGAGCCACGGCTATCGCCCAGTGGCCAAAGATCCCCCCCCGCCTTTGTCCAGAGGGCGGTTCCCGTGGCCGTAGCGCCGCGCGGGCACGCCCTCGAGGCGCCCCACCTCGTCGGCGAGGTACTACTTGGGGTGCCCGCTACCGGCCGGGGCCGGGCGAACCGGGGCCGTCGGGCAGCGCGAAGTGCGGGTTCTCGATGATCCCGACGACGTTTCCCGACAGGTCGGTCACGGAAGCGACGCGGATCCCGCCGCCGACATCCCGGACGGGCTCGCGCGCGGTGGCGCCGGCATCGAGCAGCCGGTCCCAGGCCCCGTCGCAGTCGGGCACGCCCCAGTACGTCACCGGACCATCCCCGGCAGACCCGTCGGGGTCCAGCGCGAGCTCGTAGCCGGCGACGGAGAAGCCCACGTAGAACGGCTCGTCGAAGTACGGCCCGAAGCCGAGCAGGCCCGTGTACCAGGCCTTGGCGGCGTCCAGGTCCGGGGCGGGGTAGATGACGGTGCGCAGTCCGAGGAACATGCCGCACACAATGACGGCTCTGGGCGCGGGGCGGGAGGATCAGGCCGCGACAGGCGCGGGCAGGGGGAAGAGACCGAGGAAGCGCGCCGCGGCTTGCTCGTCCGTGTCGATCACCACATCGGGGACTCGGACTCCCCCCAGGCGTACCGTCACCGCTCGCTCGGCGCGGTGTCCTCGAGGCGCTGGATCAGGGGGCGCAGGCGCTCGTCGATCTCGTGCTCGCCGAGCCGCACGTGGTGCTGGCGCGCGCCCGACCTGACCGTCAGGTCGTACTGGTAGCGATCGGGCGCGCCGGCGATCGCACCCTGCGCCGCCGGGCGCCGCAGCAACGCGTCCACGCCCGCGCGCTCGTGGGGGGTCAGCGCTTCGGTGGGGAGGGCGGCGCGCAGCGGCACGTTCGCGAAGCCCCCGCTGCGCTCGAGCGTGATTCGCTCCGGCTCGTCGCCCATCAGTGGACGTCGATCCCCACGCCCTTCCAGCCGTCCTGCACGGCGCTGGCCTCGGCACCCGCGCCGTAGAGCCGGCGGGCGGTGGCGAGCGTGAGCCGGGCGAACGCGCGGAAGCTCGCGTTCGGCGTGAGGTGAGGATCGCGGAGCGACTCGTACCAGATGCGCCCCGCCTTCTCCCATGAGTGACCGCCGATCTTCATGGCGACGTCGTGGAAGGCCTTGTTGGGGATGCCGGAGTTGGTGTGCACGCCACCGTTGTCGCTCATGGTGTGCACGTAGTCCTTCATCGTGGCCGGCTGGTCGTCACGCTCCCAGGCGGTGCCGGGCGCCGCCAGCGAGCGCAGCGCCGTGCCGGGGAACCCGGGCTTGACGATGTCCGCGCCGATCAGCCAGTCGGCCTGCTCCACCGTCTGGCTGAGCTTGAACTGCTTGACCTGGACGCCGAACACGTCGGAGATCGACTCGTTCAGCGCCCCGGACTGGTTGAGGTACTGGAGGGCCGCTTCGCGTTCTGTGACGCCGTGCGTGAGCTCGTGGCCGATGACGTCGAGCGACTTGGTGAAGCGGTCGAACATCTTGCCGTCGCCGAACACCATCTCGGTGCCGTCCCAGAACGCGTTGTCGTAGTCCCGACCGTAGTGCACCCAGCCGTGCAGCGGCATGCCCTGGTCGTCGATCGAGTCACGGTAAAACTGCGCCCAGTAGAACGCGTAGGTGTCGCCCAGCCCGTCGTAGGCCTCGTCGACGGTCACGTCCTGTACGGGCGGGTCGCCCTCCGCCCGCACGCGGGTCGGATCGGTGGTCGGCATCTTGCCGTGGCAGTCGAAGATCGTGCGCGCGGGTCGCCCCGGGGTGGGGCTCTGGAGCACCGTCGCCGGGTTGGCGGGAGTGCCCACGAGCGAGTTGTGGACCCGGGTCGTGCGCAGCGTGGTGTCGACCGAGAGCGTGCGCAGGACGGCGTCGCGCTCCTCGTCGGTGCCACGCCGCGCGAGCTCCTCGAGCAGGACGGGCGGAACGATGCATGCGATCGAGCAGCGATGGTGCACGTGCGGCCTCCAGGCGTCCCGGGTGAGGGCGACGCTATCGGAGTTTGCGCGGCGCCGCGGGAAGCTGGGGCATCGCCTGCACCAGGCTCTCCAGGGGCGCGAAGAGGTCACCGTGCTCCTCGACGCGGCGCAGCACTGTGTCGGCCTCGAAGCGCAGCAGATCGGGGTCGTGGGCGGCGTGGCAGGCCTCGACCTCCTCCCAGGTGACCGGGGTGGAGACCGTCGGCGCCTCGCGGGCGCGCAGCGAGTAGACCGCCACGGTGGTCTTGTGCTCGTCGTTCTGGCTCCAGTCGACGAACACCTTGCCGGGCCGCAGTGACTTCGTCATCCGCGAGACGATCCGGTCGGGGGCGCGGGCCTCGAGCAGTCCGGCCACTCCCTTCGCGAAGGGCTTGGTCCGCGCGTAGGACGCCGCCCCGTCGAGCGGGGCGTAGACCTGGAGGCCCTTGGAGCCCGAGGTCTTCGCGAAGCACTCGACGCCCAGCTCGGCCAGCAGCGCGCGGACCTCGAGACCCACCCCGCAGCAGTCCACGACGTCCGCGGGCGCGCCGGGGTCGAGGTCGAACACGAGGAGCGTCGGATGCGCCATGTCTTCCACCTCCGACAGCGACGTGTGCAGCTCGAGCGAGGCGAGGTTCGCGACCCACACGAGCGTGGGCAGGTCGTCGCAGACGACGAACTCCGTGTCGCCCACGCGTGCCGTGCGCACCCAGTCGGGGCGGTGGCCCGGCGCGTTCTTCTCGAAGAAGTGACCGGCCTCGACGCCGTCGGGGTAGCGCTTGCGGGTCAGCGGCCGGTCGCGCAGGTGGGGCAGCAGCACCGGGGCGATCCGGATGTAGAAGTCAAGCATCTGCCCCTTTGTGAAGCCCGTGGACCACAGCGGCTTCTCGAGGTTGGAGATCTTCAGCCGGCGGCCGTCGATCTCGAGCTCGTGGGAGCTCGGCTTCGCGGTCCGGCGCTTCGCCGGGGCGGCGGGCGGAGGCGCAGGCGGGGGCGGGGGCGACTCGTCCACCGGCTCCTCGCCCTCGCGGACCACGCTCGCGGGATCGGCGTCGTCGCGCATCCCCTTGTAGGACGGATGGCGGATCTGCCCGGCCCGGGTCCACTCCGTGAACGCCACCTCGGCCACGAGCTCGGGCTCCACCCACTGCGCCCCCTTGGGTAGCCGGCCGCCGGTGAACGGGGAGGACCCTCGCTCGCGCGCGGCGAGCTCGCGGCCCACCCGCGTGAGCTCGGCCTGGGTGAAGCCCGTCCCCACCCGTCCGGCGTAGCGCAGCGCCCCCTCGTCGTGGTACCCGATGAGCAGCGCACCGATCCGCTCACGCCGCCTGCCCTCCCCGGGCAGCCATCCGCCCACGACGAATTCCTGGCGGCGGACGTGCTTGACCTTGACCCAGCAGCCCGTGCGCCGACCCGGCTCATAGCACGAGGAGCGCTTCTTGGCCACAAGCCCCTCGAAGCCGCCCTCGCGCGTGACGCGCGTGACCGCCTCGGGGTCGCCGGCGAGCACCGCCGGGGTCTTCCAGTGCGGCCCGTCCAGGCCCAGGCCCTCGAGCGCCGCGCGGCGCTCGGTCCACGGGCGGTCCATCAGCGAGCGCCCGTCGAGGTGCAGGACGTCGAAGACCATGAGGGCGACCGGGGTGTCGCGCCGGCGGCGCTGGACCGCGGCCTCCGAGCCCACGTGCATCCGGCCCTGGAGGCGCTCGAAGCTCGGCCGGCCCTGCGCGTCGGGGGCGATGACCTCCCCGTCGAGCAACGCGGGGCGGGAGCCGAGCGCGCGGCCCAGCCCTCCGAGCTCCGGGTACTGCGCGGTGATGTCGCGGCCGTTGCGCGACTCGAGCCGCACCTGTCCTGAGTCGACCCAGACGAGCGCGCGGACCCCGTCCCACTTGACCTCGTAGGCCCACGCACCGCCGTCGCGGGGGAGCTCGCCGACCCGGGCGAGCATGGGCGCGACGCGTTGCGGCAGCGGCTCGGCCCCGGGGTCGGCGGCGGGATCCATCCGGTGCAGCATCCAGTCCTTCCCCTTGGTGCGGAACAGGACGTAGCGGCCGCGGACGCGCTCGCCGTGGAAGGTGACCATCACCTCGTCCTCGCGCCACTTGTGCTGCTCGTAGGTGCCCGTGTCCCAGATCCCCATGGTCCCCGCGCCGTAGTTGCCCGTGGGGATGTCGCCCGAGAACTCGAGGTACTCGAGCGGATGGTCCTCGGTGTGGACCGCGAGGCGGTCGTCCTCGGGGCGCTCGGGGATCCCGCGCGGCACCGCCCAGGAGGCCAGCACGCCGTCGTGCTCGAGGCGCAGGTCCCAGTGCAGGCGGCGCGCGTGGTGCTCCTGCACCACGAAGCGGCTGGTCGAGGGTCCGCGACCCTCGAGTCCCCCGGGCTCGGGCGTCCCCTCTAGATCGCGCTTGGCGCGGTAGGCGCGGAGGCGGTCGGCCATCCGGTGAGTGTGCCCGCGAGCGCCGTCGCGATCGCGCGCTCGAGCTCGGCGCGGGTGAAGGGCTTGAGCAGGTGCGCGACGGGGTCGAGCCGCGCCGGCGCGGGGCCGGGCGGGTAGATCGAGAGGGCGACGACGGGGAGGTCAGGCCGCTCGGTGTGCAGTCGCTCCCCGCAGGCCAGGGCACGGTCGTCGTCCGTGTCGACGAGCAGGAGCTCGGCGGTATCGGAGTCCCCACGGCAGGGCAGTTGCTCGTGGCCGAGCCGGGACACCGCGCGCTCGAGGAGGTGGAGCACCTCGCGATGCGGCTCGCAGATGAGGACCCGGGCGATGGGGGCAGCCTCGCCGCCCCGAGGTTCCTCTCCCGGCGGTATCTGGTATGAACTTGGTATGAAACGTTCGTCGGTGCTCGTGGTGGATGACGAGGAGGACGTCCGCGGCCTCATCCGGCTCCTGCTCGAGCGCGCCGGCCTGGACGTGACCGAGGCCGGCTCGGGGCGCGAGGCCCTGCGCCGCCTGCACCAGGTCCACCCCGACCTCGTGGTCCTCGACGTCACGATGCCCGAGCTCGACGGCTGGCAGGCCCTGGAGCGCATCCGCGACCTCTCCGACGTGCCCGTGCTCATGCTCACCGCCCGCGCGGCCGAGCTCGACAAGGTGCGCGGGCTCAAGGCGGGCGCCGACGACTACGTGACCAAGCCCTTCGGCCGCCAGGAGCTCCTCGCGCGCGTGGAGGCGCTGCTGCGCCGCTCGGCCGGCCCGCCGGAGGTGCGCGAGGCCTACGCCGACGGCGCCGTGCAGATCGACTTCGCCTCCCGGGAGGTCCAGATCCTCGAGCCGCGCCCCCACGCGGTGCAGCTCACCCCGCTGGAGTTCCGCCTCCTCGGCGCGTTCGTCCGCCACCCCAACCAGGTGCTGGGTCGCGACCAGCTCCTCGAGCTCGTGTGGGGCGACGCGGAGACCGTCGCGGCCGACCAGGTCAAGCTCTACGTGGGCTACCTGCGGCGCAAGCTCGCGTGGGACGTGGCCGAGCGCTCCCCGCTCGAGACCGTGCGCGGCTTCGGCTACCGCTACCGCCCGTCCATGGAGGACGCCCTCTGCGAGCAGGCGCCCGGGGCGGCGTTGCCGACCTCCACCTAGACCTAGACCGCCGGCCGGTCAGGCCGGTCCGGCAGCTCCACCCGGAACGTCGTCCCCTCGCCCACCGCGGAGGCCACCTCCACCGTGCCGCCGTGCGCCTCGGCGATCGCCCTGACGATCGTCAGCCCGAGGCCCACCCCGGGCACCGCCTGGCGCACCGCGGAGTCCGCCCGGAAGAAGCGCTCGAAGAGCCGGGCCTGGTCCGCGAGAGCGATCCCGGGGCCGGTGTCCTCGACCTCGAGCACCATGCACCCGTCCTCTCGCCCGAGGCGCACGACGACCGCCCCGTCGCTCGGCGTGAACTTCAGCGCGTTGGTGACGAGGTTGTCGAGCACCTGGCCGAGGCGGTCGCGGTCGCCCCATACCGGCCCGCTGTCGGCGATCTCCGCGCTCAGGGCGATGGAGCGGCTCTCGGCCCGCGGGCGGGCGGCGTCCACCGCCTCGCGCGTCACCGCGGCGAGGTCGACGGGACCGGGATCGAGGGCGAGCGTCCCCGCCTCGACCTGCGCGACGAAGAGCAGGTCGCCGACGAGGCGCAGCAGCCGCGTGGCGTTGCGCTGGACGATTTCGAGGTAGTGGCGGTGGTCCTCGGCGAGGGGCTCCTCGTCGTCGAGGACGAGCTCGAGGTAGCCGATGACCGAGGTCAGGGGGGTGCGGAGCTCATGGGAGACGAGGGCGAAGAACTCGTCCTTCAGCCGGTCGGCGCGGATGACGCTCGCCCGCCGGCGCGTGGAGGCCAGGGCGATGGCGTTGGAGAGCATCGCGGCGGCCGGGGGGAAGAGGTCGGCGAGCTCGTCCTGGGTTCCCGCCGGTTGTTCGCCGCTCCAGGCGAGGACGAGGAGGCCCACGGTCGCCCCCGCGTGCACGAGGGGGACGGCGAGCTCAGCGCCGATCCGGGTGAGGAGGCGGCCGGGCGCGCCGGAGGGCAGCGCGACCGACTCGCCCGCGGCGAGCGCGCCGGCCGCGGGACCGGCCTCAGGGAGCTCGGGCGGGGGATCCGCGACTCCCACGGCGGCGAGCACCGTCGGCCACGCGTCCTCCTCGGCGGCGTAGAGGACGGCGGCGCGCGCTCCCGAGAGCTCGGCGAGCTCGGTGGCGATCGTCCGCGCCAGCTCCCCGCGCTCGATCTGGGTGGCGATGCGGCGTCCGAACGCGCCGTAGCGGGCGACCCGCGCCTTCTCGACCTCGAGTCGCTCCCCCGCGCGGGCGAGCTCCTCCCGCCGGACGCCGAGCGCCTTGTTCTGCTCCCTGGCGAGCACGGCGGCCAGCGCCGCGCTCGCGAGCGCCGTCCGTGCGCTCAAACCCCGCATCGGGGGGAAACTACTCCCGTGCCCGCCCGCCTCTCCATCCCCGTCGAGCACGACGGGTTCCTCGATGCGGTCGCCGTCGAGGAGCCGCTGGAGATCCGGGTCGACGGCGAGGCGCTCGCGGTGACCATGCGCACCCCGGGCCATGACGAGGAGCTCGCCCTCGGGTTCCTGCACGGCGAGGGGCTCATCGGCCCCGCGCCGCGGGCGGTGGGCCTCCCCGCGGATCTCGCTCAGAACACGGTGGAGGTCGCGGGCCCGCTGGATCGCCCGCCCGGTACGCGTCGCTTCTACACGTCCTCCTCGTGCGGGGTGTGCGGGAAGGGCGCGCTGGAGGAGGTGGCGGTCCATGCCGCCCCGCTGCCGGCGGGCCCGGTGGTGGCCCGGGAGCTCCTGGCCGGGTTGCCCGACCGCCTCCGCCAGCCCGGCTTCGAGCGCACGGGGGGACTGCACGCCACCGGGCTGTTCTCCGCGGAGGGGGAGCTGCTGAGCGTCCGCGAGGACGTGGGACGCCACAACGCGATGGACAAGGTGGTGGGCCGCGCGCTGCTCGACGGTGGGCTGCCCCTCCACGACCGCCTGCTGTGCGTGAGCGGCCGCCTCTCCTTCGAGCTTGTGCAGAAGGCCACCGTCGCGGGCGCGCCGATCCTCGTCGGGGTGGGCGCGCCGACCTCGCTGGCGGTCTCGCTGGCCCGCGACCGGGGGCTGACCCTCGGCGGCTTCGCGCGCGCGGGGCGCGTGAACGTCTACGCGGGCGCCGCGCGGGTGGGTTGACCGGCCCGGGTAGCTTCCACCGTATGCCCTGGACCGCTGCGGACATCCCTGACCAGACCGGCCGGCGCGTCGTCGTCACCGGCGCGAACTCGGGGATCGGCTGGGTGGCGGCGCGGGAGCTCGCCCGGGCCGGCGCCGATGTCGTCCTCGCCGTCCGTGACATCGACAAGGGCCGGGCGGCGGCGACGCGCATCTCCGACGCGACGGCGGGGGCGGACCCGGAGGTCCGCCCGCTCGACCTCGCCGACCTCGCCTCCGTGCGCGCGTTCGCGGGCGATTGGACGGGCCCGCTCGACCTCCTCGTCAACAACGCGGGCGTCATGGCAACCCCGTACCGCAAGACGCAGGACGGGTTCGAGCTCCAGTTCGGCACGAACCACCTCGGGCACTTCGCGCTGACCGGGCTCCTGCTCGCCTCCCTGCTCGAGGTCGACGACCCGCGCGTCGTGTCCGTGTCCTCGGGCGCGCACCGGATGGGGAAGATGCGCTGGGACGACCTGCAGGGGGAAAGGAGCTACCAGCGCTGGCGCGCCTACGGCCAGTCCAAGCTCGCCAACCTGCTCTTCACGCTGGAGCTCGGGCGGCGGGCGGGCGCCCGCGGGATCCCGCTGCGCGCCGTCGCCGCGCATCCGGGCTACGCCGACACGAACCTCCAGGTCCGCGGGGCGCAGATGGAGGGCTCCTCGCTCAAGGAGCGCCTCGGCCGCCTCGGCAACGTGGTCCTCGCCCAGTCCGCCGACATGGGTGCCCTGCCCACGCTCTTCGCCGCGGCCGCGCCCGGCCTGCCCAGCGGGACCTACGTGGGACCGGGCGGCCCGGGGGAGGCGCGCGGCCACCCGAAGGTCGTGGGCACGTCCCGCGCCGCGCGCGACGCGGCGGACGCGACGCGCCTGTGGGCGATCTCCGAGTCGCTCACCGGCGTGACCTACGCCTGGCCCGAGGCGCGGGTGGCCGCATGAGGCTCGCCACCGTCCGCTCGCCCGGCGGCCTGGCCCGCGCCGTCGAGATCCGGGGGCAGGAGGTCGTCGCCTTCCCGGTGGGCACCACCACGCACGACCTGCTGGCGCTCGACGCGCCCGCCCCGGCCGACGGCGGGGAGACGTGGGGCCTCACCGAGGTCGAGCTCCTCGCGCCCGTGCCGCGTCCCCGGGCGATCTTCGGGATCGGCCTGAACTACGCCAACCACGCGCGGGAGACGGGCCAGGAGCTGCCCGAGCGACCGATCGTCTTCATGAAGCTCCCCGCGAGCTCCGCGCCACCGGGCGCGCCGGTCCGGGTGCCCGAGGCCGCGGCGGCCCGGCTGGACTACGAGGGCGAGCTCGTCGCGGTGCTCGGGCCCGCGGGCCGCGTCGCGGGCTACGCGGTCGGCGACGACCTCTCGGCCCGCGACCTCCAGGGCGCCGAGCCCCAGTGGACGCGGGCGAAGGCCTTCGACGCCTCGTGCCCCTGGGGCCCGTGGATCACCACGGTCGACGAGGTCGGCGACCCCGAGGCCCTGCACCTGCGCACCTGGGTCAACGGCGACCTCCGCCAGGACTCGCCCACCTCTGAGCTGGTCTTCGGCCCGCAGGCCTGCGCGGACTTCATCGCCGAGACGTGCACGCTGGAGCCCGGCGACCTCATCCTCACCGGGACACCGGCCGGCGTCGGGCAGGGCCGCGACCCCCGCACGTGGCTCGCTCCGGGCGACGTGATCCGGATCGAGATCGAGGGCCTGGGAACGATCGAGCACGCGATCGCCTGACGCCGACGCTGCGGGCCGCATGGCGCCCGCCTGACGCTCAGTGCTTCTCGATCACCCGGTCGATGAGGCCGTACTCCACCGCCTGCTCGGGCTTGAAGAACCGGTCGCGCTCCATGTCGACGTGAACCTGGTCGACGGGCTGCCCCGTGTGGTGGGCGTAGATCTCGTCGATCCGCCGGCGGGTGTTGAGGATCTCCCGGGCGTGGATCTCGATGTCGGTGGACTGCCCCTCGAAGCCGGCGCTCGGCTGATGGATGAGGATCCGCGAGTTGGGCAGGCACATTCGCTTGCCCTTCGCCCCGCCCATGAGCAGCAGCGAGCCCATCGACATGGCGATCCCCACGCACATCGTGGACACGTCGGGCTTGATGAACTGCATCGTGTCGTACACCGCCATGCCGGCGTAGATCGAGCCGCCCGGGGAGTTGATGTAGATCGAGATGTCCTTGTCGGGGTCCTCGGACTCCAGGTGGAGGAGCTGGGCCACGATGAGGTTCGCGATCTGGTCGTCGATCGGCGTGCCGAGGAAGATGATCCGCTCGTTGAGCAGCCGGGAGTAGATGTCGAACTCGCGCTCGCCGCGGGCGGTGCGCTCGATGACCATGGGAACGAGGGGCATGGCGTCCAGTCAAGCACCCCGCCGGCCCGGACGCCCTGCGTCGTCTAGCTTGCGCCGAATGACGCGGTACCTCCTCGGCGTCGACGTGGGGACGGGCTCGACGAAGGGCGTCCTCGTCGGGCCGGACGGCACCGTCGTCGCGACCGCGTCGCGCCCCCACGCGATGTCGCTGCCGCGCCCGCGGTGGGCGGAGATGGACGCCGAGGCCGACTGGTGGGGCGACGCGGTCGCGGTGATCGCCGAGCTCGCCGACGGGGTGGACGCGGCGGCGATCGGCGGGGTCTGCGTGTCGGGCCTCGGGCCGTGCCTGCTCATGGGCGACGCCTCGGACCGGCCCCTGCGCCCGGGGATCCTCTACGGGATCGACATGCGCGCGACGCACGAGATCGCCGAGCTGACCGAGCGCTACGGGGCGGAGGCGATCCTCGCCCGCTGCGGCAAGGAGCTCTCCACCCAGGCCGTCGGGCCCAAGCTGCTCTGGGTGCGCCGGCACGAGCCCGAGGTGTGGGAACGCGCCCGGCGCTGGTACTCCTCGCACTCCTTCGTGGTCGCGCGGCTGACCGGCGAGTACGTGCTCGACCATCACACGGCGAGCCAGAACGACCCGCTCTACGACCTCGACGCCAACGCCTGGGCCGAGGACTGGGCCGACGATGTCGCCCCGGGCCTGGAGCGCCCGCGCCTGGTCTGGCCGACCGAGGTGGTGGGGGAGGTGACCCCCGCGGCGGCGGAGCAGACCGGGCTCCGGGCCGAGACCCCGGTGTGCGCGGGCACCGTCGACGCGTGGGCGGAGAGCTTCTCGGCCGGGGTCCGGGCGCCCGGCGAGCTCATGCTCATGTACGGCTCGACGATGTTCCTCGTCCAGGTCGCGGCCTCCTCGCGCGCGCACCCGGGGCTGTGGACCACCGCGGGGGTGGAGGCGGGCTCCCACACGCTGGCCGCGGGCATGGCGACGTCGGGCAGCCTGACGACCTGGGTGCAGGAGCTCACGGGTGGCGCGCCGTTCGCGCAGCTCGTGGCCGAGGCGGCGCAGACGCCGGCGGGGGCCGACGGGTTGGTCGTGCTGCCCTACTTCGCGGGGGAGCGGACGCCGATCTTCGATCCCGAGGCGCGGGGCGTGGTGGCCGGGCTCACTCTCCGCCACCGCCGTGGGCACGTGCTCCGGGCCGTGTACGAGGGCATCGCCTACGGCATCCGGCAGATCCTCGGGCTGCTCGAGGAGGCCGCGGGGCCGGCGTCGCGGGTCGTGGCGGTCGGCGGGGGGACGCAGGGCGGGCTGTGGACCCAGATCGTCACGGACGTGACGGGGCGCGAGCAGCTTCTGCCCGCGGAGACCATCGGGGCGAGCTACGGCGACGCACTGATCGCGGCCATCGGCACCGGGGTCGTGCCGCCGGAGACGGACTGGTCGCGGGTGTCGAACCGGCTTGTGCCCGACCCGGGGCTGCGCGGGCTCTACGACGAGCTCTACGAGACCTATTGCGACCTCTATCCGGCGACGAAGGAGCAGCTCCACCGCCTCGCGGCCGTCCAGGAGCTCACGCCGGATCCGGGCGGACCGCCCTGAGCGCCGCTCGCGGGGCCGGCGCGCTCGCGGGCCTCGCGCTCCTGGCCCTGCTCGCGGCGCTCGCCCTGCCCTCCGCGGACCGCCGCGCGCTCGCTCCCCGTACCGCCGCCGATCTTCGGACCGACGGTGTCGCCTTTCGCGACGGACGCGTCGCGGTGCCCGGTGCCGAGCTGCACTACGTCCGCGGCGGGCACGGTCCCGGCGTCGTCCTGCTTCCGGGCTTTCCCGAGACGTGGTACGCGTGGCGCAAGGTGATGGGTCCACTCGCGCGCCGGCACACGGTGGTCGCCGTGGATCCGCCCGGCGTCGGCGCGTCCTCACCGGCGCGGGGAAGCGCCTCGGCCCGGACCACGGCGGCCCGGATCGCCGCACTCGTGAAGCGTCTGGGCCTGCGGCGGGTGGCGGTGGTCGGGCACGACCTCGGGGGCTGGACGGCCTACGCCCTCGCGCGCTTCCACTCGCCGCTCGTGACGCGGCTCGCCATCCTTGGTGCCGGGGTGCCGGGGTGGGGGCTCGAGCGACGCCGGGACTTCTCCCGGCGTCCCCGGGCGGGGGACGGCCTGGTCGCTCGCTACCTCGGCCCCGACCGGCAGCCGGCGGCGACGTTCGACGGGGGGGCGCTCGCGGAGTACCTCCGTGCGTACTCGCGGCCAGGCCGGCTCCGGGCCGCCCTGCGGCCCTACCGGGCGTTCGCCGCCGACGTCGCCGCCAACCGCGGCGGCCCGCGGCTGGCCCTGCCGGTCCTCGTACTCGACGCGGACACGGCCGAGGGCCGCGCGAACGCGACCGACGTCCGGCGCGCGGCCCGGCGCGTCCAGGGAGGCGTGGTGGCGGGGGCGAGCCACTACCTCCCCGAGGCGCGCCCGGGGCTCGTCTCCGACCGGCTGCTCGCCTTCCTCTCGCGGTGAAGTCGCTTCCGGACGTCATCGGGCGGGACCTCCAGACGCTGTTCGTCGGCATCAACCCCTCGCTGCTGTCCGCCCAGCGCGGTCACCACTTCGCGCGCCCGGGCAACCGGTTCTGGCCGGCGCTGCACCTCGCGGGCTTCACACCGCGGCGGCTGCGTCCGGACGAGGACGCCGAGTTGCTCGTCTACGGCGTCGGGGTGACCAACCTCGTCGCCCGACCCACCCGCGCCGCCCACGAGCTCGCACTCGACGAGCTCCGCGCCGGGGCGGCGGCGCTCGACGCGCTCTCCGGCCGGTACGCCCCAGGGCTCGTCGCCTGCGTCGGTCTCGGCGCCTACCGCTCCGCCTTCGCGCGCCCACGCGCGGGCATCGGGCTCCAGAGCGAGCGCCTCGGTGGTCGCCCGGTCTGGCTCCTGCCCAACCCGAGCGGACTGAACGCCAACCACCAGCTCCCCGAGCTGGCCCGGCTCTACGGCGAGGCCCGGGCCTACGCGCGTCACCTGCGCACCGGGTCTGCCTGCCGGGTTGAAGCCCTCCGGGCACGGGTACCGCGGACAACATGACCTTCGCCGAGACGCACCCTGACGAGGCCGACGCCGTCGGCGCCGAGAACGAGGCGTCCGAGGACGCGGACAAGCTGCCCGCCGCCCCCGCCGAAGACGACTCCGCCGCGGGCGACACGGACCAGCACTCCTCCTCGGACTCCTAGAAGGGGTGCCGGAGGCGGCGGGCACCGCTCGGCGAGGCCGAGTGGTCGATTGGCCGCCGGAGGGGGGTCCCCAGGTCGCGAACAGCGACACATACTCCTAGTCTGCCGGGGCCGCGATGGTCCCGCTCAACGTCCCCAACGTCCTCACGGTCGCGCGGATCCTCCTCGTGCCCGTGCTCGTGGTCGCGCTGGTCGACCGGACGCGAAACGGGGACGTGCTCGCCGCGGTGGTCTTCGCCGTCGCTTCGCTGACCGACTACGTCGACGGGGAGATCGCCCGCCGGCGCGGGGCGGTGACGACGTTCGGCAAGCTCATGGACCCGCTCGCCGACAAGCTGCTCATCGTCGCCGCGCTCATCGCGCTCGTCTCGCTGCACCGCCTCGCCGCCTGGGTGGCGATGGTCATCATCGCCCGTGAGCTCGTGGTGACGATCCTGCGCACCGCGGCCTCCGCGCAGGGGGTCATCACCCCGGCGGCGACCCTCGGCAAGCTCAAGACCGTCGTGCAGGTCGCGATGGTCATGGCCCTGATCGCGGTGGGCTCCGCGCCGTGGGTCGACGTCCTCGTCTACCTCACGGTCGCGCTGACGATCGCCAGCGGCGCGGACTTCGTGTTCGGGCTGCGCCGCCGGCTGGCTACGCGCCCAGCCAGTCCTGCCTAGTCACGTGTGACGCGGCGCGCTCGCCCGTGGCGAGCTCGTGGCGGATCTCCCCGAGCAGGCCGAAGCGCTCGGCGACGACGTCGTGCTGATGGATCGTCTCGAGGTTCTCCTGGCGGGCGGAGACCCACGAGTCGTCCCCGAGCCGACCGAAGCGCTCGACCACGCCGCGGATCATCTCGCGCACGCAGTCCTCGACGAAGCGGGGGCGCCGATGCGCCTTCTCCACCACCGCGGCCTCGTCGGCGCGCTTCATGAGCTCGTAGATCTCGCTCGACATGGAGCCCTCGACGATCGCCAGCAGCTCCCGCGCGTCGATGTCCTCGTCGCAGGTCTCCGGGCAGCCGATGTGGAGGGTCCCCAGGCCGCGCTGGTTGTGGGTGGCGACGGGGACGGCCTCGAGGATCCGCTCGATCTCGTCGGCGTCGAAGCCCTCCTCCTCCAGGCGCTCACGCGCGGAGGCGGCGACGAGACCCTGGGCACACGGACACGCGGTCATCCCCTGGGCGGCGACGCCGATGATCCGCCGGGTGCCGCGCGCCGAGGCGGTGGCCGAGCCGAAGAGGGTGTAGATCTCCTGCGTGGGGATCCGGGAGACCGGCGCCGGCTTGTGCTCGGGATACCGCGCCGCGATCGTCACCTCGGCGCGGTGAGCGCCCTGGGCCTCGCGCACGCGGTGGGCGATGCGCCCGGCCAGGGCCTCGGCGCGGAAGCCGGCCTCGCCGAGGATGACCTCGCCGATCGCCGCGTTGACCGTTTCCTCGAAGCGCGACATGTGCGCGCCCTTCTGGGCGGCGCCGAGGTCGACGACGCACTCGAGGCGCGCGGAGAAGAGCTGCTCGGCCCCCTCGTGGACGATACGGATGATCTTCTCCACACCGGTGACCCCGACGCGCGAGAGGCTCACCGCGGTGGCGGGCGCGAACGCCTGGACGTCGGGGAGGGTGGGGGCGAGGCGGTCGGCCATGGCGGTATGCCTTTGGTATGGGGAGCGTAGCGGTGGACCCCGCGCACAGCTCCGGGTGCGGCGCCTGGTACCAATTGCCACGTGAATGACACAGCGCTGCTGGGGGGCGAGGCCCCGATCGCCGAGCGGGACGGGCTCTCAGAGCTCATCGCCGAGGGGCAGGAGAAGGGATGCGTCTCGTTCGAGGCCGTCGCGCGGGCCCTGGAGGAGGTGGAGGTCACCAAGGAGCAGGTCTCCCAGCTCCACGGGTACCTCGAGGAGCAGGGGATCGACGTCGTGGGGGCCGACGGTCGGGTGGCCGAGGGCGAGAGCCGGCGGGTCGAGGCCGCCGCCGAGGCCCGCCGCGCCGAGCGGCTCGCGCCGAAGCAGGCGCAGATCGACCTGACCGTCGAGCCGTCGCTGGATTCGTTGCGGCTCTACCTGCGCTCGATCGGCCGGGTGCCGCTGCTGACCGCGACCCAGGAGGTCGAGCTCGCACGGCGGATCGAGCGCGGGGACATGAGCGCCAAGCAGCACATGACCGAGGCGAACCTGCGGCTCGTGGTGTCGATCGCCAAGGGCTACCTCGGACGGGGGCTGACGTTCCTCGACCTGATCCAGGAGGGGTCGCTGGGGCTGATCCGCGCGGTGGAGAAGTTCGACCACCGCCGCGGCTACAAGTTCTCCACCTACGCGACGTGGTGGATCCGTCAGGCGGTGTCCCGCGCCGCGGCCGACAAGGGCCGGACGATCCGCATGCCCGTCCACATGGTCGAGAAGCTCAACAAGGTCGTGCACGCGGAGCGCCAGCTCGTGCAGTCACTGGGGCGCGAGCCGGTGCCCGAGGAGATCGCGCGCGAGCTCGGAATCGCCGTGGGCGAGGTGCGGGACATCCTGCGCCTGGCCCAGCAGCCGGTGTCGCTGGAGAAGCCGGTCGGCGAGGAGGACGAGTCCGAGCTCGGTGACTTCGTCGAGGACGTCGGGGCGGCGTCGCCCTTCGAGCTCGCGTCCGAGAACCTACGGACCGACAACGTCCACCGCGCCCTCGCGGCTCTGCCCACGCGCGAGCGGGAGGTGATCGAGCTGCGCTTCGGGCTCACGGGCGGGAGGCCACAGACCCTGGAGGAGGTCGGCCGGGCGTTCAACGTCACGCGCGAGCGCATCCGCCAGATCGAGACGCACACGCTGAAGAAGCTCGAGGCGCTGCCCGAGGCGCAGCGGCTGCGGAGCGCGTAGCAGGCCGCGCAGCTTCTAGAGTGTCGGCGGTCGCGGCGGGATTCCCGAGCGGTCAAAGGGGACGCGCTGTAAACGCGTTGGCTACGCCTTCGCAGGTTCGAATCCTGCTCCCGCCACTTCACGCCTCCTCCCCCCTCCGAGTGCCCCGACTCGTCGGAAGCAGACCCGGAGGAGGGGACCCTCACGGCTACTCCGTACGCTCCTCGAGGTCCTCGGGCACGCCGACGTCGTCGGCCGGCGCGGGGGACTGCGTCTGGCCGGGCACGCCGCCGCCTTCGATCCGCTCGGTGCCGGTCGCCGGGTTCGTGCCCTCGGTGCCCGTCGCCGCCTCGTCCAGCGTGTCGCCCGTGCCGACGTTCTCGGTCCCGCCCTCGGGACCCTGCTCGCGGTCGTTGGCTTCCAACATCGTTCTGCCTCCCGTGTGGTGGACAGGGGAAGCCTTCCCTTTCGTGGCGATCGCCATACACCCGCCCCCGACCTGCTCGCCGGTCGCCCCCAACGCTCCCGGTGATCCACCGGTCGGCGACGTCCGCACCACATGTGTGATGCCGCCCGCCCGACTGGGCAGACTGATCCGACGATGAACGCCGACCGGGCCAACTCCTACACCCAGCTCGTGGATCTCATGCGCGACGTGGGGCAGGTCAAGTTCCACGCCGACGAGCAGGAGCGCGTCCGCAGCGCGGCCGACATCCTCGTGTTCGCGGAGGTGTGGGACGACGAGGCGCGCGACGCCCTCGAGGACGTCGAGGCCCTGGCCGACCACCTCGTGGACTCCGGTCGCTGGGAGCTCGAGGCGGCCGAGCGCCTGGTCGAGGTCGTCCGGGCCTGCGGGCCCGAGGCCGTGCCCGCCGGGCTGTCGTACTGAGACCGGTTCCCGGGCCGTAATCACCGCGCAGGATCTCCCGGCTCCCCTGGGGAGATGACGCCACGCGCGACAGACTGGAGCCTGGCCGCGCTCGTCGCGCTGCTCGGGGCGACGGGCGCGCTGGTGGTCTGGGCGGGGTCCCCCGGCCGCGGTTGGGTCTTCGCGGTGCACGATGTCGGCGGCTTCGCGCTGGGGGGCGTGCTCGTGTGGAAACTGCGGCGCGTGCTGCCGTTGCGGCGCGCGTCCGCTCCCTCTCTGGGGGCACTCGGCTTCGTGCTCCTCGCGCTCCTGGCGGGCTGGCTGTGGTCGAGCGCCGGCCCCGTCGCGCTGGCGGGCTTCTCCCTCCTGGTCTGGCACACCGCGCTCGGGGCGGTGCTCGTGGTCGTCGTGCTCGTCCACGCGCTGGGTCGCGCGAAGCGGTTGCGGCGCCGCGACCTCGCCGGGCGGCGGCAGTTCCTCGCGTGGGGCGGGACGGCGCTGGGTGCGGTGGTGGCGTGGCGGGTACAGGCCCTCCTCCGTCCCGACCGGCGCTTCACCGGCTCCTACGAGCAGGCGAGCGGCGAGGGCAACGCGTTCCCGACGACGTCATGGGTGGCCGACGCGCCGCGGGAGCTCGGGGCGGACCACCGGGTGACGGTCACCGGGCTCGTCTCCTCGCCCGTTTCGTTGAGCGTGGCCGACCTCGATGCCGGCGACGAGCTTGAGGCCGTGCTCGACTGCACGGGCGGCTTCTGGTCGCGCCAGCGCTGGCGCGGGGTGCGGCTCGACAGGCTCCTCGCGCGCGCGGGCGTGCGAGACGGCGCCGACCACGTCCGCATCGTCTCCCACACGGGCTACCGCTGGTCTTTCGCGCTGCACGACGCAGACCGGTTGCTGCTCGCCACGCATGTCAGCGGCGAGGCGCTGTCCCACGGCCACGGCGCACCCGTCCGCCTCGTCGCGCCGGGGCGCCGCGGCTTTCAGTGGGTGAAGTGGGTGCAGCGGGTCGAGCTCCACGCCGGGCCGGACCCGGGCGCGGGGCCATCGACCGTCTGGAGCTCGTTCACCGCGGCCGGGCGGGGAGCAGCGTGAGCACCGCCCGCGCGTAGCGGCCGGGAGAGTGGACCGTGCGCGGGAGCTCCACGACGAACGCCGTCGCGCCCGGCAACCGATGGTCCTCCCAGCCCGCGACGCTGCCCGGGTAGCGCGTGAGTTGCCGCAGCGGCAGCCGGGCGGCGCGGGCGAACCGCCGCTCCACCGCCACCTTCCCTCCGGACTCGTCGACGACGCCGAGCGGCTGGTGGAACCAGACGCTGATCTGCGGACGGAGGCGGAGGATGAAGGCCCGGGCCGCGCGCGCCTCGGGCTCGGAGAGGGGATGAGGACCGGAGTACTGCTGGTCGCCGCGGCGCCCGAGCGCGCGCCAGGCGTAGGGGAAGTTGCGGTTGAGGTCGACGCCGTGCGCGTTCTGCCGCGTGCGCGCGGCGACGCCGTCGGGGTTGACGTCCTCGAGGAGCCAGAGCGCGGTGCCGGCCGGCGGGTGGGCGGCGCGTAGGCGACGGACGATCGCGATGCCGGCGGACTCGTCTCCGTGGATGCAGCCGACGACGAGGACCTTCCTGGTGGCGGCGGGGTCGCCGAGGACGCGCGCCACGAGCGGACGCCCCATGCGGGAGCGGCCGATCACGACGCGACGCGGGATCGGCGGTCCGGCGCGGCGTGCGGACGACCGTGGTGTGGCTCGGGTGGTGTGTTGGTCGTGGTCGGACAGCAGGACCACCGCCGCGACGGCCACCAGGAGACCGGCGAGGAGGAGTCCTCGGACCACGCTCGCCGGAGCCTCCCGCCAGCGGCGTGAACGACTCCTGAACGCGCGATGCGGCGATGCTTGGGCGGGGCATACGGGAAGGCATGCGCGCAGCCATCCTCAAGCAGTACGGCAAGACCCCCGAGGTGGGGGAGTGGGACGAGCCCACGGCCCAGGACGGCCAGGCGGCCGTGGAGGTCCTCGCGGCGGGGATGAACCCGGTGGACCGCCTCATGGCCACGGGTTCGTATCCGCGCGGCGCACCGCCGGTGCCCTCCGTCGTCGGTCGCGAGGGGATCGCTCGCCTCGAGGACGGGACGTCCACCTACTTCAACTCGTCTATCGCGCCCTTCGGGTCGTTCGCCGAGCGCACCCTGATAGACCCCGAGCGCGCCTTCCCGCTCCCCGCGGGCCTGGATCCGGGGCTCGCGGTCTGCTTCGGGATCGCCGGGATGGCGGCGTGGCTCGCGCTCGAGTGGCGGGCAAAGCTGCGGGAGGGCGAAACCGTGTTGGTCCTCGGCGCGAGCGGCGTGGTGGGGCAGATCGGCGTGCAGGCGGCGCGGCTGCTCGGCGCGGGGCGCGTGGTCGCCGCGGCGCGCAATCCGGAGGGCCTCGAGCGCGCGCGGGAGCTCGGCGCCGACGCCGTCGTGAAGCTCGACGCCGAGGACGACCTGCCCGGCGCCTTGCGTGACGCCGCGGGCGGCGGCGGGCCGGACGTGATCATCGACCCGCTGTGGGGCGACCCGGCCCAGGCCGCGATCGCCGCCGCGGGCGAGGGCGCGCGCTTCGTCCAGATCGGCTCCTCCGCGGCACAGGAGATCTCACTCGCGGCACCGGCGTTCCGCAACAAGATGCTCGTGCTGATGGGACATACGAACTTCGCCGTTCCGCCCGAGGTGCAGCGCGACGCGTTCACGAAGATGGCCGCGCACGGGGCGAAGGGCGAGCTGGTGGTCGACGTCGAGCGGGTGGCGCTCGACGACGCGCCCGACGCCTGGGAGCGCCAGGCCGACTCACCGCGACGCAAGCTCGTGATCGTCCCCTGAGGACCGCCTCAAGGGTTGTGCAGGACGTCGCGAAGCGCGGCCTGGGTCGACCAGAAGGCGAGCTCGTCCCAGGGCAGGGCGTCGGGTGGGAACGCCGCGACCTCCGTCGCCTCCTCGGTGGTGCGCGGCTCGCCGAGCGCGGTCGCGGCGAAGACGATGAGGACGACCCGCTCGTCGGAGCGCGAGTAGACACCGACGAGCTCGCCCAGCTCCACGTCGAGCTCGAGCTCCTCGCGGACCTCACGGCGGGCCGCATCCTCCACCGACTCGCCCAGGTCCACGAACCCGCCGGGGAAGGTCCACAGCCCGGCGCCGGGAGCGAAGGCGCGGCGGAGCAGGACAAGCTTCCCGTCGGCGTCGAAGGGGATCGCGCCCGAGACCGGCTTGGGGTTGTAGTAGGCGCCGTAGCCGCAGTGCGGGCAGAGGATGCGCTGGGGGAAGTCGACCTGGGCGTCGCGCCCGCACCGCGGGCAGAACGACACCTCCTCGAGCGCGGGGTTGAGGCTCGCGCCGTGTTGCGCCGGGTTATGCAGAGGCCGGCGGCTCCCCCGCATCCGGGATGCCGGGCTGGCGCTCCTCGCCCGGCGGCGCCGTGTCGGGGTCGTGCTCGCCGGGCCCGAGCGGCTCGTCCGCGGGCGCGTCGTCGGGAAGCCCCGAGGGGACGTCGTCGGCGGGGTTCAGGTCCTCGGAGTCGGGGCGCTCGGGCATGACGGTCCGCGTACCCCCCGGGGCCTGGCCCCACGCCTCCAACGCGGCTTTTAGGCGCGCCTCGAGCGCGGCCGGCTCCTGCTGCTCGTAGTCGAAGCCCACGTACGCGGAATGCCCTTCGGCGATGGTCTTCTCGCCGACGCACATCTCGAAGCGAAGCCGGAACGACCTGTCGCCGATGTCCTCGGGCCAGAGCCGCACGAGGACCTCGTCCTCCCAGGAGGCCTGAGCCCGGTAGTCGATCTCGTTGCGTGCGAGGATGAGGTCGCGGACCTGGGGTCGGGTCGGCTCGTAGCCCACGCCGAGAGCCTTGAGAAACGCCTGCCGAGCCGCCTCCACGAGGGCCAGGAAGGCCACGTTGTTGAGATGCCCACGAGCGTCGAGATCGGCAAACCGAACGCGCTCGCGGAAGCGGAACGCCACCCTCTCGCCCCCCACCCCCGACCCGCTACGCTCCATCGCCCCCGCCCTCTTAGCTCAGTTGGTAGAGCACTTCCATGGTAAGGAAGGGGTCTCCGGTTCGAGTCCGGAAGAGGGCTCTCGCTGCTCGAGGCGCATCGCGAACAGACTGCCCTACTGGACGGGCCCTGTTCCCTCCGCAAGCAGGGCCAGGTACTCCTCGTAGACGTAGATCTTGCCTCGGCGGCGGCCGGTTACCTCACGCAGAATGCCGGCCTCTTCCAAACGGCGGATACCGGCGTACACGGGTGGTTCGGTCAACTCCAGTGCTTGGGCAAGAGTCGTGGGGCGCAGGAGCACGTAACGCGTCGCAAAGTCGTGGACGCGATGTGCCGTTGCAGCAGCACGACCGAAAGCGTGGATCTTGCGCCGGTCGCGCTCGATCATGGCCACGATGCGGCGAGTGGTTTGGGTCGTCGACTCCGCGACCTCGACGACACCGTCGAGGAAGAACCGGAGCCACTCCTCCCAGGCGCCCTCGGTCCGAATCTGGTGCAGGCGGTCGTAGTACTCGTCTCGATTCTCTTTGAAGTACAGGCTGAGGTAGAGCAGAGGCCGGGTGAGAACTCCTTCGGAGCAAAGCAGCAGGGTGATGAGAAGCCGCCCGACTCGGCCGTTGCCGTCCAGGAAGGGATGAATCGTCTCGAACTGTGCGTGCGCCAAGGCGGCCTTGACGAGGATCGGCGTTGGGACGGGATCGTCGTGAAGGAACTTCTCGAGGTCGCCGATCGCCGGAATCACTTGCGGCCAAGGCGGCGGGACGTAGCGAGCGCGGTGAGGTCGGGCGCCTCCCAGCCAGTTCTGGTCCCGTCGGAACTCTCCGGGGTTCTTATTCGATCCGCGCCCACTGCGGAGCAGCCGCGCGTGGACGTCGCGCAGGAGCCGGCTGCTCACGGGGAGCCCCCCAGGCCGCAGAACCTTCCCGAGCCCGTAGTTCATCGCTCCGATGTAATTGGACGTCTCCTCGGCGTCAGCGATCGGGACTCCTGGCGTAGCGTCGTTCTCGAAGAGCAGAAGGTCCGAGAGTGACGACTGCGTGCCCTCGATCTGTGAGGAGAGCACCGCTTCCTTGCGGACGAAGCTGTAGATGAACTGGTCGGGGTCTGGAAGGAGGAGCGTGATTCCATCGAGCCGGCCAAGGGCCTGATTCGCTTGGTCGAGCCGGCGCTGGAGCACCGCGTCGACGACGAGGGGCGGGTCCGGAGGGAGAGGCCGCGGATGAAACGCCCAGTACCGCCCCGGGCCGTCCTGAGCCAGCAGAAACTCCCCGGAGCGCTCGCTGGCCCGCGGGCGGCTGTTCGTCAAGGCAGCGCAGTCATCGCTTATCAGGGCGGCATCTTAGAAAACGATGATTGCGGAACGCTTATTAGCGTGTTGCCCTGATTGCCGTCCGTTTTCTTCCGATCCCTGTGCGCGCCCCAGGGCACTCCCCGGCAGGAACCGCGGCAATACGTGCGCCCCTGCACCACCTCGAAGGTCCTGGCAACTCCCCCCGCGTCGCCGGAACCCGGGCAGTTCGCTCGCGTGGAGGCGGGCGTGCTGATGTGCGAGGGCAACGGTCCGGGATAGGGTGCGCCTGTGGAGCGGACCCACGTGGCCATCGAGCAACTCGTCGACCGGATCGATCGTGACGAGATCAAACTGCCGGAGATCCAGCGCGCGTACGTGTGGAAGCCCACGCAGGTGGCGAACCTAATCGACTCGTTGTACCGGCGCTATCCGTCCGGTTCGATGCTCTTGTGGCGGCCCGACACGGCGGTTCTGGATCGTCCGGTCGCGATCCAAAGCTCGAGCAACGCCCCGATGGCGACTCCCCAGTACCTGCTGGATGGCCAGCAGCGGCTGACCTCCCTGCACCGTGTCTTTCGCAGGCACAAGGACGCCGACATCGTCTTCAACGTCGAGCACGAGAAGTTCCAGATGCAGAGCGCGGCGACCGCCAAGGATCCTCGCTCCGTCCGGGTCATCGAGGTTCTCGAGGCACAGAGGCTGAGCGGGATACGCCGAGCGATCTGCGAAGCGGTGCCGACCCTCGACGAGGACGATGTGGATGATCGGCTCGGACGTCTCCGGGCGATCGCGAAGTACGAGTACTACCTCGAGATCCTCACCGACCTCTCGTACCGGGATGTGGCCGACATCTTCGTCCGGGTCAACTCGAAGGGACGGGCACTGAAGACGGTCGACCTGACCCTTGCCGTGCTCTCGGCCGAATGGCCCGGCGTCGTGCGCAAGATCGACGAGCAGACCGAGAAGTGGACCCAGAGGGGGTGGCCGAAGATCGACGCTGCCTTCCTGGTCAGGGCGCTGGCCGCGACGGCCACGGATGCGGGAACGCTTTTTCGGCTGCCATCGACTCCGCCCGCTGAGCTGGAGGCCGGGTGGGCCAGGGTCAAGCAAGTCCCTGGTTTCTGCTGAGCTACCTCGCGGCGAAGAAACGCAAGGCGAAGGACTGGTGGTACGACGTCGAGATCAGCGAGAGCTCGGGCGGCGGTGGCTTTGCCATCGAGTACCACCACATCCATCCGCAGGCCACGCTCAAGAGCAGCTACGTGAAGGGCGAGATCAACGACCTGGCGAACCTCGCCTTCATCAGCGCGACGGCCAACAAGAAGATCCTCGACCGCTCGCCCGCGATCTACTTCCCCGAGCTGCTCGACGGGCGCGACGAGCTCACTCCCCACCTCGTTCCGCTCGCCGCCAACCTACGTACCGCGGATCGATACCGGGACTTCCTCGCCGCCCGCCGCCGACTTCTCGCCGAGGCGATGACGCAGCTGCTTGACAAGCGGCGGCCGCCGTGGGTCATCGGGAGTGCGATTTCTCCCGCTGACGCGACCGCGCGCGCCGTGAGCGTCACCCTCCTCGATGGGCGTGAGCCGCATCTGCTCTTCGACGCTCGACTGGACGGAGACCGATGGTCGGCTACAGCGAAGCTAACTGAGGTCGAGCGCTTCCTTCGCGAGTCCGAGGACGGCTTGGCGTCAAGTGTGAGCGTCGGCTCGGACGTCGCCGAGGTCCAACCCGGGAACGAGGAGATCGCTCTGCCCGTCGGACCGTTCCTGCTTGCTGGATCCTCGTCCGACTGGCGGGCGATGCTCGAGCGCGAGAAGCTCGAGCCCCGGACGGAGGAACCACCAGAGCCGAGGCCAACCTCCCCCAGCTTCGCAGGCTTACGGCTCCCGTTTCCGGTAGTGGAGACGGACTGAGCAGGGTGGGGTCATGAGCGTCATGAGCGGCATCCGGTCGGAAAACGAGCTCCAGCGCTCGGAGCCTGCCCACGGCAGGGCACGAACGGGCACATCGGTCCACCCAACGGCGGTTACCGCCGATCCGGCTCCGCCGAGTCAACAGCGTCATTTGCAGTCTAGGAGCACCCCGTGGTCGCCCGTTCCCCCTCAGCGCGGCATGGTAGGGAGGGGGTTTCCGGTCGAGTCCGGAAGAGGGCTTGGCCGCCGGGTTCGGGGACGGGCGCCGCGCCTGAACCTAGACTGTAAGCCCCTCCTCGCGCGAGGTCACCGAACGGCAACACCGCCGAGTGCGGTTGGCGTGGAGACTCATACAGGGCCTCCCCGGGTCCTCTGGATTCTTCCGCGACCTCAGGAGGCGCACCGTGGCGCGCAGCTGGCGAATCATCGTGGCGACGACGATGCTCCTGTTGCTCGCGTGCGCTCCGGGTGCGCTGGGGGCCGAACTGCCACTCGGCCGCGGCAGCCTGCGAGAGATCCGCCACTCCCAGGCGCTGGCCCCCGGGGTGACCTATACGGACATCGCGCGGGGGACCACCACGAGCGACGAGTACTTCGTGGTCGACGTCGACTTCACCCTCGACCCCGCCGAGGCCGCCCGGACCTCCGCCCGGATCGCCGCCGAGGGCGATCGGGCGCAGGTGATATCCGTGGACGACCACGCGCCCGACTCGCCGTCACCGGGCCCGGCGGCGTACATGGTCCGCGTCGGTCACTACGCGAGCAGCGCCGAAGCACAGCCCATCGCCGATCGCCTCGCCCGCGAGGGCTATCCCCGCGTGCACGTGGACTACACCGGTGATGACGGCAGGCCGACCGGCGGACCCTGGCGACTCCACGTGATCGACATCGATCCGCGGCGGTTCCGCGGCTCGGTGCAGCCGGTGCTGGGCACCGGCATCGTGCCCGGACGCGAGACCGTCTCGAGCATCGACGCGCGCACCGGTGCCCTGGCCGGCGTCAACGGCGGATACTTCGTGATCGGCTCGGGCGATGGCACGCCCGGAGATCTCGCCGGGATCTCGGCGCTCTCGGGCGATCTCGTGAGCGAGGCGGTGAACGGCCGCACCGACCTGGTCATGCCCCGGCCGAACGGCCGCGGCGCGTTCGTGGCCCCGCTGAGCACCGCGCTCTCGGCTCGCGCCGCCGACGGATCCAGACACGTGGTCAACGGGCGCAACCGCGCCCTGGGGCTCATCCGCTCGTGTGGCGAGCCCGGTGACCTGCCCACCGAGCGGCCGTTGCACGACGTGACGTGCACGAACCCCTCCGAGCTCGTGCAGTTCACCGCGGCGTTCGGCCCGGTGAGCGATCCGAGCTCGCAGATCGAAGCGGTGCTCGGGCCCAACCGCAAGGTCGTCGCGCTGCGGGCGCCCGGCGGCGCCATCCCGCCCCGCGGATCGGTGCTCGGCGGCACGGGCGAGGGCGCCGCCTGGCTGCGGGCGCACGCGCGGCCCGGCTCGAGGCTCCGGGTGCGAGTGCGGGTCGGGGTCACCGCCAACCGCGGCGACGGGTCCTGCCCGCGCCATCGCGGTCGGCGTCCTGGCCGGGCACACCGCGACCGCGCGCAGCGTGCTCCGCGCCTCCGGGGCTGCCACGAGCGCCGTCACCCCGGCCCGCGGCCGGCGCAGGGGGAGCCCCTCGGGGTCGGGCCCTCACTCGGGATCGTCAACGGCGGTCCGCGCCTGCTCGGGGGCGGCGCGCCGATGATCGACGCGGCGGCCGAGGGCTTCACCCATCCCGACGACCCGGAGTTCTACTACCGCTTCGGGGTGCGGCGGAACCCGCGGACGATCGCGGGCGTGACTCCCGCCGGACATCTGCTGCTGGTCGCGGTGGACGGGCGCGCGCCCGGCTACAGCAACGGTCTGAGCTTCGCCGAGGAGGCGTCGGTCATGCGTGCGCTCGGCGCCTCGGACGCGTTGAACCTCGACGGCGGCGGCTCGACGACGATGGCGCTCGGGCCCGCGCTGGTCACCCGGCCCTCCGACTCCACCGGCGAGCGACCGGTGGGCGACGCGATCGTGGTTCTGCCCGGCCGCGGCACGCCCGCGGCGGCGCATCGTCCCGGCTGACCGGCTCGGGCGGCGCGGGGCGCGGGCGCTGGAAACCATGGCCTGACGGGCGACCGCGCGACGCCGCGCGCGCTGCGCTGTGACCATTCGGCGGGTGGAGGTTGTCGACATCGGACACGAGGACCCCGCGTCGCGCGACTTCGCCCATGACGCCGCGCTCCTGACCGACGTCCTCGACGAGGTCATCCGCCGCAGCGACGGCGACGGCGCCCTCGAGCTCCTCGAGCGGGCGGTCGCGCTTGGCCGTGCCACGCGCGCGGGGGACGCCGGGGCCGCCGACCGGCTGGCCGAGCTGATCTCCGAGCTCGACCTCGATCAGACCGAGGTGCTGGTGCGCTCGCTGACGCGGTGGTTCCAGCTCGTCAACCTGGCCGAGGACAACGAGCGCGTGCGCCGTGTGCGCCGCCGCGAGGCCCGCGAGGCACCGGCCCCGCGCCGGGGCTCGCTGCGCGATGCGGTGACGGTGCTGGCCCGGA